>Ga0310786_10013017_pt1 | contig 10268 bp, 6 predicted proteins | sample AusTroGonzalo_MG_FD_203881 | JGI IMG/M metagenome (GOLD analysis project Ga0310786, IMG submission 203881) | Bovine rumen microbial communities from tropical cattle in Woodstock, Queensland, Australia - Gonzalo_03 (v2) (version 2) | ecosystem: Host-associated > Mammals > Digestive system >... | reverse complement strand
ACCTTAATGCCACTTACAGTAGGATAAAAGCTCAATTGTCCGCATGGGTAAACACTGCAAGACAAAGGGCTAATCAATTGGTAACTGGTATCATCACATATTTGGCCACATTACCTGGAAAAGCATTAAGTCAATTGTTAAGGGTTGTTAACAGTATTGTCAGTGCAGGTCGACAATGGGTTTCTAATGCTAAACAGAAAGCAAAAGAAATCGTAGATGGAGTATACAACACTTTATCTAGTTTACCTGGCAAAATATCTTCCGCTTTATCAGGTGTGGTGGAAGCTATTGTAGGACCTTTCCGAGATGCTTATAATCAAGCAAAACAATATTGGGACCAAATCACATCACTTGGAGGTTTGGCTGCAGGTGGTGACCATCCAGCAGGTGGGGAACGTGTTGCTGGTGGTGAAATCAGCAGTGAAAATATCAACAAAGCATTCCAAGGCAAATATGATGTGAGAAATGCTGTCGGATGGCAACATAAAGGTAAGATTAGTGTTGAATCATCAAACAAAATCATACTTGACCTGATAAATGTCCCATCACATATAGATACAAATACATTGATTAAAATGCTGAAAGAACCTGAAGTGGCAAAATCCATAGCAAACAACAAAGATTTCCAGGAAATCGACAGTAAAGTTAAACTGGAAATTCAAAAAAGAGCCAATAGGGCCAGAGGTGTTTAAGGATGGTTGATTATATTATTACAGTGCCTGAAAATGTTAGGGGAGGGGGTTATATCCTTGACCCTATTCAGGCATCTGACTTTGTGAAACATGAATGTGATATTGCAGTACATACCGAAACCATTAATGACCTGCCTGTCGAATGTTTCCGTGTATCCACAGGAACTGTCAGCGGTTATAGTGCTGTTGAAGTCATGGCGTTAATAGACAATACACTTGTTAAAGACATTAGCTTTGCTAATAACCAAATAAGATACACCAGTATTTCCGCTGCAGATGTATTCACTGTTAATGATTTGAATGGTGTTGTTACTGGCATCAGTTATAGTAATGGCAGCATAATTTTTGACACTTTTGAATCAAGCAATTCATTATTGTATGATGATGATTTAACTGAATTGGCTGGTGCTTTAACAAGCATAACTTACGATTCTACAAACTTTAAGATAAAATATGACACAGTAGGTGAAATAAGTGAGTAGTAATAATAATTTGATGAATGTGTATAACAAAGAAACTATCGATTCTTTGTTACTTGAGAAATTAGGTCTTGATAAAGAAGATATGAATAACTTCAATTTTGCTCAAATTACAAAAACTATTGATAATATTGAGCATATTGAATATTGGATTATGTCAAATGCATATTATGATGATGATGCGGAAAAATTTGTTAAAATGAACTTGCATAATGCCTCATTTGGTATTCAAATTCAAGCATCAGGGGTTTATCCAGGAGAACACGCTCTTGGCTATAATGATATTATGGGAATTAACATTTGGAGATGCCCTGCTTGGTTAGATGACAATGATAATTGGATTGTCTTTATGGATAGCACTACTTATGACTATACAGATGTTACTAGCAATCACTACATTGGGGCGAAAAGAAGATCTAATAATGAATGGGTTGAATTTGCTATTGCTACAGGTTGGAATAACAACCTCATGACAGACAGTTTCGGTGGTGTAACCATTGGAGGGGCTGGATTTGAAGTTGATGGAAACGGTATTTTCCCATACACTAGATTAACTTCCAGTGTGGGTTATGTCAACGGCAGTAAATACTATATGTTAGGGTTATTGGACAACGCTTACCATGGCAGCACATCCAATTGGGATTGTGATGACAACAAACATTACAGCTGGTTTGTCGGCCTGATTTCACCACCATTAATGAATGGATCAAGTGAAGTCTACCTGACAAAAGATTTGTCAAATGCTAAATTTGTTGTGATGTATAATGATACTCCTGAAAATCAATCTGATATTCATGATATGAATACTAACAAATGGCATATTATCGTAGAAGCTAACGCTACTAGCATTAAAGGTATGGTGTCAGGAACACTTACAACTTTAGGTGCAGGTGGTGGCGGTGGTGGAGCTGACATTACACAAGAAATCACTAATGGTGATACTACTCATGCTCCTAGTGGTGATGCGGTTTATGATGCATTGGCATTGAAAGCCAATACTAGTCAAATTGGTAATATGGAAGTTACCACCAATAAATCCGCAAGCATAACCACCGACACAGGCAGTACAACTAAATATCCGACTGTTAAAGCAGTTCAAGATTACATTGATTCAATCATCGGTGATGCTGATGACTGGCTTACAAATTAAGGTGACAACATGACAACACATTATCAAAAAATTCAAGCTTTAGGAAATCGAATGGTAACCAATTTAGCTGCTAAAGGTGTATCTGCTCAATTTAGCGATGGTGGTTTAACATTGGCGGATAAGATATTGGAGATTAATCAGTTTAATGATGGTGTTTTCCTTGCATCTGATAAGAAGATTGCTCAATCTTCTAATACTGTGCATTTGTCTGCTATGGTTGTGGATGAGGGGATGTTTAAAGTTGGTGAACCTGTTATTATTGAAGATATGGTTAATACCACTCCAATTTATACTAAAACTAAAATCAATGAAGACCCTACTCTCCCTGATACCTTGAATGATAATATCGGAAGTGGTAGATGGGCTTTAACTTTTGGCAGTTACTCTGGAAGTGCTGATGCTCCTTTCATATTGGTTAGAACCTCAGAATATGATGAGCTTACCATTTCTAAAACAAGTACTGGATTTGACATAGAAAGTAATATTTCTTATGAAGGAAGTACAGACTACCTTGAAGGGAGTTTAACTGGAAGTATATTATATTATTGTGAAGGGGAACTCTTTACGGATACTGGGGATTCCTTAATTGAAGAGTGGTTTAATGTTAATGACTTTAATATGTCTATAGCTCAATATGTTGAGGGTAGTGTTTCATTGTATCGTATTTATGGTGGGGGAATCACTGGTGACTCTGGTGCGGTAAGTGGAATTTATACTTGTAGTGGTGCTGGTAAGAAGGAGATTGTGGCGAAATCTGGTAGTGTGGTTTCTCAACCATACAGTATATGGGATACATTATTCTATGATAATGCAACAAGTGAAAGTAACAAATGGAGGAACTATTCAGATAGATTAACAGTAACTCCATCAGATGATGGTACAACCTTATTCAGAGATGCAAGTACTAGTATTGGATATTATATTGCTTATGATACATCTACATCACAATATGTTACTTTTACAACCCCATTTGTCATTGAATTTGAAGTGAGTGGCATAAGCAGTAGAAGTCAATGTGGAGTTTATTTTAGTGTAAGTAGTGATAATAACAAAACTTTTAGTGATATGGGAGTAGTTAATGGCGATTCAGTTAAAATTGAATATGATGGAACTACAATTAAGGTTTATAGGAATGGTGGAACATCTTCTACGGATATTTCTTTGAGTTTAACTGGCAATATTAAAGTAGGTTTCTTTGTAGGAGCAACTAATTACTTTACTTTCAAGAATTTCAAAATTTATAAGGGTTAAAAAGTGTAATCTGAAAGAAGCGATATTAACTGTTTCTTCGTATCTTACTGAGGTGATTTAAATGGAATTTATCCAAAAACACAGAGAAAATATCAGTACACTTGCATTGTGTATTAGTATACTTTGTTTTGTACCATTTGCATTTAGTTTGCCAATAGTATTCGGAATGAGCGACATTCATTCAAGTAATGATATTGTTGCAAATATGAGTATACTAATTGAAATCATTAGTATACTGGTAGCAACAATAACAGTATACTGATGTTTTTTCGTATCTTATGCCCATCCACCATCACGAGTATATATGCATTTACAATTCCACTATTAATAGAATTCGTTTTCAATATTATTGAAATCGTTTTCTTTTTTTTATTTTTCTATTTTTTTTTTTACTAAAATTTTAACTTTTAATTTATCCACATTTTTTTTAGATCTAAAAAAATTTTTTTGAGGTGAAATAATAATATGGCATCCGCAACCAAATATCCGCAAACAATAATTCAACCCTACCCTGCTAACAGCAGGGCGCACTGGAAAAATGTTAACAACCTGAAAACAGAATCCAGTAATGTAAATACAAATTATGCTCAAACAGAAAAAATCACTGCATCTACTGGAAGTAGGCCGAGTATTGAAACAATACAACTCCAAAAATTCGGATTCACCATTCCAGAACATGCAAAAATAACCGCAATCAAAGTTTTCTACTCTTACCGTGTAGAAGCCGACACATCAAACAAATACCCTACCATACCTCAGCCAACAATAATGCCGAAAAACAGCTTAGGGCATGAAAGTGAAGTTAAAGGTGTAACTCCATCTAAAGATTGGAAATCAAAAGCGGTGCATTATTCCAGTTCTGATTATAAAATGCCAAGCCCAAAAACTATTAACAGTGAAGGATTTGGTGTGGAATTCAGATTCCCAAAAAACACATCTGCAAATGCAGGATATGTCTTTTTGAATAATGTTTCCATCAAAGTATTCTATACCATTCCTAGTTTCCCTGTTGACATGGTAATGGTTGGTGATGATAATGGTGAATTCGTAAGAGATAAAGCATTTCGTATGCAAGCGGTAATCAATAACCCTGACCTTTCGGATTCAAAGCCTGTGATAGAGTTCACTGTGCCTAGTGGTACAACAATGAGTTATAGAAGTGATATTCTCATTACTAGTTCTGGGGATGTGTTAACTAAAATATCAGATACGAAATATCAATTGGTATTAGGTAAATGGGGAACATTGATGGCGGAGATACAGGTTCCGAATATTTCCACAAATGCAATCGTGCAAGCAGGTGAAAGCTTGACAAGTGTAATGGGGGACATTCAAAAAGGGTCTAGGACAATAGAGTTTGATGTGATTGTTCCTTCTACTGGTGATAAAACGTTCACTATTACTGAAAAATTAGGTAATCTCTCTCAATCACGTACTGTCACTGTAATTGCTCAATCAACACCAATTATCGATGACAGTTCCGTTCCAATGGAGCAAGCTATTTATGCAATACAAAATACTCCATTTGAATTGCCAGTGAAAATACCTGCAAGTATGGTAGGCACACAATTCTATCTTTACACTGATACTGAGATAAGAATATTGAAAAACAATGTGTATACTACTGTTAGTGATTGGTTTGCCATCCCTTCCAGCTTATTTGATGAAGATGGGAACTGCACTTTGACCTGTAAAACAAGTAATACTGGTGTAATTAATATTTTCATAACTAATGATAATACTTCAGTTCCTGAACAAACATCCTTTGTTGTACGTGTAGTTCCTGAAGGTTACGATGTGCCTAGATTTACAGTGTTGAAACTGTCTACTGAAGAGGCCAACCGCTTAGGAGATGGGTATAAGTATGATGTATCTGCGGATATGAGAATAAACTGTCTTGCAGCCAACATCCCATATTTCGTTGATTACTACAGAAACTTCCGTATAGGTGTTGTCAATGAAATACCAACAACCCTGAACATGACAACAGTATTCAATGCCTGTAAAAACTGGAGTAACGGATTAAGTGTATTCAATGATTTTGAAAACAAAACAGTAGAATTCATCTACAACAAAAATTATCCAGTATATATCATCATCACAGGAAACTATGACACTACAATCTGCAATGTTTTTGAATGCGAATTCGGTAATTTGCAGATCATCGAATCGGTGCGTGAAGATGGGAACATGGTAATATTCCCATGGCCTATCAAAGATACAATCAATGTTGAAGATGGGCATATTTCAACTCTCACATTACCTGCCAATACTATTTCCAATAATCTCATATTCTATGATTTGGGATTGAATGAAACATTCAATTCTAATATGAACATTGCAATACGTGGAATAGCTGTCAGGGTTACTGCAAGCAGTGACAGTACAGGGATTATTTCCGCACAGTTAAAATCCCCTCAAGGATACACTGGTGAAAGAAGCGCACTAGTAGATAGTGGAATTTCACACTTGATAGGTGGAACTACTGACAGATGGGGATTCGATGTTTCACAGCTCCAGGACTTACCTAACTTTGAACTGGAAGTGAATTTCAGCAACCTTACTGATGATGAGGATACTGTCAGCATTGAAAAAGTGGAACTGATAACCTATTTCATCCTCTATGAAAACCAATTGGTGGAATGGTTTGTTGATGGTGAAAACATGGCAGGATTTAACGTATTCCTTCAAGATGCAAAAATCCCTGAAGGCCTGAAAACATCAACAAAATACTTGACTGTAGATGGAACCGATACCAACGATGCCTATCGGCAGAATATACGTGAGAAAGAAATCACAGTAGAATTCACTATTGATGAATGCAGCATTGAAGAGGCCACATCAACATTACAGGACATAGCTCAAAAAATCATGACTGAAAGGGATAACTTATACAGGCCAATTCCTAAAAAAGTGGAATTCAGCCATTATCCAGGCATCTTTTGGGAATACATTTTGGAAGATCCTATTGATGCTGATGTTGATGGTTCAAGTTATGAATGTAAAGTCAAACTTACCGTTCCTGCAGGTACCGCTTACAACAAAGAAGACACCACAACAGGAAGCAGTGGCCGTGTAGCTGGATTGGCAAAAGTCAACCCAACAATCATAGTAAGGCCGACATCACAGCACATTGAAATTGAGGAAACTTTCACAGACCAAAAATTCATAATGAGTTACAACACCTGGACAAGCAATGACCTTGTTGAAATCGATTGCAAAAATAGGAAGATTTACTTGAATCGTGATGATGAAGTTATTGACATTACTGCTTATGCCGATTGGAATACTGATTGGTTCTTATTATTCAATCAATTTTTATTCAAAGAAACTGGCTGCGTAATTCAAAGTGTAACTTGGAATGAAAGGAAGTGATGAACTTATGAATATTATTGTTTTAGATCCATCTGAAAAAATCTTGACTTTTTTGAATCCAGAACTGGTGGACATTACAGAAACTTTTCAGGATGGTATGCGCAGCATTGATGTCAAGTATAACATTGATGAATTGTTGGATGCTAAAGAATGGTTCAAACTAGGGCATAAATTGTTTATAGTTGGGGATGAAAACCTTACAGATTGTCTGTATGTCTTGAATACTGAGGTAAAACAAGATTTGTTTGATGACAATCAGTTCAGCTTTACTGCTGAAGAGGTATTGGTGGAGCTTAATTATGCTCCATTTTTCCTTCAAACTCAATTATCTGACAAAGCATTCACTACTTCAATTAAGAATAATGAAACCGCTTTCAAAGTTAATTTCAATAGTTTGAACTATCTGTTTGGAAAATACTTCAACATTGGAGTTGTACAGGATTGCTTAAGCGATTATGTTAGTAGAGTCACTTTCAATGGAAGTATGCCATTAATGTCATTATTGAGGTATATTGAAACAGAAACAGGGAATGTATTTGTCACTAGATATGAAAAAGATGTCAATACAAATACGATTCATCGTTACTTGGACTTCCTAAACCCTGTATCCATGAATAAAAACTGGAGCATTTACACTGAATATGATTTCATCGCTCCACCAGATGGAGCATATATCATCGATGATGAAGGAAACCCTGTAGAAGATGATGATGACCCATTGGATGATGGAATGGCACAGCCTACACAGTATATCATCACCAATATTGACATTACCAATCTACAATTCAGATTAACACATAACGGCCAAGTCATAACTACTGAAAATGATATTCCATTGGAATGGGATTCAAGCGATATAGGCCTTACCAGCAGCAACACACATATTGCAGTGCAGATACGATACCAGGGCAACAATGTTGGAATTAAACTGCATGAAAAATCATTCACTTATCCTGAAGCTGAAGCTCCTATTGGTGGCCTGCCTAAAGGATACATTGAAACTATTGATGATGATCCAACTTACATAGATGATAATGTACTATTGCCTGATGGAACTTGCTTTGAATTTTATGACACCAGTTCACATAAGGTAATCTATACTAGAACAATCAACCCTATACTATCTGAATCAAGAGTGGAAGTATTGGATTTAGGTTATAATGTTGAAAACATTGAATTCAGTACTAACGAATCTGAAACATACACTGCCATTTCACCTGTATTGAAACTGGATGGAAACAGCAACAGTAATGGGTTATCCTCAAAGAACATGGAAACTATCCTCAAAAACTGGTTGAACCTGGAAATCAACAAAGGGGATATAATTCCCATGTTTGTTGAAAGAATTACTGTGACAGGTACTGAGGAACATAAATGTACTCAACGTACAGATACTGCAAAAGCACCAGGTAAATCAGCAGAACAAATACTAGGTACAAATGTCTTATCAAGCAATTACTACGCTAGGCCTATCAAAGCTCAAGACAATACTGAAGGGGATAACAAAAGTTATGAGTATTTCAAGGGAACTGCTTATTGGAGAGCGCCATTCCGTAAAGCTAAAAATAGTTTTCATCTTGAATTGGAAAGCAGCGACAGTGTGGATTACTCATATATCAGACATAGAACTGATATGCGTAGTAGCCGTGCGATTGGTGAATCTCCTAAGATGGGTCAGGTTGAAACTTCAGAAGAGAATGTGTACAACATTTATAATGCGGTTGCAATGAAATTGAAAGATAAGAAAGACCCTAAGTTCAATATTACTGTTGATGTGGCTAAATATCGTGATGGTACTTTCAATGATTATCGTATTCATGATAAGGTGTATGTGAAACTGCCTGATGTAAATGGCCTTGTCACTGCAAAGGTTGTCAAGACTGTAAAATCTTTGCATGATATATCTGAGAATAAAATCACTTTGGATAATTACAGTATTAACACTAAAGAAATTACTACTGACACCTACATAGAAGCGGACAATATTAGTTTCAAATATCCGAAGAGTAAAAATCTGAAAGTAACCTTAAAGAATACTCTTGATGAAGATGACAAACTCTCAAATAAATTAATCACTTTCACATTATACAATGTAGAAAATGGCAGCAGTACACTTACAGGTAAAGTATACACAAAGAAAACAGACAGCAACGGCCAATGTACTCTATCCTGTAAATATGACCCTGGAGATTATGAAATGTTAATAAGCTTCGGTGGAGATGCCGAATACACCGAAACATCAACAACCGCATTAATCAATGTCACAGGCGTTAAGAAATCCAAAAAAACCAATACCAACAACAACACTACAGGCAAACAATACAAAGAAGTCAAAAGATACTGGGATAAATACGGTGTATCCCCTGACAAAAAGTATGTGAAAGCTATAGGTCGACCATCTGCAGCAGGTGAAGTTAGTAAATATGGTTATACTTTCTATGAAGCGGAATTTGAAAACTACTGTCCAAAATGTAAAAGAAAAGGAACTCTCTTTTGGGATATTTTTTACGCAGGAAATGAAAATGCCAGTTGGGGCCATGTACGGAAAACAGGAAATTACGAAGGCGGAAGTGCTGAAGGCCATGTTTTCTGTGAAAATCAAAGATGTGATGGGGACTGGAGTATATTCGGTAAAGAACATGGATACACCAACACACGTTTAAGAACTCATAAAAAACCTACAAAATGCAGTAAATCCAAAGCATACCAATTACTAAAAGGAAAATTATTCTACGATACCAAAAAAGTAAGAGTAACAACAAAAAAGGTTACCAATAAAACTAAAAGGCAAATCAGAGGTAAAATATCCAATACAATTAAGAATAAAGCATTGGCCATTGTAGGTGACAGTACTGGCCGTTCCGCATTACTAAAAATCTGCGATTGGGTGGATAAAAACATCCATTACAGTTATTATTGTGGGTTCTGCCGTTCACCTGAAAAAGTGTTATCTTCAGGCCACGCTAACTGCTGCGATGGAACCAGATTCATTTTACAATTATTCGATGCAGCAGGATTAACTGAATACTATGACATGTATTATGTTCATGTATACGGCCATGTATACGGCCAGGTAAGAACAAAGAAAACAGGTAACCGAACCTATATTGACACTGCAAGTGATTCTCATGGCTGCTATGGGTATGTTTGTCAGGGATATGCTAGAGGCTCCCCTACTACAACATATCCTGCTATGCCGAACATTGGTTGTGGAGGTTGTTAAATATTATGTTAGAACGTGAGAAAAATCCGCATAGTGGCTGTCCTTACAGAGATTGCTGTAAGAAAGATGAAGAGAAATGCTGTTATTTGGTCAAGGGC
>Ga0310786_10013016_pt1 | contig 10269 bp, 8 predicted proteins | sample AusTroGonzalo_MG_FD_203881 | JGI IMG/M metagenome (GOLD analysis project Ga0310786, IMG submission 203881) | Bovine rumen microbial communities from tropical cattle in Woodstock, Queensland, Australia - Gonzalo_03 (v2) (version 2) | ecosystem: Host-associated > Mammals > Digestive system >... | reverse complement strand
CAGAAAGACCGGCGCCGGGTATTTCGACTACTATCTGATCCACGGCATCGAAGCCGGCATGCTGCCGACCTACGAGAAGTTCGACTGCTTCAACTGGCTCTTAAACAAGAAGGCCGAGGGCCTGGTAAAGCACGCCGGCTTTTCCTTCCACGACCAGCCGGAGCTTCTTAATAAGATCCTGACCGAGCATCCGGAGATGGAGTTCGTCCAGCTGCAGATCAACTATCTGGACTGGGAAAGCGAGTGGATCCGCAGCCGCGCCTGCTATGAGGTCTGCGAAAAACACGGCAAGCCGGTCATCGTGATGGAGCCGGTCAAGGGCGGCACATTGGCCAAGGTTCCCGCGGAAGCCGAGGCGCTGTTCAAAACCCAGAATCCTGCCATGTCCGTTCCGAGCTGGGCCATCCGCTTCGCGGCGTCTCTGCCGAACGTCATGATGGTGCTTTCCGGCATGAGCAGCCTGCCCCAGATGGAGGACAATTTAAGCTACATGGCTGATTTTAAGCCCCTTACGGAACAGGAAAAGGCCGTCTGCTTTAAGGTCGCGGACATCATTAACAGTCAGATCACCGTTCCCTGCACCGCCTGCCATTACTGCACCGAGGGCTGTCCGATGAACATCGCCATCCCCGAGTACTTCTCTCTGTATAACGAGGACATGCGCGAGAATCTGGCCCAGAAGGGCTGGACGGTCAACTTCAGCAACTACGCGCTCCTTTCGGCAGAACGCGGCAAGGCCAGGGACTGCATCGAATGCGGACAATGCCAGGAGGTCTGCCCCCAGCATCTGCCCATCATCGATTTCCTGAAAGATGTGTCAGCGCATTTTGATCACTAAAATAAACACAGGGGCCGGTTCGTCCGGCCCCTGTTATTATAACTTATCGTCTGTCCCGCCATCAGGACGGGACTTTTTTATCTTATCCACTTATCCGTGACCGTTGGCACAGGATAGCCCCAGTCTTCGTCCACGGCATGAACGACCAATGTAAAACCGTTTTTCTTAAGCACATTGGCGGAGGTCTGGTTTTCGATCATGGTGCTGGCGGTGATGATCTCGATGTCGGTCTCGTTGCAGAGATAATCTACCATCAGTTTAAGCGTTTCCGTGGCGATGCCCCTGCCCCAGCAGCGCTGTACGAGCCGGTAGCCGACGCTTACCTTGTGAAGATTGTCCCGAAAGCCGTACATCTCTGCGAGACCACAGAAGGAAGAGGCGGTATCCCCGCAGAAAGCGGGGTCAGCAGACTGCTTCTCCTCTCTAAGAAAGATCCCCAGAATGATGGATTCTTCCCAGCACTCATCATACAGGCGCTCAATGACCGTCAGCATATCATCATATTTCCGCTCGAATAAAAACGTGGGCTCATACCGGTAGACCTTCGGATCTTCGGTAAGCTCTTTTAAGGCTTCCGCGTCCGCAGGCTCAAGCTTCCGTAATTCTATTCTATTTCCCACAAGATGAGGAATCTCGGAAAACAGTTTCTTTTTCATCTTTACCAGATAAAATGACTCTTCAGCATTTCTCCGTTATCCATGAGGATGTCTTCGCCGGTGATGGACCTGTTCACCGCCGTCAGATACCAGGCCAGGTCTGCGACCTCGGAGGTCTCGGCCCATTTCCCCAGCATCGTCTCCTTAAGCACGGCCGCGTAGAGCTTTTCGTCCTCCAGGATATGTTTATTCGCCGATGTGATGACGCCCCCCGGGGAGATGCTGTTGCAGGTAATGCCCCGGGAAGACAGGGCTAAAGCCCGGTTCTTCATATAGCCCACAAGCCCGGCTTTGCTTGCCACATAGCGGGGGAATTCCGCACCGTTCCGGGCGGAAGCAGAGGCGATGAAAAGCACGCTTTTAAGGCTTGGCGCGTTTTCGAAGGCCTCGTAAAACGTGATAGAACCAAGCAGGTTTACATCGATGGCATCGGCCTCCTCTAAGGTGCCGGCGTTGACTACCAGGACCTCAGCATCCGGGACGGGGGCCGAAAGCGGCTTGCGTATATCATGAATCACGTGAGTGTAGCGCGGATCATCGATGGAAGAGGGCAGCAGGTCATAGCCTGTCACCTCCCAGCCTTCCTCCAGGAATTTCAGGGCGATGGCCCGGCCGATCCCGCCGGCCGTACCGCTGACTATTGCGCGCATCGTCAGCTCTCCTTTCTTTGCTCCATGATCCTCCGGCTCATTTTGTATCCGAAGGGCGAGAAGATCACCTCGAAGATCAGCTCCATCACCGCGCCGGTCAGCGAACAGGTAAGGCACTGCAGGGTGGTCCAGCCGAAGAAGATCCGGGGCACCAGAAACGCGAAGACCATATTGTCCACCAGCTGGCCGATGAAGGTCGATACATAAGAGCGCAGCGCAAAGGTGCCGAAGCTCTTTTTGTCTTTCAGTTTCTGACCGATGCCGTAGTTCAGGAAATTGTTCACCAGACTGGAGATCAGGAAGGCCACGGAGGAGCCGAGGATGATGTACCATACGCCGCCGAAGGTATTGTCCAGGGCGGTGTTGATGACGGTTTCCGAGCCTTCCACGAAGCTTTCTCCCCAGACGCCGGGAAGGCGGCTTGCCAGGAAGAAGACGCCGCTCATCATCAGGTTCAGGATGAGTGCCGCGACACACATGAGGCTTGTGCCGCGGGGGCCGAAGCAGTGGGTCATGATGTCCATGGCCAGGAAGCAGAGCCAGGAAAACAAAAGGCCGCAGTCAAGGGCAAGCCACTCCACACCGGTGTCAATGCTTTTATTGGCCAGCAGGTTCATTCCTACGATGGAAAGCACCATCAGCGTCACAAGCACAGGGGGAACAGAGCGCAGCAGACTGCGGAATTCGGTAAATGCACGTTTCATAAATTTGGATCTCCTTGTTTTTTTGAGGTGGTTTTCAAGAGACACCTTGCGCTTCGCACGTAGAACGAAAGCCTAAGCATCATACCACAGGAATGCGCGAAAAGCAAGGTTCCGAGAGGAGAAAGTGGAGAAAGAATCAGAACACGAAAATCTTGATTTGGTGCAGAAAATTGCCTTCAAAAATCTTGATTTAGTGAATTGAATGTGATAGACTTAAAAAGTCCTGATATGGTGATAAACGGTGGTCTTATAAATCTTGATTTGGTGCGATGAGGTGGTTATGCAGCGTAAAATTGAAGATAAGATCATGGACTGGAAGATAAAGAGTAATGGGAAAACTGCTCTTTTGATCGATGGAGCCAGACGTGTGGGCAAGAGTTTTATTGTTGAGGATTTTGCCCGGAAGAATTATAGGTCATATATTCTGATCGATTTTAATGAAGTCGGCAAGGAGATCATTGATCTTTTTGATATGAATCTTAGAGATCTGGATAGCTTTTTTATGTATCTGTCGGCAGCATTTAATATAAAGTTGTATGACAGAGAGTCGCTCATCATCCTGGATGAAGTTCAACTCTGTCCTCGTGCTAGGGCAGCAGTCAAATTCCTTGTGGCAGACGGACGCTTTGACTATATCGAGACAGGTTCCCTGATGTCGATAAAGAAAAACGTAAAAGATATAGTTATCCCATCAGAGGAACGACATATAAAAATGTATCCAATGGATTTTGAGGAATTCCTTTGGGCGATAGGGGAAGATACGGTCATTCCGGTGATGAAAGACTGCTTTGAAAAAAGAAAAGCTATGGGACAGGCGCTGCACCGTAAAGTTATGACCCTGTTTCGTGAATATATCATTATTGGCGGTATGCCCCAGGCGGTCAAAGAATACATTGAAACGAGGGACTTTGAAGCGGCAGATCAGATAAAGAGAGACATCCTGACTCTTTACAGAGAAGATATCCGGAAGCATGCAGAGGGTTACGCGGGAAAAGTTGAGAGTATTTTTGATGAAATTCCTGCACAATTGTCTAAACATGAGAAGAAGTTTTCTCTTTCCTCTTTGGGAAAAGGGGCAAGGTTCAGAGATTATGAGAGCGCATTTCTATGGCTCCGGGATTCCATGTTTACCAATATGTGTTTCAATTCTACAGAGCCGAACATAGGACTGAAACTCAACAGAGACAAAGCTTCTTTCAAAATGTACATGGGAGATACCGGACTTTTGATCAGCCATTCCTTTGATGAAAACGGAATCGTTTCAGAAGAGCTTTATAAAAAACTGTTGTTTGGAAAACTCGAAGTAAATGAGGGAATGATCTTTGAAAATGTTGTGGCTCAGATGCTTGCGGTTAACGGCGGAACACTTTATTTCTACTCTAACGCTTCACGAACGGACAAGGACAGCAGAATGGAAATAGATTTTCTTCTGGCCAAGAGTAAGACCACAAGCCGGCATAATATTTCGCCTCTGGAAGTCAAATCCGGAAAGAATTACACACTGTCTTCGTTGAATAAGTTCAGGACTAAATATGCAGAGCAGTTGAGCGAGGCTTTTGTGCTGCACACGGATGACTTGCGGGAAAAGGACGGTATTATCTATCTTCCGGCATATATGACAGGGTATCTTTAACACATACCGAAATCCTATGGGAAGTTTTTCAGATGTGATAAAGAAGATGAAATAAAGGATCATTATCCTGACTATGAGAAAGTGGTCGTCGGCGACGGCTATGAGTTCGACCTGGGCGGCCGCATCATCAAGGTCATGAGGGCTAAGGCAGCGCACTGCAACAGCTCCCTGTTCTTTTTCGATGAGACAAACAACATGCTCTTTTCCGGCGATGAATTCGAGTCCGGCCAGACGCTCATGTTCATGGGTGCGCCCAACTCCCTTAAGCCGCGGCTTCTTAACATGAAGGCCAATGCCGAGCGTCTCTACGCGCTTTGCGACGAGCACACCCTGGTGCTTCCGAACCATAACGGCGCCCCCATCGCCAGGGAATATTTTCTGGATTACATCGGCCTCGTGGACGCTGTCCTTAAGGGCGATGCAGAGATCGAGGACGATCTGAATCACAAGTACATCATGCAGATGCCGGGTCACGAAAAATACTGCCGCGTGCGTTTCGGCGGCGCCAGCATCTTTGCGGATAAAGAGGAAGTCCTGGCAGTGGCCAAGGGCTGAAACAGGAGATTTTTACTGCAGCCATGCGAGGCTGCAGGTAAAGTGAATAATGCTGCAGTCCTTTCAGGGGCTGCAGTTAACAAGAAAAAAGGAGTTTACTATGTGGAAAGAAACAAAGACCCCTTACAACTTCAACATCGTTGAAAACGAAGGCGGAAAGACCCTGGCATACAGCCCGGAATCAGGCGTCAAGCTGATCGAGAAAGACGGCTTTGCCTTTAAGGATCTGGCTAAGACCGGCGAGCTGCTTCCTTACGAAGACTGGCGCCTTAGCCCGGAAGAGCGGGCCGAGGATCTGGCTAAGCGGCTTTCCGTGGAGCAGGTGGCCGGCCTCATGTGCTTCAGCGCCCATCAGAGAGAAGTGTTCAAAGAGCTTACGGATGAGCAGAAGACCTTCCTGGGCCAGCATTTAAGAAGCATCCTGAACTCTGCCGCGATGACGCCCGATGATGTGGCCATCTCCTGGGTCAACACGCTGCAGGCCTACGTAGAAGGCATGGATTTCGGCATCCCCTGCTACATTTCTTCCGACCCGAGAAACGGCGCCGGCGTATCCGACTGGCCCAACAACCTGTCCCTGTCCGCGACTTTCGACCCCGAGCTTGCGAAGGAAGCCGGCAAGTGCATCTCCAAGGAATTAAGAGACTTAGGAATCGCCTGCTTCCTGGCGCCCCAGGTGGACGTGGCTTCCGACCCCAGATGGTGGCGTGATTCCGGCACCTTCGGCGAAGACCCGGCTCTGTCCAGAGACATCGCCCGCGCCTTCTGCGACGGTCTGCAGTCCACTTACGATGAAAACGGCAATGACTTAGGCTGGGGCGAAGATTCCGTCACCGCCATGGTCAAGCACTGGACCGGTGAAGGCGCTTCCGAGGGCGGCCGTGAGGCCCATACCGAAGGCGGCAAGTACGCGGTCTATCCCAACAAGAATTTCGAAGCGCTGATGATCCCCTTCGTGGACGGCGCCTTTAAGCTGGAAGGCAAGACCGGCTCCGCCGCCTCCGTCATGTCCAGCTACACCGCCGCTTTTGCGGAAGACGGTTCCTTAGGCGAGCCTGTGGGCTCCAGCTTCTCCGACTACAAGATCAACCAGCTTCTTCGCGGCCGCTACGGTTTTGACGGCCCGGTCTGCACCGACTGGATGGTGCTGAACGAGGGCGAGAGATGCTGCGGCTGGGGCGCGCACATCGAAGACAAGAACGTGACGCCCGGCGAGAGAGCCTTCATCGCCATCATGGCCGGCGTGGACCAGATGGGCGGCTGCTCCAATCCCCAGGTGCTGGTGGATGCGTACCATTTCGGCTGCGAGAAGGTCGGAAAAGAGAAGATGGACGCGGCTTTCGCGACCAGCGCGAAGCGCCTTCTTAAGAGCTATTTCCTGACCGGGCTGTTTGAGAATCCTTACCTGGATGAAGCCAAGGCCAATGCAGACGTGAACAGCGAAGAGAAGCGCGCGGCAGCGGTGGATGCTCAGGTGAAGAGCGTGGTCATGCTGAAGAACAAGGGCAATGTGATCAAAAAGCAGGATAAGAAGCTTAAGGTCTACATTCCCGCTATGTACAAGGGACCCCACTGGTCTTACCATTTCCTGCAGGGCATCTTTGACGATCCGGCAGAGGTGTCTTACCCCTTAAGCCTGGAGATCGCCGGCCAGTATTTCGATGTCGTGACCGATAAGGTGGAAGGCACGGAGATCACCCGGGCATCCGAAGAAGAGCTTGCTTCCTGCAATCTGTTCCTGATCCCGGCCCGCGAACCCATCAACGCGACACCGCAGGACGGCCGCGACAGGGAGGGCGTTTTCCTGCCCAAGTCCTGCCAGTATCGTCCTTACACCGCCGATGGCCCCTATGTCCGCAAAGTTTCTCTGGCGGGCGATACGCTTCCGGACGGTACCCGCGAGAACCGCAGCTACTACGGCAAGACTTCTTCCATGACCAACGAAGAAATGCTGGATCAGATTCTGGAAGCCGCCGCGAAAGCGAAGAAACTCGGCATTCCGTCGGTGGTCTGCATGTTCACCGGCAACCCGCTCTGCTTCTATGAATTCGAGAAGGAAGTGGACGCGATCATCGTTTCCTTCAACGCGCCCAGCATCTTCGGCAAGATCGACGGCGCTGCCCATGCGGTGTCGCGGATCATCGCCGGCTGTGACGAGCCCTCCGGCCTGCTTCCCCTGCAGATGCCCAAGGACATGGACGATGTGGAGCGCCAGGCCGAGGATACGCCGCGTGATATGGAGTGCTACACCGACTCTATGGGTCACAAGTATGACTTTGCTTACGGCCTGAACTACAGCGGTGTGATCAACGATGCGCGTGTGAAGAAGTACAGCGTCGCGCCGGTGCTCACCCCGGCCAACAAAGGCAAATAAAGACAGTTAAGGAAACAGGTATGAGCAAACCGGAAATCTTAAGAATAGCCTACCCCCCGGAGGTGTGCAGGCTTGTGCCGGAGACGGAAAGCTCGCACATCCTGGGCGGGTCGCGGTACATGATCGAGCCCATCGATCTGGACAAATATGATTATGTGGAAGAAGAGTACATCGTGGGCGGAAAGGCCAATGTCTACCACTGGTCCGACAACGAGCGCTATCCCCACATCCTCTTACGCGAAGCGCCCTACTGCTCCAGGATGATCGTGCGCAAGCCGCGGGATCCGCAAAAGTTCAGCGGTCTGATCCATTGTGAGCTCATGAATTCCAACTCCGGCCTGGACCGCTCCAACGCAGGCTGGGCGCCCTGCCACGAGCATCTCATGTCGTACGGCCACGCCAGCATCAGCTTTACTATCTCCGAGCGGGCGATGAAAGTGATGCGTTTGTTTGATCCCGCACGATACGGCGATCTGCAGTTTAAGAATCCCATCCCCAAGGAAGAACGGATGCCCATCGAGACACTCCACGGCCTGCCGCTCGATGAAGAAACGGAAGATGGCCTGCAGTACGATTTTTACAGCCAGGTGGCAGCGCTCATCAAAGCTAAGAGAGAGGATTCCCCCTTCATCGGCTACAATGTGAAGAAACTTATGCTTCAGGGCACCACGCCCGGCAACCTGTCCGCCTATGTGGCAGCGGTACATCCAGTCACGAAGCTTCCGGACGGAACGCCCTGTTTTGACGGCTTCCTGATCTTCATGACCGGCGCGCCCGGCGCCCTGAACAATTCCAGAAACATGCTGGATCCTTTTGATTTCCGGGATCTCTATTACAGTGAAGTGCCCTTTATCCACCTGAATACCGTGGCGGATATGCTGGGGGACACCATGCATCCGTCGTGGTCCGTCATGTGGCGGCGGTATCAGCCCAATGAGGAGGGCAGGTATCTCAGGCTCATCGAGATGGCCGGCGGGGGCATAGGCATCAAGTTTACGGCCCAGTACGGCAACTGTAAAGAGGATATGGAGAAGGCTGCGGCGACCGGCGCTTTGCCCGGAAGACCCGGCGGCCAGTCCGGCCAAGGCGGGCCGGGCGGTAAGCCCGTGATCGACGGTACCGCAGGCCCGGGCGGCAGACCCGTGATCGACGGTACCGCCAGAGCAGCTGGCCCGGCAAATGCCCCCGGCCCCATGTTCCCCCAGGGAGAGATGTATGATTTCCCGGCCCACCTGGTCCTTTGCGCCATGATAGAGAACCTCTGGAAGTGGATGACCACGGGCGAAGCGCCGGAAAAAGTGAACTGGCTCGAGATGACCGGCGAATACCCGGACATGACCTTTGCCAGGGACAAATACGGCGTCTTCAAGGGCGGCCTCAGAAATCCTTACGTGGACGCCCCGCTCTTTGTCACCAACTCCTCCGGCATCATCACCCGGAGGCTTACCAAGGAGGAATTAACTGAGCTTTACGGGACCCGCGCAGGCTATGTCCAAAAGGTAAGGGAGTCCGCGGAACGGATGGTCGCCCACGGCCACCTGCTGCCCGAGCACGTGCAGTTTTTCATCGACGAAGCAGAACAGGCGGACATCCCCTTAGACTAAGCCGAGCAGGCCAATGTTTACGGATATGATCATGGCATTCCAAAGGAGGTTTTATGGAACAGTTTACGGTCAGTTCAAAAATGAGTGATGTGTTCACGGCCGATGTATTCGCACCGCTCTCAAAATACCTGATCTATTCGCCGAATCCGTATGAAGCAGACGAAGATCAGAATGATCCCGACGCCGGGACACTGGCGGGCTTAAAGGCCATCGGCTGGTCTCCGGAAGGGATCGCCGCCGGCCTGAATTTCCTCAAAAAAACGATCGAAGACTGTCGCATGGATCAGTTCTTTATCTACGAAGAGGCGGACTGTGCGGACGATGCCTTCAAGAAAGACGTCAATCTGATCCGGCTCTGTCCGGAAAAGGCAGCCGATACATCCCGCCCGGCCGTGATCCTCTGCGCCGGCGGCGCCTATAATTCCGTCTGTACCATGGTGGAGGCCCTGCCCACCGCCCGGCATTTTGTGGAAGCCGGCTTCACCGCCTTCCTGTTTACCTACCGCGTGGGCCGGATCCCGGCCGCACAGAAGGCGCTGGATGACCTGGCCGCGGCGATCCGTTATCTTTCGGCGCATGCGAAGGACATCGGCTTTGATCCGGAGAACTATGTGATCGGCGGCTTTTCCGCCGGCGCCAATCTGATCTCCAACTGGGGCACTTCGAACAATGGCTGGAAGCACTATGGCCTGGCCAAACCGAAGGCCATGCTGCCGGTCTACACATTCATCGACCTGAAGGCGGAGGGGAACCGCGATGAGAACGGCGGGATCCTGGGCTTCATGTGCGGCCGGAACTGGAAAGCCGAGGCGGATCGCTGGAATGTGGCCGAACACATTGATGCGGACTATCCGCCCTGCTATATCACCGCCGGAAAGGACGATGCCACCGTGCCTCCCGTCAATTCCGAAAAGATGGCGGAGGCCCTGAGATCACTTGGCATCCCCGTCATTCTTGACGAGGGTGAGCACGCGCCCCACGGCTTTGGCGACGGCACCGGTACCGACGTGGAAGGCTGGCCGGAAAGGGCAATTGATTTTATCATGAATCTGTGCTGACATTGCCATAATAGATCGCAGCCACAGATCAATAATCCCGGGTGTCATCAAGACACCCGGGTTATTTGTAATAGTGCGCCCGGCGGCGCACGTTTCTAACCGGTGAAAGTCCGGAATCCGCCCGGTAGTGGGAAGGATATAGCCGAAGGCAAGGGTGTCCATCGCGAGGTGGAATCGGAAGGAAGCCGGATGCCGGG
>Ga0310786_10013015_pt1 | contig 10270 bp, 7 predicted proteins | sample AusTroGonzalo_MG_FD_203881 | JGI IMG/M metagenome (GOLD analysis project Ga0310786, IMG submission 203881) | Bovine rumen microbial communities from tropical cattle in Woodstock, Queensland, Australia - Gonzalo_03 (v2) (version 2) | ecosystem: Host-associated > Mammals > Digestive system >... | reverse complement strand
TGTTTCGGGCAGGTTTTTTTAACGGGCAATTTTCACCTGCTTTTTACCGTTTGTGACGTATATCTCTTTGGGGGATGCGGAAGCCACGGAGCCGACGCGGCGACCTTGAAGGTCGTAAACAGAGTCTGTTCTCTTCACTCCCGATGCTTGATTCTTCGTTTGCGGAGCTTTTATCCCTACGGGCTCTCCCTTGTCCGTCGTGGCGATGCTGAAGGCCAGCTGGCTTCGGATGCCGCGTGAGTTGGTGTAAGTGACACGGTAGATATAGCTCCAACCAGTCTCTACAGTAATCTCGCGTGTCGTCTCTCCTGTGTTCCACTGCCACAGCCCGGTGTCCTCTTCACCGTCGGGCAGTACGGGAATCAGGCGCAGCGTCTTGTTGTGGGGCAGCCGGGTACTGTTGGTCGTACTATAGTTATTGACCAGACCGCCGAGTTCCGTGTGGCAGGTGACCTTGCCACTAATCAATCCGCGCTTCTTCTCCTGCGCCAGACTGGGGATGAGACTGGCCGTCAGCGTAGCACTGTATTCCATCTGCCCCGTCAGTTCCGTCGGCACTTGGTCGGCAGGACAGAGCTGTTCGTCGTATGTATTCATCAGCACGGTGTAACCCAGGTGGTCGTAGCCGCCACTGGTAGAACCGCTGCCGCCGCCGTCGATGCCCATCTGTTGGTAGACCAACTCTGAGAGCGGCATCCGTACGCCCTTTACACCTTCGTAGATGCCGATGACCGTCCCCCAATAAGGACGAACTTGCGCACCCAATGCTGGTTCTGTCATCACCCACGCACGACCGTCAGAATAGTAGTAGCCGTTGGTACCATAGATGTAATCCGTCCAGGGAAGCCCTTTCTGACTCTGAGTCTGAGCCGCCACATACTCGATGCCCGCTGCCAGGCGATGGCTCATATAGGCAAAGAGGTCGTCGCCCTGATTCCAGGCAGTCTTGGCTATATCCACGGCCAAGCCCAGTGCCATAGCACAGTGCCCTACGTCGCGACCACTCTCGTTCATCTGTCCTATATGTCCGTAGGCACCAGTTTCCAAATTGCTCTCGATGTCTGTCACGACCAGATTCCCGAGGAATTCCGTCAGTCCGTTGTTCTGTATGGCTCCCTGTCCCGTGTAGCCAGCGTGGCCTGTCACATCATGCACGACGGGCGGTTCGGTGAAGTTGCCTACCTGGTCATACTTGAAGAATGAGACACCCTGATTATAGATGAAGACGTCATCACAAAGAATACCGATGCTCATCACACAGAGTGCATTGCATAGTCCCCAATTGCTCCAGTAGTGGCCCGGGGCCTGCCACCATTTGCCACTATTCTCCCACGTACCGTTACGGGTGCGCAAGAAGTTGATGGCACCAGGATACCACAGTGTCAACATCCATTGCTGGAACTTTTCGAAGTCCTCACGCTTCCATCCCTCATAGTCGCGCATCAACTCGGCCGCCTGTGCGAACTGATAGCCATAGAGGCCGTACGCCAGACACGCATCAGAGCTTCCACCGATGGCTGTCGTCGTGTTTGCCCATGCCATGAGTATGCGCACGGCAGCCTTGGCATTCGCAGCCGTGCCGCCAATCTTCCAGCGCAACGCGTTCTGATAAGCCATTGTCGCTCCACGAGCCGCGTTGATATAATTCTCACCGCTACCGCCACGCACGATGGTCTCTGTTGGATACGTCTGTACGCTGGCCTGAGCGTACTCAGCCGCCTTCAGCTTGTTCCAAGCCTTTAACACCGTTTGGTTCCTGGCTGCAATCTGCGCCTTCACGCGGTCGAAGTCCATCTGTGTGTGCAGTCCGCCTGGATGGATAAATCCACGGTCTGCCGTTTCCTGCTGGGCTTGCAATATCAATGTTTGACCCAATAATAGAAGCAGAATGATACGTCTTATCATGATGTTGCGTTATTGATATTGCAAAGGTACGCATTTTTTTCTTAATGATGATGCGCCAGGCCCTCTTTTTTTAGTGCCAGCCGCCAGGACCGCCACCACCAGGACCGCCGCCCATCGCGCTGCCGCCTGTATAGGAGGAGAGACTGACGCTGGAACCGCCGCTGACGGTGCCGCCGCTGACAGCGAGACCACCGAAGTAGGCCGTGCCGCCGCTGATGCTGACACCCGACTGGAGCGTGGGCTGCGAAGCCCCGCTGACTACCAAGCCGCTACCGCCGCTCGACGGGGTCTGGAACGAGAAGGTGCTGCTGCCGACGGTCAGCGCATACCACGTGTTGGCCGACCAGGAACTCTGATAGCACGACTGCGTGAGTTGTGAGCCGTTCTCCAGTCCGCCCACGGCGACGATGGTGCCCCCCGTCAGGTAGAGCTTATAGCCGCCCTCGGTATTGGCGTCGATGGCCACCTCGGGAGTGCCGCTGCAAATGGCATAGACGGTGCCGCCCTTGATGTAGCAGTTGCCGTTGGCGTCGAGTCCGTCGTTGTGCTGGCCGTGGGCATAGACGTAGCCACCGCTGATGGTCATCGTGCTCTTCGAGTTGACGGCGTCGTCGTAGGCATACGAGGCCACCTCGCCGCCCGTGATGCTCAGGCAGTTCTTTGTCTCGATGCCCTCGCCGTTGTTGCCGTTAGTGCGCACCCAGATACGGCCTCCGCTGACGGTGATGTTGCCATCGGCCTTGATGCCCTTGGGTGATGAGGTGTCGTTATTGCTCCTGTACTGTCCGCCCGTGGTGACCACATAGACGCTACCGCCGTTGAACTGGGCCTCCATATCGACGTTGATGCCCTTGCCGCCCGAGCCTGTGCTCTTCAGCCACAGCTCGCCGCCATTGACGGTCAGCGCCGAGTCGGCCTTGATGCCTGCCGCGCCCTTGGCCTCGCGGTCATCCGTGTCGTACATACCGTCGCCCGTGGTCAGCACGGTGGTGCGCCCGCCGTTGACGATGATGTTGCTCTCGCAGTTGATGCCTTTCGCGGCAGCCGCCGATACTTCGACGTTCAGGATGCCGCCGTTGATGTAGATGCCGTCGTTGGCCTTGATGCCGTGATTGGCGGTCGAGCGGACGTAGATGTTATTGCCCTTGCTGAAGGCGATGTAGTCGGCCGAGTGGATGCCGTTGTTGGTGTTGCCCGTCACGCTCAGCGAACCGCTGCCGTTGAACAGCAGCTTGCCCTTGCAGTAGAGCGCGCCCTTCTGCGAGCCGCCCGTGCCGTCGGCCAGCGTGTTGGTGGTGCCACTGGCCAGGATGATGAATGCCCGCTTGCCGCTCAGCAGGTTCAGCGCCGCCGAGTCGGGATTGGTGATGCTCGTGCCGCTGAGCTTCACGGCATACTTCTTGTCGCCGAGGATAGTCAGCGAACCGTTGGTTGTCGTGCCGCTCACCACGTAGCATATCTTCTTCTCCGACCCGTGGTTGGCCGTCACGTGGCCGCCGCTGACCGTCACCTCCACGCCGTTCTCCGTCTTTGCTGCAGGATTCGACATATCGATGCTGACCTCCGTCGAAAAGTCACTGTCCTCCAGCGCGTCCTCCTCGTCGGGCAGATAGGCCGTTGCGGCATCTGTCGGCTCGGCCGTGGTCTTGTCAATGGCAACGTCGAACGTGGTCAGTTCGCCGATTGTGGCCGAATTCCCACTTGTCTGTGCCCCTATGTTCCAGCTGTTATTACTATTGCCAACAAAGTCCTCGAACGGGTCTTCCGCCGAGCAACACGTCAGCACCGCTACCGATGCCACAAGCATCATGAAACACGAAATCTTCTTCATAGTTCTTTCCTTTTTTATTATTGATGATGCAAAGATAATCCAAACAGGTCGGCTCGCCAAAAATATTCAGCGAACCGCTTGTTTCGTTCAACAAAAAGAAAATCTCTGATTTATTTGGCTTTTCCTTCATTTATTCGTAACTCTGGCTTCGCCGAAGTTACTTTCATTCAGAAAAGCTCAAATAAATTTGGCTTTTCCTTCATTTATTCGTAACTTTGCCGCCAGTATGATCAGAGTATTAGCCATCGACGACGAGCCGTTAGCCCTGCAACAGCTTGTCACCTATATCAGCAAGGTGCCCTTCCTGGAGCTGGCCGGACAGTGCCAGAGTGCCGTCGAGGCCATCCGGCTGCTGAACAGCGAGACGGTGGACGCCGTCTTCTGCGACATCAACATGCCCGACCTCAACGGTATGGACTTCGTCAAGTCGCTGGCCGCCCCACCCCTCATCGTCTTCACCACGGCCTACTCTGAATACGCCGTCGAGGGATTCAAGGTCAATGCCGTCGACTATCTGCTGAAGCCCTTCGGACTGCAGGACTTCATACGGGCGGCCAACAGGCTGAAGGACAGGCTCTCCTCCCAGAATCATGGGGACAGGTTGCTTGATTCCAGCCAGAATCATGAACCTGTCCCTGTGATTCCAGGCGGGTCAGACACGCTCTTCGTCAAGACCGACTACCGGATGGTGAAGGTATCCATTCAGGACATCCGCTACGTAGAGGGAATGTCGGAATACCTGAAGCTGCACCTCGACAGTCAGCCCAAGCCCATCATCACGCTGCTGGCCATGAAGGCGCTGGAAGAGAAGCTGCCGCCGAACTTCATGCGCATCCACCGCAGCTACATCGTCAACTTAGACAAGATACAGGAGGTGAACAAGAACCGGGTCATCATGGACAGCGACACCAGCCTGCCGATAGGCGACAGCTACCGCGAACAGTTCAACCATTACATAGAAACCAAATACTTAGGGAAATAAGTCGGCGAAGACCCCTCATTCTATACGCTGCTCGACGAGTTGTTCAGTAATCGCTTTCTCGGGGTTATCTATATCGCGCTCCACCTCATGAAATTACTTCTTTGTAGTCTTCTTTGTCGTTGTTGCTTTCTTAGCCGTCGTTGTGGTGGTGGTCGTTGTGGCGGGCTTATAATACTTCAATGCCTCAGGCATCCATCCCTGTATCTGCTTGATACGGGTGGCATCCGACGGGTGGTCGCTCAGGAACTCTGCCGTCTGGGAAGTCGACGAGGCGGCCATACGCTGCCAGAAGGTGGTAGCCACCTGCGGATCGTAGCCGGCCATAGCAGCAAAGATAAGACCCATGTGGTCAGCCTCACTCTCATGGTCACGCGAATAGCTCAGGTTCTTGAAGTTGAATCCCTGCGAAACGACGGCCGCGAGGATGCTCTGCGTATTGGTGCCCATGCCCAGCATTCCGGCAATGGCGGCGCCAATCTGCAAGCCCTGCTGCTGCTTCATCTGCGTACTCAACTGCTCGGCAGAGTGCTTGGCTACGGCATGGGCAATCTCATGACCCACGACAATCGCCAATGAGGCTTCATCCTGCGTTACAGGCAGCAGTCCTTCATAGACCACAATCTTGCCACCAGGCATACACCAGGCATTCACCTGCTTGTCCTGCACCAAGTTGAATTCCCACGAGAAATTCTTGACCTCTGCCGACAGACCATTGTTGTTCAGGTAATTATTGACAGCAGTAGCCAGTTTCTGCCCTACGCGCTTCACCATATTGGTATTAGTGGTATTGGTCGACAGCTTGGCCGACTTCATAAACTCCTGATACTGCTGACTAGCCAATGAGAGGACTTCGCCGTCGCTGACCATCAATGTCTGCTGACGACCGGTAATGGGTACTGTTGAGGTAGTTCCGCAACTGACCATCATCGTGGCCAGCATAGCTAAAAGAATAACTCTGAGTTTTTTCATCGTTTCTACTTTTTTGAGGTTAATTTGGGTGCAAATATAGCGTATTTTTTTGAAAGTGCAAAGAAAAAGCCGCAGATTCTACACGAACCTGCGGCCAAAACCATTAAAAATCTCTGTTACTTTTTTTTCTAACTTTCTCTCTTCATTACTTTGAAGCGTTCAACCCGCGGTTGTTCAGCGTGGCGTTGAGAAGAGTCAGATACGTACGATACTGCTTCTCATCGAGCACATAGTGCATCCACTTGATGTCGCGGTCAACGGCTTTCTTCACACGCTCCTGACGGTCGGCACTGTCAGCCTGGGCAGCCAGTTGCATCTCTGCGTTAAAGGTGTTGTGGATGTTCTCAACGGCCTCTATCTGGTCGGTGGTCAGACCCAGTGCAACACTCAACTTGCGCATATTGACGCTCATGTCGTAAGCCTCAACGTTGTTCACGCTCTTCGTGTTCTCGTTCTCTGCAAATGTCATAGTCATACTAAGCACTGCAATCGTCAACATAAACAATCTTTTCATTTTCAATTTCCTTTCTCTCTTTACTCGGGGCCCTCACGGGGTTTGTGTTTTGTTATCCTTTTTTTAATCTTTTACCTTTTTTACGTATACCTTTCAGGCCCCTACCTTACTAATTAATGTGTTGTTTGTTATCCTTAGTCGCAACCTTTTGTTTGGTTTTGACGGTGCAAAGTTACGGCGATTTTTGATACCTGCCAAACATTTTGCGAGAATTGTGTGCGCAAACAGCCGTTTAATTGACGTGAGTCAAAGAATCGGCATTTATTCGAAATTTTTATGTTTTTACGTAAAAAGTGCCGTTGTTTCGTTGCTTTTTCGTACCTTTGTAGCCAGAAATCACATTATATATAATAAGGTATAGAGATTATGGAACACAAGTTTTTGTCCGTTCACTACCAACTGTACTCCGTAAAGGATGACGAGCGCGAGCTCATTGAACAGACCATACGTGAACAACCTTTCCAGTTCATCAGCGGCTTCGGCGTCTCACTCGAAGGACTGGAGAAAAACGTACTGCCCTTGGAAAAGGGTACGGAGTTTGATTTTACCCTCACGCCTGCCGAGGCCTTTGGCGAATACGATCCCGAGGGTGTTCACAAGCTGTCGCGTGACATCTTCATGGTGAACGGGAAGTTTGATGCCCAGAATATATTCCCTGGAGCCTTCATCACATTGACCGATGCCGAGGAAAATCATTTCCCGGCCCGCGTAACTAAAGTGGAGGCTGACGGCGTAACGGTAGACACTAACCACCCTCTCGCAGGAAAGAAGCTGAACTTCACGGGCGAGATGATAGAGAACCGCCCTGCTACGGATGACGAGATCAACGCGCTCATCAAACAAATGGCCGGCGGCTGCGGAGGTTGTGGCGGCCACTGCGGCGATGGTGGTTGCGGCGAAGGAGGATGCGGCGAAGGAGGATGCGGACATTGCAAGTAGCGCTTCGCTAGTGAAGAGTGAAAAGTGAAAAGTGATGAATACATTCGGTAGAGCATTTAGGCTGACAACATTTGGCGAGAGCCACGGCGCTGCCATTGGCGGCGTGGTGGACGGGATGCCTGCGGGCATTGACATTGACCTGGAGTTCATTCAAAGTGAACTGAACAGGCGACGCCCTGGGCAGAGTAAGATAACGACCTCCAGACAGGAGTCCGACAAAGTTGAACTGCTGAGCGGCGTCTTTGAGGGAAAGTCGACGGGTTGCCCCATCGGTTTTATCGTGCGTAACGAGAACCAGCACTCGCAGGATTATGAGAACCTGCGCACCATTTTCCGGCCGTCGCATGCCGACTTTACCTACTACTCCAAGTACGGCATCCGCGACCATCGGGGTGGCGGCCGTTCGTCGGCCCGTATTACCATCAGCCGTGTAGTGGGTGGAGCATTGGCAAAACTGGTCTTACGACAACAAGGCATCGACATCCAGGCATACACCTCACAGGTGGGTAACATTGCACTCGATCGTGACTACAGTCAATATGACCTCTCACAGACGGAAAGCAACGCCGTACGCTGTCCTGACCCTGTCAAAGCTGAGGCTATGGAACAACTCATCAGCGAGGTGAAAGCCGATGGCGACACCATCGGAGGCGTCATCACCTGCATCATCAAGGGTTGTCCGACTGGTTTGGGAGAGCCGGAGTTTGGCAAACTGCATGCGGAGTTAGGTGCCGCCATGCTGAGCATCAATGCCGTCAAGGGCTTTGAATATGGTGATGGTTTTGACGTTGCCAGTAAGCGAGGATCGGAAATAAACGATGCATTCGTCAGCAACGGCAACGGCATCAGTACACTAACGAACCACAGTGGAGGCATACAAGGAGGTATCTCAAACGGACAGGATATTTACTTCCGCGTAGCCTTCAAACCTGTCGCCACACTTCTGAAAGAGCAAAAGACCGTTGACATAGAAGGCAATGACACTACCTTCACCGCCCGCGGCCGTCATGACCCTTGTGTGCTACCGAGAGCCGTTCCCGTGGTTGAAGCAATGGCCGCTTTGACCGTTTTGGACCTCCTAATGTTACAAAAAGGAGAAAAAGTGTAACTTTTTTCCTTTTGTGTGCAAAAAAATGTAGGAAATATTTGGTAGATAAGCGAAATAACGCTAACTTTGCAAACAGCTAAGTAGGATTTGTGAAAACCCTCTTACGCTAAGTTAAGTCTAGTTTAGTTTTTGTGTTGGTTGAGAGCGGCCGTTTGGCCGCTCTCTTTATTGTTATCTTCTAAGGTGTTTCTTACCGTCCTGAATGTAGAGTCCTTTCGCTGTACCTTCCAGACGATGACCTTGCAGGTCGTACTTGGGGGTATTGGTCGGTGCGACGGTCTTGACACCAGAATATACTGATGACGCATCATCGCGTACATAGAGCATACCATCAGTCATCAACTTGCTGGTATCCCAGACCTGCGTGGCCGACGGGCGTTCAGGCTCTATCTGGGAGAAGACCGCACCTGTGGCCTTACCCGTAAAGACACGGATAGAAGCTCCGTCGGCATAGGTTTTGGTTGCCATTGCTTCGTTCAGACGGAGCACAGCCCCTTCTTCAATCTTGAGTCCTCCGCTGAGTGTAAGTCCCTTGTCGGTAGCCAGCGTGTCGCCAACCTGCAGGATGCCACCCTTACGGATAGTGACAGCACCCGTCAACGTTCCCTTACCGCCCAAAGCTGCACCTGCATTCACGGTAATGGCTCCACCACCTGTATGTCTGCCGTTGACGACGAGTGTGCCGTTGCTGACGACCGTCGTACCCTTATACTCATTGGCTCCTGTCAAACGCCATACACCCGTACCCGTTTTCACAATATTGACTGTGCCGGAATGACCGCTGCCAGAACACGACCAGTTGTTAATAATACCACGAAAAGTCTCGTCAGTATTGGCACTACCGACCGTCCAGGTACAGATAAAGTTATCCGCCTGTTTGCTGGAACCGTTCAGATAAGTACCAGCCGCTCCGGACAAGCCGCCCAGCGTCTGATTGCCCGTCGTCGACCAGTAACACAAATTGGTATTTCCTTTCAGCTCGATGACCGTATTGTTCAGTTTCGGGCTCTTGTCAAGCAGTAACAAGGAACCACGTTTATCGCCGGAAACGCCGTTGGCAATGAGTCGTCCGCTGAATCCGCTCCAGTCGCCCTGCACATATTCGCGCAGATAAGGAATATTCAGTCGGATGGTTCCTGCACCTGTCACCTTATTATTAATATAGCAGTTGCGGTTGGGCGAGAACTGTGACGTAGTACCTTCTTGCACTTCGATGGGGAAGGCGTAGGTCTCGTATCCGCTTGTCTCTCCCTTGGTCTTCAGGTGTCCGCCAGCCATCACCAACTTCGACGAAGAGCCAATGCCGGCTTGGGCAATATCCGTTGTACTCAGGTAGAGCGTTGAGCCTTTCAACACGGTTGCTCCCTTATATCCGAAGAACTTGGGAGTACCAATAGTCAGTTGGCCACCACCGTCAATCACGAAATCAGCCGACGCGTCAGCACCTTCCACCACGCCGTTCATGGTGACCGTTGCCGACTTGACGTCGAAGGTCGAAGTGCAGCTGAGTTTCAGGGAGCGGTTAGTTGTTGTGTTGCCGCCCGTATAACGATAGGTGCCGCCGTCGAAGATCCAGTTCTGGGCATACTCCACACTGGAACCAATGCTGCTGGGTTCACCGCCGTTCTTCAACGTAGAGAATTCCAGTATGCCGTCATGCACTACCGTAGCACCTGTATAGGTGTTGTTGCCTGTCAGCGTGAGCGTTCCCGTTCCTGCTTTGTTGACCGACGTTGCTCCAGTAATGGCAGCGCCGGCAACCGTCAGGTTGACAGGTTCTTTGTAGACAAAGGCGGCAGGGGCTATTGCCTCTGCCAATGTCAGCGTAGCATCGGCCTCAGGAGCCAGCAACATATTCTTGCCATCGGTCTCGGCTTTCATAATATCACCCGAAGTCCAGGTGTAGTCAGGCTCATAGGAGTCAATATCCAGCACGCCCACCTCCACAGGACGGGTTGACATCACTACTTCGACAGCCTCCGACATCTGGTCACCCTTGAACGCACGGACACGCACAGTATA
>Ga0310786_10013014_pt1 | contig 10270 bp, 7 predicted proteins | sample AusTroGonzalo_MG_FD_203881 | JGI IMG/M metagenome (GOLD analysis project Ga0310786, IMG submission 203881) | Bovine rumen microbial communities from tropical cattle in Woodstock, Queensland, Australia - Gonzalo_03 (v2) (version 2) | ecosystem: Host-associated > Mammals > Digestive system >... | reverse complement strand
GATGTCAGGATTTGTACGCAAGAATTTAATATCAAGCATTATGTCACCTCTTAATAAAATAATTACCTAATTGTATGCTTTGAAGCCTTTAGTTTCAATCCGTTTCGACAGACATATCTCCGTCGTATGAACCGGAAGGATATTTGCATGAAGGATCCCACAGGATAAATTCGGTTATGCCGAGGTCCTTGATGGCCTTTATCTGTGAATTGATCTCTCTGTAGCCGTATTCCATGTAGTTGCCCTTGCCGATATAGGAAGCTGTAAATGCCTGGAGATAAGGTCTGACCGCTGTAAAGCCGGGCTGCTTGTATGTTGCCTGACACTCATGGAGAACGCTGTAAACCATGAGGTAAGGTTCTTTGTCCGGATATTTGAAAACATGTCCGCCCAACATGGTTCCCAAAGCGTAGTGTGAAGGGTAGACCATCGGGCAGCAGGAATCGATGCCTGTCATGCCAAGAGTTGCAAAGTCCTGGCCGATGATTGCAGCATCGCTTGAAGAAGTTAATACGATACCGAAGATATCCGCGGAGACGGGAACACCGTATGTATCCTGTACTCTGATCCTGGCTTCCTGAAGGAATCTGTTAACTGCTTCGGCCTTGGAAGGATAATGACCCTCTTCGCCGTAGTAAGGCTTAACCTTGTTCTTGGTTGCGCCTGCAGGGAATCTTACGTAGTCGAACTGGATCTCATCAACTCCGTATTCAGCTGCTTCGATCGCGATATCGATAAGGTAATCCCAGTTTTCAGTGCAGTACGGGCTTAAGAACGGCTTGTTACCTTCGTTGCTGAACTGGACAACATTGCCGTTTGCATCCTGTATTGCTCTCTCAGGGAAATGCTGTGCGGCGACCTGATCGTTAAATGAAACGATTCTGCCGATTACCCTGACGTTGTTGTTGTGGCACTTCTCGATTACGGCAGCGAGGTCGTAGGCATCCCATACATAACCGATCTCTTTGGCTGTTGCTACATTTGACATGTAGGGCAGGCCGTATTCGTTCTTAAGGTCGATTACGATGCAGTTGAGTTCGCTGTTGTTGCACAGTTCAATTGCCTTATCGAGAGCTGAACCTGATCCGATGTACAGAGCCTTTACTTCAACATGCTCGGGAGTGATGACCTTGTCTTCTTCAAGTTCGGGAAGAGGTCTCCAGTAACTGTCAGCCAATTCTGATGCTTCGAGCAGCTCGGTGTGGTAAATGACCGGTTCAGTATAAGTCGCCGTATTGGATACCAGTGTTGCGATAATGGGAGTACGGCTCTCGGGATCGGGAGCATTAGCTGCGTTTACAAGTCTTGTAACGCCAAGCGTTACCAGTACTACTGCGAGGATCGCAGATACCGATAACAGGATGGTTAACAGGCGTCTGAGCTTTGCGAGCTCAAGACTGTCGCTATTAGAAGAATTATTTTCATAATTATTATTTAGCATAGGACAATTATACAGACCTGCCCATAAAAGGACAATTAAGTCTTTTATATAAGGTAGAAGCAAGAAAATAAGGGCTGTCTGTGTTAAAATAACATTATAAATATTTGATTTTGTTAATCAGCGGGTTGTATATGATCGTACGTAATTGTTCTGGCGGTATCGTTTTTGTTGGGGACAAGGTTTTACTTGTCTGTAACGACAAGCACGAATGGAGTTTCCCCAAGGGTACGCTTAAGGTAGCCAGCAACATTACACTCCCGGAATTTGCCAAACAGCGTGTAAAGATCGAGACTGACGTAGACGCGAAGGTCATCGCTCCCTGCGGCAAGACAAATTATGAGTTTTATTCGGTTACCAGAAGAAAACCCGTTCACAACAACGTTTCATGGTTCGTAATGGAGACACAGAGCGAACACTGCAAGGCTGATCCCGAATCGGGAACCATTAACTGCAGATTCGTTGAGATCAACAAGGCATTGGATGAGATCACCTACAGCCAGGATAAATCCCTTCTCATGATGGCTTATCAGAAGTACAGGGAGAGCGTTAAGGCTTGAGCATTACACTGAGCAAAACAGGTGAATCCAGGATCGAAGTCAAAAAGTCGATCTTCTTAGGCAAGAGTTTTCACATTTCATCACCCGAAGAGGCAGCAGAATACCTGGCAGCGGAGCGGAAGAAGTATACGGATGCAAGGCATCTTTGTTATGCATGGGTTATCGGAGGCGAGAACTCAAGACAGAAATCCAGCGACGACGGCGAGCCCCAGGGAACTGCGGGACAGCCTCTGCTCGAACTTCTCACATCAAACGGTTTTACTGATTCAATGGTATGCGTGACGAGGTATTTCGGAGGAACGCTTCTTGGTACCGGTGGCCTTCGCAGGGCATATTCCGATTCCGGAAGACTCGCGCTTATGAGCGGCGAGCCTGTAACTCTTGTTCCTGCAATGAGATGGAGGATCGGAGGTTCCTATCCGTTTTTTGAGGCCATGTCGCGAAAGGCTTCCTCTTCCGGCTGGATCATTGATAACACGGAATACGGTCAGGATGTTACTTTCGATATTAACGTTCCGGAAGACAGGGCATCTGAATTCGAGAGGTACTGCCTGGACTGTTCAAATGGCAGTGTTGTACCCAAAGATCCCGAGAAATATCTGATGCAGGGTCCGAAGACTGAAATTTCCTGACTTGTCTTTTGACAGGAAATTGCCCAAAATATGTGGAAGTTAATGAGTATAATTACCGGAGACAAAAGGAATCAGGGATAGACCAGATGGAAAACGAGAACACAGAGCAGCAGAAACCCCAGGAAACGAGACGTCATAAGAGAACAACGCTCGATAATTACCGCACGGCAGTTATCGTTTTGGCGATCCTGCTTTTGGCGTGTGTTCTGTATTCAGGCTTCCAGACTCTCTATGTATTCCGGCTTAACAACGGACTTGAAGGAGTCCTGTCATATACCAGAACAGCTCAGAGCAGCAGCCTGGTCAATACGGCTGAGACTGTGCCGACCAGTGTTTCTTCTGAGGATCTTCCCGAACCCTGGTTCTCATTGGAAGACGCTACGGCTCTGACTTCTGCGGATAAGAATAAGATGCCGGTTGTCGATATTGTTAAGCAGGTAAGCCCCGCGACAGTATCTCTGGCAATAGTCGGCGTAGATGACGGAGTAGAGACAAAGCTCAGCTCAGGAACAGGATTTATTATTACCGAAGACGGTTACATCGTTACTAACCAGCATGTTGTTGTTTTGGCTGACCAGGCTGTCAGCACATATTATGTTACTGTTATCCTTCCGGGTGAGACTGATCCCATCAGGGCAGAAGTGGTAGGTTCTGATGTCCAGACCGATATCGCTGTTTTGAAGGTTGATACAGATAAGAAGCTTCCGTTCGTTACACTCGGCGATTCCGACAAGCTCCAGTCAGGCGAGCTCGCGATCACCATCGGTAATTCAATGGGATCTCTCGATGATACGGTTACGGTCGGCGTTATTTCCGCGCCCAGCAGAGAGCTTAACCGTAACGGTTATTATGTTGACATCATTCAGACAGATGCAGCGATCAACCCCGGTAACAGCGGCGGACCGCTCATTAATTCTTTCGGTGAGGTAGTCGGCATCATCAATTCGAAGATCGTTTCTTCAACATCTGAGAATGTCGGATTTGCCATTCCAATCAACACAGCCAAGCCCATTATTGAGGATCTGATCAACTATGGAAAGGTCGTAGGCAGGGCATTCCTCGGATTTTCAGTTAAGAAGGTTGCCGCAGGTTCTTACTACGGAGCTGACGGAGGTATTTTTGTCGCTGAGATAGTTCCGGGCGGCCCTGCTGAAGCGGCAGGTATCCAGTTAGGTGACAAGATCATCACAATGGACGGTGTTGAAATAAAAGACACCGGTGATATTATTAAGGTGCGCGATTCGCATGCGGTAGGTGAAGACATTGTTACGGTCGTCGAACGTGACGGCAAACAGGTCACACTGATGCTTAACATCGGTGACAGTGCCGATTACAACTGATCGCAGATCGATTTAAAAGGATGTTTATTTTATGAGTGCAAGCACAAAGAAAAAACTCGGAGTCAAGGTTTTGGCCTGGATACTGATCGCAGCTATGATCTTAACTTTTGTTTGCACGCTCATAGTCGTACTGGTTCAGCAGTACAACTTCTCTAACATGTCGTTGATTTATTAAGTCCTGTTTTGGGGCTTAAGTCTTAAGGTACATCCTTAATCTGGCTTAATCCGTCTTCATGGAATGTGTATGTGTATTCTTCAGCTTTTGAAGAGATGAAGTGCTGATAGTTATTCATCCTTAAGAAGCTGTTTACTCTGTCATACCATTCGGGATTAGGTGATTCTGATACATAGAATACTACGTAGAATGTTCCGTTATCTTCGATTACGGTCTTATCGCCGAGCTTTCTGTCTTTTGAGAATAACCAGTCAGCAAGCGTACCGGAATACTTAGCCTTGTAGATGGAAGAGTCATGAATGATCGAGAGCTGTCCTGCAAGGATATAGTCGTTGTAAAGGTTCTCGACCTCGTTGCATGCGTCAGCATCATCAATATAGTCGTAGATCTCCTGGCTCAGAGCCTGGGTTGCTGCAATGTTGGGCAATCCGTTTTCGTCGAGCTGGGGGTTAACAGTAATGATATAGCTGTTTCTGAGGTGCTCGGACATACGGTCTCTTGATACGAAAACAAGGATGATGGGGAAGCCGTCTTCATCAGGAATGATGGTGGCATCGCCGTCAACTCTTGATTCATCGAAGAGCCAGCTTCTGAACTCGTAATGAGAGATATCCTCAAAACGGCAGTTAGCGATAAGTGTTGAGTCAGGCTGTGCGAGTGTGTTTGCTGCAACGCCTGAGAAGTACTTTGCTGCGCAGGATTCGAACTTGGAAGGATCGCCTGCCATGGCTTCAATGATCTTCTGGGCATGGAGATTTGCAGTATCGATGAATGCCTGGTCTCTCTGCTCGTATGTGATTCTCAAAAGCTTGTAGCTTACGAGATCGTAGATGCTTCTTGTCTGTGAGTATGCGTTCTCAGCCTGTTCATCAGAAGCTGAGAGCTGGATGAGCTTCTCGCCGTTAGCGTAATCTTCAGTGAAATACTTACGTGCCAGAGTGTTGATGATGATCTGCTCGTCTACCTGGTTTCCGAAGACACCCTTGATATAAGTGTCGAGAGGAACGCCGAGTTCGTCAGCTTTACTCTTGAGCCAGTTGATGTACGCATTTGCACGGTCGTAATGAGCCTTCTCGATTACATAACCCTGTGCTGTAGCGTCATCGTACAGGATCTCCATCTTCTGGAGGTCCTGGGCAGTAACATATCTGAAGTAATCTCTGTAAGTAGAGAAGTTCTCGTCATCGAGGTAAGGTGAGGAGAGCATCTTCTCTGTATCTGCAGCGAAAAGGTCAACGCCTTCGCTTAAGAGTTCGTAGTGGTACATGAAGCTGAATTCACCGCTGGAGATGTCTCTGCCGTGAATGGTGAGCGGGCTTCTGAAAGATTCATCCATGCCTGTATCGAGTGCAACGGATACGATGGCAATGATCGCTACCAGAACGATGCCCAATACTACGAAAAGGATACCGGCGTTACGCTTCTTCTTTTCCGGGTCAATGGCATCTTCGTTTTTATCAAGATTGATCTCTGTGGGGATTTCCTGTTCTTTTTCTTCAGGCTTTTCCGCCTTTGAATTCTTGCTGTCGGGCAGAGAAGGGAGTACGGGCGCAGGAACGCTCTCGCTGGATTTACCGGTAAGAAGTTCAGGATCGATCTCAGCCAGATCGTTCAATGTGACACTCTTCTTGGGTTCGGAAACGGGTGTTTCCATGAAATCGTTCGTAGGATTGCTCTCGGCAGATTCCAAAACCTCACCCGTGGTGAGTTCTCCGCTTACCACCGGCTTACGAGCCTGCTTATTGTCATTATTCTTGTTGTTTTTACCCTTCATCTATTTACTCCAATTAACTTCCATATTTTTATATATAGTCATAGCCTAAGGACACTTTACCATAAAAGGAGAACCAACTTGGTTAAAGTATGCTATTATTAACACGTTTGTAATGTAATAAAAATAATAGAGGTTATATGAGGGGTATAGGAAGTACGATACTGAAAGAAAAACGTGGCACTTTGTCTGAATACTGGCCGCAATATCTTCTCGCATTTCTGTTCCCGACGCTGACGGTTTTGGCCGCTTTCGCAGTAACAGGCTGTTATCCTTTTGGCGAGAGGACAATTCTTACCGTTGACCTTTATCACCAGTATTGTCCGTTCCTCGTAGCATTCAGAGACAAGGTCCTGTCAGGCGGATCTCTGTTCTACAGCTGGAATGACGGTCTCGGTCAGGAATACTTCGCAGCTTATGCCAATTACGCTGCCAGCCCGTTAAATATCTTCGCGCTGTTTTTCGATGCGAAGACAATGCCTATATTTATCGGTTTTATTACATGTATACGCGCGGGATTATCCTCAATATTCATGCTGCGTTTCCTGGCTGCCAATGACAACAGGAGAATAGATAACATTACTGTTATATTCAGCTCCACATATGCTCTGTGCGGCTGGTTCATCTCATTTTTCTGGAACATCATGTGGTGCGACGCTGTAGTTTTACTGCCTCTCATCATGACTGGTGTCCGTAAGCTCCTGGTCGAGAAGAGATGCGGACTCTATATGGTAACCCTCGCGATCGCAATCGTCAGTAACTACTACGCAGGCTACTTTATCTGCCTGTTCCTCATTATGTTCGGCCCACTCTACTATGTATGTCTTTTCTCACGAGAGAAGCCGAAGGGCGATCCTTCAAGACTCTGTGTAAAGACATTTTTCGGTGCCGCAGCGCGTTTTGCCGTATCCAGCATTCTTGCAGCAGGAGCTTCTGCTGCCGTTACCATCCCTACATATCTGGTACTCCAGAACTGTTCTGCGACAGGCAGTGAGATAAAGCCTGATTACGCTCTGCAGACCAGTCTTTTTGATTTCTTCGGCAGACTGATGGTAGCCGCAAACCCCAATATCAGAGACGGTATGGCAAATGTATACAGCGGAATCGTCATCGTTTTGCTGCTCCCGCTGTTCTTCCTGCTTCCTTCGAGAACAGGCATCAAGCTCAAGCACAAGATCGTATTCGGAATCCTTTTGGGAGTAATGTATCTGAGTTTTACCAACCGTACGCTCAATTTCGTATGGCACGGTTTCCATTTCCCGAACCAGATTCCTTACAGGGAATCTTTCCTCATGAGCTTCCTTTTGGTATTTATTGCTTTCCTTACCATCAGACGCATCAGAAGCCTTGGTCCCAAATATGTTACGGGCGCCATTTTAAGCTCTGCAGCGTTCCTGGTACTTTTCGAGAAGTTCGGGTCAGGTAACGAAGGTTATATCCAGATCGGCGCAACACTGCTGTTCCTCATTGTTCAGGGCGCGGCACTTCATATAGTCAGCAATCCTAATTCCGGCAAGAGTGAATTCTACTGTGAGACTCTTCTTACGGTTACCATGATGCTCGAGATGTTCACGGCTTCTCTCGTAACCATCGGTCTTGTATGTTCTCACGAAGGGTTTACTTCCTATGCACCTTACGGAAGAAACAGAAATGAAGTTTATGAATATGTAACTGAAGTTGAGGGAACTGACGGTCACATGAATTTCGAGCGTTCGGAACTGTTCCCAAATAACGTCTGTGACCTCCAGTCCCTGTACAACGTAAAGGGTCTGTCGATCTTCTCGTCCACGGCACGAGAGAACTTCGTCAAGTACATGAGAAACTACGGTTTCCATAACAACGGAATCAACGGTCTGCGTAATGCCGGAGTTACCCGCGTTACCGCAACCCTCCTTAATGTCAGAAATCTCGTTGAGACGGAGAAGACGCAGGGTGTTCCTTATCTTTTCGAGAAGGAATATTCGGACGGAACCATCACCTCATGGGGTAATCCCGATGCACTTAGCGTTGGTTTCATGACAAGCACTGACGTATTGGACTACGCACCCGACTACGATAATCTCGATGTTTTCGCGAAGACAAACGAATGGATCGTCAGCATGGGCGCAGAGCCGGTATACAAGCCGGTAAACATCAATCCCGTTTCTTCCAATGGTCTCTCAACATCGGATAAGAAGGGAAGCGTTCTGGTCTATAGTGCTTCCACCAACTCGAAAGAGTATATTTTCACGGTATCTGTAACAGATGCTGAGATCGGATCTGATGTATATATTTACGCTAACTCCAAAAAGGGAGGCAATGCTACGGTCAAGATCGGAGACGAGACCAGGAAGTTCGAGATCAGAAGCTACCAGATCATTACTCTGGGTGTATTCGACGGTACACCTATGGAGGTTACCGTAAAGTATTCCGAATCACCCGGATCCTCCAATTTTGTATATGGATATCAGTTAGACCGTACAGGGTATGCGAACATGCTCGCTACACTGGGCGATGAGCAGCTTATCGTTGAATCCTACGATTCGACATCTCTCACAGGTCAAATTGATGTTAAGGAAGACGGACTCCTGTTCTTCTCAATTCCTTATGCAGAGGGCTGGACAGCTACGGTTGACGGGGAAGAGGCAGAGATCGTTTCCGTTCAGGATGCTCTCATGGGTATCAGACTCGGCGCAGGACATCATGATGTAAAGATTGCCTATGTTCCTGCAGGCTTCAAGGAAGGCCTCCTGGTGTCTGTTACATCACTTATTTTCATTGCGATTCTCGCTGCAGTTCCGTTTATTCCCACAAAGAAGAAGGCTGCTGCCAAGGCAGCTGCAGTCAGTGGAACAGCTGCTGAACCCGTTATCGAAGAAGTCCCTGTCTCAGAAATAATGTCTGAAGAAAATAAGGCTGAGGATAACAAGGCTGAGGAGAACAAGCCGGAGGAGAATAAGGCAGAGGAAAAGGTTTCCGAAGAAACCAAAGAGCCTGCAAAGGCTGAAGACAAAGGTGAATCGGAGGCTGAAAATGATTGATACAAAAGCAAAGCTCCGGACCGCTGACGGCGTATTATTCTGTTTCCTCGCTGCGATGGTTGCAGCGATCCTGGCTCTTAACATCGGACTTTTGACAGAGCCTGAACAGATCCTTCCCAAGGGCCTGTCCATGCGTTCTGATCTTATGAACGGTAATATCCTGCGCGGTATTGATCTCGCATTGGAGGATATCGAACTCATTAAGGCCGGAGTAGGAAGCGGTGATCTCTGGCGTCTTCTTACATTTGTTCACCTGGATGTTTTCTTCTATCTGGCGCTGATAATGCCTGAGATAGCAGCCAAGACTATCCTCACGATCGGTTTCTATGTAAGATTCGGACTTGCTTGTTCGGCAATGTATTATTTCATGTCTGAACACATTAAGCTCAACAGGCTTCCCTCAGCTCTTTTGGGTGCTATGTATGCGTTCTCAGCCCAGCTCGTGCTTACGGCACAGTTTGCTTCCGTAATGGACATGGCGATAATGCTGCCTGTTCTCATGTCAGCATGCGATTCATATCTGCAGAAGAGATCATGGAAGAATTATGTCATGGTCTGCGCATGTGCATTCGGACTTTGCGCTTCAGGCGGATTCGGTGTCATAACGGGATTGCCTGCAATGATCATGATCAGTTTCCTGATGTGTATCAGTCTCTATCAGACAATTACATCTGTACTGTTCTCATGGATCAAGCTGGTTTCAGGTCTTATCGTCGGTCTTATTCTTGATATGGCCTTTGTCATCCCCGGACTCATGCCCATGGATTTTGATGTGAATGTTACCGAGAGCTTCAAGAATGCCAAGGTCACATACACGCTCTTTGACCTGATCAGGGGAACGTTCCTTCTGCGTTCGGGCGGTCTGTCGGCTTCTGCCACACCGATTTTCTATATTGGCTTGTTCACGATTTCAGCAATCGTTCTTTTCGCACTGAACGAGAAGATCCCTTTAAGAATCAAGGTAGTTTCCGGAATCATCGCCGTGATCTTCCACGGCATGTGCTGTTCTTCATTTGTTAACGAGACGATCAGTGTTTTCGGAACGGCACCTCTTTTAACTTCATCTAAACTTATCTGCCTTGAGATCGTTTTATTCTTTATAGCCGGAGTCGGTCTTAAAAACGCCAAATCAGTTAAGCGCGGTGAATTTATTGCAGCTGCGCTCATACCGCTGTTTTTCCTTGTAATCTCAAATATTGATGCTGCCGGAACCACGCTCTACAGCTCGATAATGGTGTCCACATTCATTGGAGTAATAGTAGAATCGGCAATTCTCTATGCCATTGCAACTAACAAACTCCCTGAGATCGCAAAATATGTTGTTCTTGTTCTCG
>Ga0310786_10013011_pt1 | contig 10274 bp, 10 predicted proteins | sample AusTroGonzalo_MG_FD_203881 | JGI IMG/M metagenome (GOLD analysis project Ga0310786, IMG submission 203881) | Bovine rumen microbial communities from tropical cattle in Woodstock, Queensland, Australia - Gonzalo_03 (v2) (version 2) | ecosystem: Host-associated > Mammals > Digestive system >... | reverse complement strand
GTGAGAACGAGAAGTGGATAGGTATAGCACCTTTTGCTGCTCATAAAGGAAAAATTTATCCGAAGGAGCAGATGCACGAGGTGGTGCGCCTGTTGACGGAGAAAAATCCCAAGGCGCGTATCTTCCTCTTTGGACGCGGAAAGGAAGAGGAGGAGACATTCCCCAAATGGGCACAGGAAATGCCACAATGCACGTGTGTAAGCTGGCATTTAGATGGCATTGAACAGGAACTGATACTGATGAGTCATCTGGACGTGATGCTCTCGATGGACTCAGCCAATATGCATATGGCTTCACTCACAGGCACGCCCGTCGTATCGGTGTGGGGTGCCACTCATCCCATGGCTGGCTTTATGGGCTGGAATCAGGATGAAAAGAATGCTGTGCAGATAGAGATGGACTGCCGTCCATGCAGCATCTATGGTCAGAAGCCCTGTATTCATGGTGACTACCGTTGTATGACGGGCATCAAACCAGAAATGATAGTCGAGAAGATTACCAATATCATTAACTTCTAGAGTTATTTTATCTATAATTATTAACCCCTAAAACAACGTGTTATGAAAAAGTATGTATGTAATGTATGCGGTTATGTATATGACCCAGCAGCAGGTGACCCTGACAGTGGTATCGCTCCAGGAACAGCTTTCGAGGATCTTCCCGATGATTGGACTTGCCCAGTTTGTGGCGTGAGTAAGAGTGACTTCTCGCCAGAAGAATAATGAGAGGAATGAAATCAAATAAAAAAGTGACGTCAAAAGGCGTCACTTTTTCGTTATATACATATTGTTTAGCTCTTTTAAAGATGCTATTCTGCCTACTTAAAGATACTGTTAAGCATGAAGTGATAGATAACGATGCCTGCCGTAACCGACACGTTCATGGAGTGCTTGGTGCCAAACTGCGGAATCTCCAGACAGCCGTCTGAGGCGTCGATAACCTCTTGGTGTACACCCTTCACCTCGTTTCCCATGACAATGGCATAGGCTTTTCCCTTTTTTGGTTGGAACTGGGGAAGTTTTGTTGAGTGCTCTGCCTGCTCTACACTGTAAACCTCCACTCCCCTACTCTTCAGTTCCTCAACGGCCTCTAAGGCTGTATCGAAATGGCGCCAAGTCACACTTTCCTCGGCACCAAGGGCTGTCTTGTGAATTTCGTTATGGGGTGGACAACCAGTGATACCACACAGGTATACTGCCTCCAGGCGAAAAGCATCGGCCGTGCGAAACACACTACCTACGTTGTGCATGGATCGCACATCATCTAATATCACTATCAGTGGTGTTTTCTCGGCTTCATGATACTCCTCTACCGAGAGTCGTTTCATTTCTATCGTACGCAGTTTTCTCATATCGAATACAAAGGTAATCATATTTTTCATTTTTCATCTTTCATCTTTCAACTTTTTTTGTGGATAACTATGTGGATAACCCTGTTAATAACTATATAATAACTATATAGGCTATGCACACCCCCTATTGGGATGTGGATATGCACACCTTTATCCACGGCTTTTTTTGAAGTTTTCCACGTTTTTTTGCTGAAAAAAGATATAAACTTAGTAATTTTGCACCGAAATTGCAAATTGTGGAAAACTATCACACTTGTCTCATTTTCAATAAGAAAGAATTAACAGTAGGTGTGAATAAGTAGATATTACAATGGAATAACTAAATGAGCAAGAAATAGACGTATAAGTTTTGCACTTATCCACGCCATATCATATTACTCATTTTCTATTTTTTAAAAAAAGAAAGAAAATAAAAAGATAATAATGCAATGTTGAAAACCGAGTGGACAGAACAGGGATTTATCAATGAACCGGCAGAAGCAGGTGTTGACTTGAAGAAAGAGATTCGTCGTCTGTGTGAAGAGAAGGGCGCCATCATCTTGGCGCACTACTATACTACTGGAGATATTCAGGATGTGGCCGACTTTGTTGGCGACTCGTTGGCTTTGGCTCGTAAGGCTGCCGAGACGGATGCGAAGATGATGGTGATGTGTGGTGTGCACTTCATGGCCGAGACCTGTAAGTTGCTCTCACCAGATAAGGTGGTTCTCTGTCCCGACTTGAATGCTGGTTGTTCACTGGCTGACAGTTGTAAGGCTGAGGACTTGAAGAAGTTCAAGGACGAGCATCCTGGCTATCAGGTGATCTCTTATGTGAACACAACAGCTGCTGTGAAAGCATTAACCGATGTGGTGGTGACCAGTGGTAATGCAAAGAAGGTGGTTGACCAATTGCCAAAGGATGGTAAGTTTATCTTTGGTCCTGACTATAACCTGGGTAATTATATCAATGAGGTGACAGGACGACAGATGTTGCTGTGGAATGGCGGCTGTCATGTGCACGAGCGTTTCTCTGTGAATAAGATCATGGCTTTAAAGAAGCAATATCCCGATGCTGTGGTGATGGCACACTTAGAGTGTAAGGGACCAGTACTCGCCATAGCCGATATAAAGGGCTCTACGGCCACAATGCTGACCTATGCGCAGAATTCTTCAGAGAAACGTTTTATCGTGGCTACAGAGGCCGGAATACTGCATGAGATGCAACGTACCTGTCCTGACAAGGAATTCATCCCTGTGCCGCCAGAAATCAGCGAGAGCGGTCTGGAGTGCTCGTGCAACGAGTGTCAGTATATGAAGATGAACACACTTCTTAAAATCTACAATACTTTGAAGTATGAATGGCCGCAGATTGAGGTTGATCCAAAGATAGCCAAAGAAGCTGTGAAACCCATAGAAAAAATGCTGGAGTTGAGTTAATAGTACTCAACTCCAGTTTTTTATTATTTCTATGTATACGCTGATTGACGGCGTAGCCTTTCACAAGATAGTCTTTGATAATATTTCGAGCCCAGATACGGAAGGCAGTACCACGTTTGCTATGAACGCGGTAGCCAACGGAGATGATAACATCGAGACTATAAAAAGGCACAGGCTTCTTTACGCCATTAATGTGTAAAAAATGCACGTTATTATCGTCGCGTTCTAATTCACCTTCTTTAAAAGCATTCATAATGTGTCGTCTCACGTTTGATTCCTCCTTCATAAAGAGCGAAGCCATCTGAGCCACATTTAACCACACCGTCTCATTCTCCAAACGGACATCAATCTGTGTCTGTCAGTCCTCCGTTTGATAGATTATAATTTTATCTTCTTTCATAAGATTTTTAATTCTGCTGCAAAATTAATACTTTTCTACTAATATAGTATGCAGAAATCAAAAATGTTACATATAGATAAAAATTTTATTTTAAAAAAAATTCTGTGATTCGCCTAATATTTTAAAATAGATTATGATGTTTTTCAAATATATATTACCTTTGCAATCAGAAAATTCATTAACTAAATTAAATCATTAAGCAATGAAAAAACTTTTATTTTCTACCTTCCTAAGCCTTGTCACTGTTATATGCAGCGCACAGTACCGTTATTGCGACACATACGAAGATTTCCTTGCAAACAGATGGCAAGAATTAGATACACTTTATATAGATAGTCATAGTAAAAATCAGCAATTTTGGTGGGGAGGTAATGAATTCACTTTAACCACTGGAGATAAAGCCTTCGATAATAAACTGAAAAAGGATATATTTATCGTGTCGCAAGGTGAAACACTATATTTGAACTGTCGTAACTTACGCTATCATCATGGACATTTTGGTAGTGGTTATACCAGAGCAGTGCGTATAGGTGAGCGCAGCCTATTAATTGTTAATAAGTGGATTGGTGATGATGCCTTTAGTAATCCCTCGTTGTCTCTCATGTTTGGTGCTGTTGGTGCTATGGCAGCAGCCAGTCAACAAATTAAAAACAAGGTGTGTTATGTCGTATCATCGGGTGCTGACAGTAAAGGACGTGTTAATATACGTATGATAGACGATAATATGATGGAACAAATGATCGCCAGCGCCAACCATTACGAATTGACTAGCGATTTTTACTCTGTGAAAGAAACAGAGATGCGTCTATTGGCCAATCACGTGATTCCTATCCTTGAAAAAGCTGGCCTTTTGAAAGAAACATATTAAAGAATCATAATCATACCACTCCCTGTAATATTACAGAATCTCTCTTGCAATCCAGGCGCAGGCCTCTGCGTCGGCAAGGGCGTGGTGATGATTCTCTAAACAATAACCACACTCGGCAGCTACGGTGTGGAGTTGGTGATTGGGCAAGTAGGGAAACTTGCGACGTGAGACACAAAGGGTGTCGTAGAACTCGTAGTCAGGATAGTCCATCTGATAGACACGGAACACGGCTTTCAGACAACCTTCATCAAAGGGTTTATTATGAGCCACAAGCGGCAGACCTTCTATCAATGGCTCAATCTGTGCCCAAACCTTGGGGAATACAGGGGCTTCCTCAGTGTCCTCACGCGTCAATCCATGTACCTGACTGCACCAGTAGTTGTAATAGTTGGGTTCTGGCTGGATGAGCGAGTAGAATGAATCTACAATCTCGCCGTTGCGCACGATGACGACACCAACAGAGCAAACGCTACTACGTTCGTTGTTTGCTGTTTCAAAGTCTATGGCAGCAAAATCCTTGAGTCCTGCTCGGAGATTCTTATGCTCAGTATATTGCTTATTTAAATCTTTCATTTTCTGATGCTTTTTAGATTCATAACCGCATCATCGTCCGTTATGTTTGGATGCTGTATAAGCCGACTAAATTGGCAGATATCTGTTGATGAGCCATGTTAACAGGCTGGCGAGGATATATACGAGGATAAAAACGATGATATAGCGATAGAATAAGCCTTCGTAGGCGAAGCCAATTCTGTTCATCGTCATGGCTATTGTTAATGGACATCCGCCGCAAAGGAAGTAGTATGTGATGCTATGTCGGCCAGTCCATTCAATGAGCTTATTATTCGGAATAAAGGGAATGAGGGATACGATCAACAGTAGCCACGTGATGGCATCTGCAAGGAACAACGGTGCGCTTTCAATGGCTATGTTCCTCATGGGAAGATCCACATGATACTCATATACTTTTATCAGGATAAGAATAGATAAAAGTAATAATGATATATATGGCTTGTTGATAGTGTGGAAAACGGCCTTATGCTTGTTGTAGAGATAGCCTAAATAAAGGAAATCGAACGCTAACAAGGCGTCTTGCCATTGCCAATAACTGTGTTGATTAAATGGCAATATATAATAGCTTATAAAGCAGAGCAGCGCTACTGTTGATAACCATCGTTCTTTTCCACGACTTATCCATAACAACAGGGAGAACAATATCTCTGCTATGGTGAGGGCCGCTATGAACCACGACGCGTTTCCTAATAGGATGTTTGATGCTATTTCAGAAAGGTTTATCTCGCTGTTTCTGATTAAAAGTTTGGGAACAGCCAAGATGGAGGTGAATACGAAATATGGCACCAACAGGTATCTGCCTATGGCCTGCAGTTTTCTTTTGATTTGGAATGCTGTATCCTTATATAAAAGAAAGCCAGAGATGAAATAAAAGAGGATGATGGCGTTGGTGGTATAGACGTAATAAGGCGTAGCAATTTCTTCTCCCTTGTAATATACTTCAGTATGGAATACAAGGATGAGAATCATTGAGAAGCCTCTCAGAAAGTCAATCCATCCTATTCTCTTCATGTTTTAGTTGATGATGGCTATCTTACAAACAACGCCTTTATCGCCATTACTCTTAGCAGTGGCCACCATATAGACACCACTGGCCACACGTCGACCTTGCTGGTCGCAACCGTTCCATGTAAAGGTGCCGCCATTAGAGCGTCCCTGAGCCACTAATTTTCCGTTGCTGGTGAGAATCTTCACGTCGGCATCGTAAGACAGTCCTACGACGGTTATAAGTCCTGTATAGCCTGCTTCCACGGGGTTAGGATAGGCATAGACATCATCTTTTGTCATGTTGTCGACAGGTGTGGTAGCGTCGCTGATATAAGAACAGAGTCCGTTTCCTGTGCCAAAGAACACCTCACCCGTATTGTTGTTGATGGCAATGCTTGTGACATGATTAGAGAGCAGTTTACTGTTGTCGGTGGTAAAGTGCTGTATCTGCGTCAGGTTATCCTCGCTGATAAGGTAGACGCCGTTGTTCTCTGTGCCAAACCACTTGCGGCCTCCACCGTCGATACAGATGGCTGTGATGCCAATGCCCGACAGGAGATAGTCGGCATAGTTAGTTCCATCGTTACGAGGCACCTTAACCTGCGTAAAGACAGGACTGCTGGCTTCCACCTGGCCTTTCTCCAGCAGGAGTGGTCCCTGTTGAGTGCCCACCCAGATATTACCGTCTTTATCCTCAACCGTACACGATACGTAGTTGATGTTTTCTATCGACAACCCATCCTGATTCTTGAACTCTGTGAAAGACAGTATCTTTTTGGTGTCTATGTTATATCGATAGAGTGAGGAAATATACCAGTTGTTATTGACAAACCATAGGTTTCCGTTGCTGTCAATTTGTAGGTCAGAGAGGTTTCCTAAGCTCTTGTTCGTATAACCATTGCCACTGAGTTTCATCAACACGGGGATATGGTGTGACGTGAACTTACCATCCTTGCTGCGTTCGATGAGCGACTGTGTGGGAGCCTGACTGTTCATGAAGAGCACACGACCGTCGTTCAGGCATTTAACGCCTGTAATCAGCTCGTAGTCGGTGGTCTTGCCGTCGAAAGCCTCTATCGGACTGTTAGTACTGTTATAGGCATTGACAATCTTTCCGTTCCTAAACTCGAACAGACCTGTACGTGCGCCCACAAACATGTGGGTTTCGTCGTTGGGGTCACCATCGAAACACATGGCGTTAAAGTAGTTGATGCCTGTCTCTGGCTTCACATTCTCGTCGTCCATAAACAGCCATTCACCATCGCTCAAGGTCTGGATGTGCGTGGTGCTGTTGCCGTCCTTAAGACTTCCATCGCAGCTATAGAGCTTGTTGTTCTCAAAGCGCATAAAGCCGTGCGTGTTGCTCTTAGGGCCGCCAGGCTGCAGTGTCTTGACAGTGGCAATGTAGTTGTCCCAGTCGGCCGTATCGGTTGTAAACGGCGGATAGGTATTTGTCTGCTGCCAGTTCGACTTATCAATGAGGTTAGTGCTCATTGCCGCCATAAAGACCTTGCCATCCTTAGCCTTGGCATAAATCTGACTGCCGCTGATGTTGACTGCCACGATGTTCTGGTCGAGGATATACGACTCGCTGATCTCGGCTCGCTGCACGTTCACTTTCACGATGCCAAAGCCCGTACACAGGTAGACGTATTGCTGATGGACGAAGACGTTGTTGATGGTCTTGTCCTTGGTCATCGACTTACTATAGTACGAACTGATATTCGTGACGTCGCCGTTGAGGCTGAGCAGGTCGATATTACCATTCTGATAGACCACCATCAACTGCTTCACCAGCTGGTTCCAGGCAATGAGTTTGATATAGGTGTCGTTGAGTGTGTTGACCTTATCGTAGGTGGTGATAGAATGGTCGTTCAAGTTATAGCTGTAGAGACTGTTTGAGGCACGCACAAACAGCGTGTTAGCGCCAGCCTTGACAATCTGCTGGGGCTCATAGTACGACATATAAGCGCGCCAAGTGCCTATCTGAGCAATTGACAATTGAGAATTGAAGATTATCAATTGCGCAATCAGTAATAATATCAGGGCCAGTCTCTTCATACCATTTACTTAATACTTATTTAAGGAGATACTCTGCCAGTTTCGCTGTGGCTCGTCCGCGATGACTGATGCCGTTCTTTTGTTCGGCAGTCATCTCGGCAAAGGTATGCTCAAAGCCGTTAGGACGGAAGATGGGATCGTAGCCAAAGCCCTCTGCCCCACTCCGCTGGCGTGTGATCTCGCCTTCCACAATACCCTCGAACAGGTGCTTCTGCGTGATACTGGTGCAGCCACAGGGACACACGTTCTTCTTTTGAATAAGGGCGATGACGGTACGGAAGCGCGCTTTGCGGTTGTCCTGGTCGTTGAGTTCGCGCAGCAGGCGAGCCATATTAGCCTCGCTATCGTGACTGGCAGCATCGCTCTCCATACTGGCATAGCGCGCGCTGTAGATGCCTGGTGCACCGTTCAGTGCCTCCACCTCGAGACCAGTATCGTCGGCAAAGCAGTCCAGATGATAATGGTCGTATACGTAGCGTGCCTTCTGCAGGGCATTCTCCTTGAGCGTCTTGCCTGTCTCAGGGATATCCACATCACAGCCGATATCCTTGAGCGACAGCACCTCTACCCTATCGCCCAGAATCTGACGTATCTCCTGCAACTTGTGCTGGTTGTTGGTGGCGAATACTATTTTCATTTTTAACCTTTTCTTTCTTGATTTTCACTTTCATCTCATCAAAGCCCTCACCATAGACACCAATAACGGAGCTTTGCGATACAAAGGCGTTGGGGTCGATCATCTTAATCAGGCGGAACATGCTGATGCTCTCGTTCTTTCTGGCCAGGATACAGAGCACCTTCACCTCCTGTCCTGTATACCAGCCGTGACCATCGAGGATGGTGACACCATGCTTGGTCTCAGTACCAATGGCGTTGGCTATCTCCTGCCATTTGCGTGTGAAGATCATAAACTGAACCGACTCACGCCGTGCGTTCATCACATAGTCGAGCACGAAGTTCTCGAGGGCCATCACGCAGAAACCAAACATCACCTTGTGGGCTCGCTCAATGTAATCGCCAAACTGTGGGAAGAACATACACGAGCCGATGATGCAGAAGTCGACACTGATGAGCACAGCACCCAGCGACACGTTGTGATACTTGTTCACTGAGGCCGCAATGATGTCGGTACCACCCGTTGAGCCATTGTGAAGGAAGACTGTGGCCAGCGCAATACCTGTGATGACACAGCCGATGATCATCGACATGAAGTCCTGACCATCGCCCAGAATCTTGATGGGCAGGCCGTTATCTTGTTTTGGAATAATCTCCTGGGCAAACACCAGCAGGAAATAGAGCGCAAAGATGGCATAGATGGTCTTCATCATGAACTTAAAGCCCAAGATCTTCAGCGCCACCAACAGCAGGAGACCGTTGATGATGATGTAGGTGTTCTCCAAGTGGAAGCCTGTGGCATAATAGATGATAGCCGACAGACCCGTGACGCCGCCTGCCACAATCTGGTAGGGCATCAGAAACACAGTGAAGGCGATGGTGTAGAGCACCAGGCCGAGGGTGATGAAGAAATAGTCTTCTACCTCTTTGAGGATGAGTTTGTGATCTATTGTCATTTATTTGATAACGATGTTCACCATACGCTTCGGGACGATGATAACCTTTACTATCTGCTTGTCTTCCAAATACTTAGCCGTACGCTCGTCGCCACGAACCAGTGCTTCGATAGAAGCATTGTCGGCATCGGCAGCTACCTGGATTTCGAAGCGGGTCTTACCGTTGAAGGCCACACCCATCTTCACGCTGCTCTCAACGAGGTACTGCTCATCCCATGTGGGCCACTGGGCATCGCATACACTACCCTGCTCGCCCAACATCTCCCATAGTTCTTCAGCGATATGGGGAGCGAAGGGAGCGATGAGGATAACGAGGTTCTTGATCATCTCCTTGTTCTTGCACTTCTGCTGACCCAGTTCGTTCACGCAGATCATGAAGGCCGAGATAGAGGTGTTGTAAGAGAACTGCTCGATGTCCTGCGACACCTTCTTGATGAGCTTATGAACGCTCTTCAGGTTCTCAGGCGTTGCCTTCTCGTTGGCTGCGACATTGTCGCAGCATACTGAACTGCAGAGGTTCCAGAACTTCTTCAGGAAGCGGTGACAGCCATCGATGCCGTTGGTGTCCCAAGGCTTAGACTGCTCCACAGGGCCGAGGAACATCTCGTAGAGACGCAGGGTGTCGGCACCATACTTCTCGACAATCATATCAGGGTTCACCACGTTGAACATCGACTTCGACATCTTCTCTACTGCCCAGCCGCAGATGTACTTGCCGTCTTCAAGGATAAACTCAGCATTGTTATACTCAGGACGCCAAGCCTTGAAGGCCTCGATATCGAGCACATCGGCCGAAACAATGTTCACGTCGACGTGGATAGGTGTAGTCTCCTTATAGTCCTTACGCAGGTTCAGACTCACGAACTTACCCTTGTCGGCACCCTCGTCCTCAATACGATAAACGAAGTTAGAACGTCCCTGAATCATACCCTGGTTAACGAGCTTCTTGAAGGGCTCGTCCTCGCAGGTATAGCCAGAGTCGAAGAGGAACTTATTCCAGAAACGAGAGTAGATCAGGTGACCAGTGGCGTGCTCAGAACCACCC
>Ga0310786_10013010_pt1 | contig 10274 bp, 4 predicted proteins | sample AusTroGonzalo_MG_FD_203881 | JGI IMG/M metagenome (GOLD analysis project Ga0310786, IMG submission 203881) | Bovine rumen microbial communities from tropical cattle in Woodstock, Queensland, Australia - Gonzalo_03 (v2) (version 2) | ecosystem: Host-associated > Mammals > Digestive system >... | reverse complement strand
CAAAACAAGGGTGAAGCGGTTCGTGCCGGGCTGCAGATAGCAGTCGAGGATCCTCTTCGTCAGGCTCGCGTCCTTGACGTAGTCGCCGACGGTGTCGGAATCGGGCTTCTCCCCGTTGTCCAAGGCCTGGTTGACGAGCTTGTATTTTTCGCTGTCCAGCCTATAGACCAGATTGGTGCCCTGGAAGCTTCCGCATTCCGTGTATTCAACCTTTTGCCCCTTGTCCAGGGCATAGGTCCTAAGATAATCCGCGTATTCGGAATATTCGGCCGTGGCGTCGTTGCCGAAAAGATAGATCCCCTTGGCCAGAAGGATGTCCATGCAGCCGCCGTCGAAACTATAAGAAGGCGTGACGGATCTGATCATGGTGTCCTGATAGTAGAGGTTGTCTCCCTGGGTGCTCATGATGTACAGTCCTGCCAGCCTGATGGCGCCGGTGGCCGGAGGTTCCACCACGACGATGACTTTCACAGTGTGCTTTCCATAGCTTCCGAAATCCAGTTCCACTTCCGCCTCGTGGCGGCCGACGTCCAGAACGCCTTTCTTGATAGCGAAGGGAATCTTCTTCTGCAGTTCCACCGTGCCGCTGGCCTCGCTGGAGTCTATCGTGAGCCAGTCCGCCTTGGAGGTGGCGGTGTAGCTGAAACTACCCGCGCCTTCGTTCTCCAGCAAAATGTTGCCGCTGTAGAAGCCCGGCGGCACCAGCACGGTCTTCGTGGCCACTTTGGGCTTGACGCTCTCTTTGGAGACCACTACGGCAAGAAAAGCGATCTCGTTGCCGGGATCCTGTCTGAGAGCCCAGTCGGGATCGACCTTGCCTTCCGTTACCCAGCCGACGGAGGACGGGCTGGTTAGACCGTTCTCGTTGACTTCAATGCTGTTGGAGCCGGCCAGGTAGAAGAAAGGAATCGAAACTCTGTACTCCCCCAAAACGCAGGCGCGCGTTGGGTGGTCCATCTTGACGTTAGAGGGGAAGAAGTAACTGGCGTCTTTCCTGGGATTGGGAGCGCCGCAGACCAACTCCCCTTCCATGTCCTGGGTGCCGGCGCCGGCTTCCTTGGCGCAAACGCTGGGAGCCGTTCCCTCTTTGGGAATAAGCGAGCTGGACCAGCCGTTGGTGGTGTCCACCAGATAAAGGCCCACCATGGCGCTGTACATGAGCTCGTTGGCCTGAGGACAGACGATGGTGAAATAGTTCGTGCCCTCTTCCAGGACCGCTTTCTCGAAAAGCAGCGAGCGCCTCATGTTGGCCGCGCTGATATATTTTTCCGGAGTGTCCGCCGTCGCCTCTTTTCCGGTGACCGGATTCAGGATGGGATAAACTTCCGGGTCCAGACATTTGACCTTGACTCCCGAGCAGGTGCCCATGTTGACGTAGCGGGCCTTCTGACCGCTGTCCAGAACGTTGTCGTCCACTTCCGGATACTCGAAATTGTTGCCGAAACAGTACCAGCCTTTCAAGACCATGACGTCCACGCAGCCGTTGAAGGCCGCGTTGGGTTTGTAAGTCACGAACATGGTGTCCTGGTAATAGCGCTGGCCGTCCTCGTGGATGGTCACGTCGGCCATGTAGAGGCCGTAGACGTGCACCTCGGCCAAAGAGGAAAAACTGATGATGAAAGCTAGAACGATAAGCGATAATTTCTTCATAATCTATCAGCGTTTGGTTATTCGAATTCCCTTGAGATGATGCGGAAATTGGCGCCGTTCTCGCCGAGGGCGTCGGAGCGGTCGACGATCAGGTCCATGGCGGACTGCGAGGTAATGCTGTCGCCGTCCTGCTCGTTGAAATTGGGATCCTTGGAAAGTTTGTTGATGGTCTGGGTTATGACTCTTACCCTGAACTGGTCGCTCCTCGTCGTAATGAGGTTGGCTATGCTTCCGTAGATGTCCGGGGTGAAGCCCTTGACGTTCAAAATGTCCGTCGTGTTCTTGTAGGGCTTGAGCGACGCTTTGCCGTAGGAGTCGATGCCCCTGGCTATGTTGCGGGCCAGAGTCGGAGTGACGCCCTTTAAGGAAGTGAGCACGCGCTCCTCCGCGGTGTTGATGTTTATCCTGCCGGCGGAAGGCCCCGGAGCCAGATAGACGTAGTCGAGCCAGGCCTTGCCGGAAGAGTCCACGCCGGAAAGGTTATGGGGTATCACCTTGATCTTGATGCCGCCTTTGGCCGATATGTGGCAGCCGTGGATAAGGCCCAAATAAGCCCTGTCGTTTTTGTCGTAGCGGATGCGCTTGCGGGAGGAGCCGACCAGGTAAGGATCGTCCGCGGCGTTCCTGAGTTCGTCCGTCCCTAAGGGCAGTGAATCGTATTCGCCGGTCTCGTAATTGAAGATGAAGACTTCCATCTCGGCGTTGTGGTTCTCCTCGAGGAACTCCGTCGTGTCGATGGCGTCGTTCAATCCGAAGAGGTAGAGACCGTAATCAGCCTTCTCCAATCCCTTGTCGCGCCATTCCCATTCGCCGGCCTCGCCGTCCTTGGTCGCGTAGTAGAAAGGCGTAGCGTAGCCCGGACCGACGCTAACCATGTCGCCCTTTTTGAGTTTCAGCTGCAGTTCGCTGGGCGCGGTCATGCCGTCGACCGTAAGGCCGGTCCTGGAACTAGCGATGATGGGGATCTTCTCTTCCCTCTGGGCGCCGGTCATTACGCGCAGGGTATGTCCCTTCCAGGTGTCAGGCTCCCAGTTGACGCCCTCTATGCTCATGACGTTGCCGTTGGCGCTCGTCACTTTGCCGAACGCCGGCTCCCAGCCGGAAAGATGCACGCCTTCCTCCTCCGCGTCGAGCCTGATGCCCGTGGTCGAGAAATATTTTCCGACCGCCTTGATGGTCTTCAGGTCGGACCTGGTGCCGCCGCCCACGTTCTCCCAGTCGTCGCCGGTCTTGATCTTCTGGACTTCCGAGATGTTCGCCATACCGGCGTTCTTGATGTGAGTCTGATTGCTTTGGGACTGGCTTCTCATCCTGCGGCTCTCGGCTTCCCTTATGGTGCCGCCGAAAGTCGGCCTGGAGTGCTTCTTCCAGGTGTAGTGGGCCGGGTCGTCCTTTTCGGTCGAATAGCCGAACTCCTCCTCTTCCACGGAGCCGTATTCGGTCGTTCTGGCCGCGACCTGGCCGTACTCGTTCTTTAAAGTGAAGGAGACGAAGCCGCCCTGACGGGGAAGGCCTCTCACCCTAATTTTGTCGCCGGGCTTCAAACCGCTGCCGATGGGGTCGCTGCCGGAAAGGTCAAGCTTGTTGCTGTTGTTGCCGTAAACGTACTTGATCATGCCGTTGGGGATGTCCGACTTGGCCGTGGGCTGACGGTCGGAAACGAATTCTATGAGTTCGCCTTCCAACTGGTCGCGGTGCCAATTGGCGCCGGAGACCGTAATGTCGTTCCCCGTCACTCTCGTAACGTCGTAAAGGATGCCCCAGTCCTCGTCGGGAAGCTCGAAGACCGGGATGACGGTCTTCTGGCTGTGGCCGTAATGGCCGTTGCCGTTGCAATACTCGAGGTCGAAGATCTCTCTGTTGTTGGTGAGATAGAAATAACCGTTAGGCTCTATGATGGGGTTGGGATCCTCGTAAAAGCTGCTCCTGGACTTGCTGTAGTGGTCCGCCACGTCGATGGTCGCCAGAAGCTCCGCTTCCAGACCGGTGTTGACGACCACCTGCCAGTTTCTCAGGCTTATGGGATAGGACGAGATATTTATGAGCTCGACGATGTCCGGGCGGATAAAGTACATCGCGTCGCTGTAGTTGATATTCTTGCCTCCCCTTCCGGAGCCGGATTTCCGGCATCTCTTGGAAGAAGTGATGAGCACCTCGATATAGCCTTCGCTGTTGGGCTTCTGGGCCTTGCCGTCCTTGTAGGGATACTTCAGAAGGTAGTGGTTCTTCTTGTCCTTCTCTTCCTCCTGAACGCTGTATTTGGCGGGGATGCCGTCCATGTCCATTTCCCTGATATTGGATTTCCCGTAGCCTATGGAGGGCAGAAAGGCCTGGCTGGCGTTGTAGACGCGGTAGTAGTATTTTTCCTGCTTGCGGTTCAGGGGACGGAAATAGAAGCATTCGTTCTGGTTGGGAAGATCGCACCACATGGCGCCGTCGTGGGTCCAGCCGCTGTAAAGCTTCACGGTAGCGCTGACGAGGTTGGAAGCCACTTCCGTCATGAAGCTTTTCCCGTTGTTGCCGCCGCCCCTAATCGTTAATTCATGCTGGCTGCCGGCCCTGCTCTCGCTGATGTAATAACCTTGCTTGTCGGTCTCGCTGGAGGTCTTGTAGACGATGCAGGTCGCGCCTTTCCAGAAATCGGCGTACCAGCCGCTTTTCTCGCAGTTCATATATTCGTTGAACCGGTTGGGCGACCTTCTCGGCTTTTCAAGACGCAGCGTCCAGTTGTTGCCGCTGCTGTGGATGTTGCTGATCCTCCAGCGGAAAGTGTAGTTGAGATCCTTGTATTTGTTGCCGTAAAACTGGTTGGCGGAAAGGACGTGCTCCGGGCAGGAGGAGCCGCTGCCGGATTGGGTCGGAAAGCTCCAGCCGCACCAGTCGGTCTCGCGGATCCAGCTGCCGTCGTGCGCCATGATCTCGTTGAAGCAGACACTCTCCACACCGTAGGTGCTGTCCACCGTGGTGAGCGTGTGGTTCTCGTCCGTGTAGTCCAGGAGGTTGACCAAAAGAGCGCGCATCCTGGAGGAGGAAGGCTCGAAGGGCGACTCGTTGTTGGCGTTTCTAAGGGCGCGCCTGAGCTGCTTCAATTCCGCGTGGTTTATGTCCAGGGAGCGCCTCAGGGCCTTGGCCGACTTTTCGTAATAGAGTTCCTGGGAGGTGTTGTAGAGCGTTGAAAGGTGCTTGAAAGCGTTGACCTGGGAAACGCTCGTGGGCTCGCCGCCCATGGCGACCGCCAGCGCTTCCCTAAGGGACTGGAAAGCCATGTCGTCCCAGACTAAGCGGTTCGGATTGTACTCCTCCGGCTCGTCCACGCCTTCCCCGTCCTCGTCGAAAAGACCGTTGGCGTTGTTGTCGATGGAGTCGCTGCCGTACTGGGTGACGGTCAGGTTGTCGTCAACGTTGGCCTGGCCCGGCTGCCCGTCGCGGCCGTAGCGGTACTTCAAGATCCTTTTGCCGGCGTCGAGAGTCAGGGGCAGCCCCTTCTTGTCGCCGTCCGTCAGCATGACCTCGAAAGTTCCGAAGCCTTCGTTCTGCTGGTTTTTTCCGAGCGCCGAAGCGGTGTGGAGGTTTATTTTGGAGTGTTCATCCTCCACCATGACAGCGTAGCGGCCTATCGGCCTGCCGGTGTTGTCCCTGACGTAGATCCAGCGGGCCCAGGCGTAATCGCCGCCTCCGTCCCCCTCAACGTTCACCTTCGGCTCCCCCTGCCTCGGCTTGAACGTCTGGGACCAGATCTCGTCGTACCCGTCGTATTCCGGACTGTCGATGCTGTCCTGCCGCAGGAGCCCGTAGACGTGCTCGATGGCGGACTGCGCCAGCATGTCGGACTGCGAGCGGTTCAGGCTGATGCTGCCGGCCTGCTCTTCCATCGTCATCATGGAGGCGAAGGTCGCCGCCAGAAGCGAAAGGACTGTCAGGACGGTAAGGACCGCGAGCAGAGCGACGCCGGAAGGCCGGTCTGATCTTTTCTCAAACATTAAAAGCATCCTCTCCACTTTATCTATCTTAATGGAGATTTTAGCATAATTCGGGCTTTTATAACAGAGGGGAAAACTCAGAGCTCTTCCAGCCAGGAAGAGGAAAAAGCGTCGGAGGGAAGACTGATCCCCGCTCTCGGTGAAAGGGAAACGGAGCCCGTGCCGACTCCGTCCGGCGAGCAGGAGCGTTTGAACTGCTGACCCAGGAAGCGCGTCAGGAAAAGCTTCAGGAACTTTTTGATAGGCGCGGCGCCGTAACGCCCCCTGAAGGCGCGGCCGGCCAGGAAGAGAAGTTTTTGAGGGGAAGCGCCTCTTCTCACCATGTGGTAGAGGAAGAAGTCGTGAAGTTCATAGGGGCCTATCAGCTCTTCGGTCTTCTGGGCGATATCCTTGCCGTCGGAAGGCAGAAGCTCAGGGCTGACCGGCGTGGCCAGAATATCCAGCAAAACTTTTTTGAGGCCGGCGGAGGAATTGTCCGCGTACCATTCCACGACCGCTCTCACGAGCGTTTTGGGCACGCCGCAGTTGACGTTGTACATGGAGAGATGGTCGCCGCCGAAAGTGGCCCAGCCGAGAGCCGCCTCGGAGAGGTCGCCCGTGCCCACCACCAGTCCTTTGGTCTGGTTGGCGACGTCCATCAGGACCTGCGTTCTCTCCCTGGCCTGGGCGTTCTCGAAAGCGCTGTCAAAGACGCCGCTCTTCTGGCCGATGTCGCGGAAATGCTGCTCCACCGCCTTTTTGATACTGATCTCCTTACTGGAGATGCCCAGTTTTTCCATCAGTTTTTCAGCGTTGCCCTTCGTCCTTTTCGTGGTGCCGAAGCAGGGCATGGTCACGCCCAGAACGTCTTCGCGCGGATGCTTGTTCCTATCGTTGGCGGCGGCGGAAACGAGGAGCGCCAGCGTGGAGTCGAGTCCTCCGGAAACGCCGACTATGAGGCGCCCGGTCTTCAATTGCTCCGCTCTCCTCTTCAATCCACCGACCTGGATCTCATAAACTTCGCGGCAGCGTTCCCTTCTCCTCTCGGGATCCTCGGGCACGAAAGGCGTGCGCGAAAGATCTGGTTCGGGAGAGAAAGACGGGACCGGTAGAAACTCCACGGGCTGCGTGACATCAACCTTCGGAAATCCGAGGCGTTCCAGACGTATGAAGTCAGCGTCCGCGTCGGCGCTGATCAGATCCTCGGCTCCTTCGAAACGCGCTCTCTTTTTCAGGACGCGGCCATTTTCCAAGATGAAGGCCCGGCCGGCATAGCAGTCGTCGGTCGAGGATTCGCCCTCGCCCGCGGCGGCGCAGACCAAAGCATTCTTCCAAAGGAAAGACTGCGCGGCAAGGACCTCCTCGAAACGCTCGAAACTTCCGGCCTTTTCAGGCAGCGAGCCCTGCAGGAGCAAGACTTCCGCCGTTTGGGATCTCTTTGCCAAACCGGAGAGCGGATCAAAAAGCTCGCCCGCGAAACCGATGGTGAAGGAAAAGCCGTCCGACTTGAAAACGAGCCCGGCGCCGTAAGGGATCTTTTGCCCGCAAAGCTTGGCGAGACCTGTTTCCCCTTCCGGGCTGGGCGAGAAAAACGGTTCTTTGGGAGCGCTCTCGCAGGCCGCGCCCAAAAGCCTCCCCTTTTGGAAGACCGCGGCGGCCTTATAAAGGCGGCCGGCGGCGAAAAAAGGAAGCCCGGCAATGAAAACGGCATCAAGAGAGGCCGTCTTGGAGAGAAGCTCCGAAAGAGCCTCCTCGCTTTTTTCCCAGAGGAGCGGCTGCCCGAAAAGATCCCGGCAGGTCGCGCCCGTCAGGGAAAGCTCCGGAAAAAGCGCTATCCCGGCCTTGGCGGCGGCGGCCTTTTTGCAAAGGGCGAGATGACGCCCGGCGTTGGCCTTGCAGTCGGCCAGTTCCACCCTGGGAACAGCCGCCGCGAGACGAATGAAACCGTAGTTGTTCATGAACGCTCTTCTAAAAAGCGTTTACTTATTCTCTTCCTCGTACTGGCGCTGGATCATGGCCAGGTAGCGGTCCGCTTCCTCGTCGCTGGCGAAGACCTGCTCGGCCGGCAGGGCGCGGATGATCTCGATGACCTTGGCGACCTGGGGCTGCGGCTTGCTGATGACCACCACGCCTTTCTTCTGCAGAACGCCTTTCTGAAGTTTGAAGATCACTCTGATGCCGGCGCTGCTCAAAAAGACCAGCTCGGCCAGGTTGAGGATGATGATCTTGGCTTCCGCGGAAAGGATCGTGTCGACCGCTTTCTCAAATTCGGGGGAAGTGATGCTGTCGAGACGGCCGGCCAGAGAAACGGTGTAGCCCCTGGGCTCCCTTGTGGCGACCGTGATCTTGAGGTCGTCGTTCGACGTGACCTTCGGCTCCTCGGTCATTTTTTCCACAGCCTTGTTGGCGAGCTTCTCAAGCTCTTTTTTCTGGAGCATGGCCAGATATTTGTCCGCCGCCTCGATGTCGTCGAAGATCTTGTCGTTGGGAAGCGCCCTCACGACTTCCAGCACTTTGGCCACCTGCGGCTGCGGTCTGGAAACGATGACGATGCCCTTTTCCTTCAGGACGCCTTTCTGCAGTTTGAAGATCACCCTGATGCCGGCGCTGCTGACAAAAGAAACGCCTTCCAGATCGAGTATCACGATGGCGACCTTCTCGGCCAGCAGTTTGTCCACCGCGCTCTCGAAAGCCGGTGCGGTGGAAGTGTCAAGGCGGCCGGTCGGAGATATCACTACGCCGCCTTCCTTGCGCGGGGTGACGCTGATGGTAAGGCCCTCGACGGCGGCCGTCTCGCCGCCTTTCTGTCCGGCGATGCGGGAGAGTTCCTTCTCCTGGATGGCCGCGAGATACTTGTCGGCCTCCTCCATGTTGTCGAAGATCTGCTCCTTGGGCATGGCGCGCACAATTTCAAGCACTCTGGCGACCTGGGGCTGCGGCTTGCTGACGACCACGACGCCGCGCGCCTGGAGAACGCCCTTCTGCAGCTTGAAGATCACCCTGATGCCGGCGCTGCTTAAGAAATCGACCTGGCTGAGATCGAGGATCACGACCTTAACTTTGTCTTTCAAGATGCCGTCGACAGCCACCTCGAAGTCCGGGGCCGTGACGCTGTCCAAACGACCCTGCGGGGTCACAATGATGCCGCCGCTCTGGCGGGGGGTTATATCGATTTTTATCGCCATAAGATTCTCCTTGTATTTTACAGGGTCATGATCTCGGTGTCTTTGGCTTTCACCAGATCGTCGACTTTTTTCGTGAAGTTATCGGTCTCGGTCTGAACGCTCTTTTCGGCCGTTTTTCTCTGGTCTTCGGTCAGGACTTTGTCCTTTTCCATCTTCTTGATCTTCTCAAGGCAGTCGCGGCGGAGGTTGCGGAGATTGACTTTCGTGTCCTCGCTGTACTTCTTGGTCAGTTTCGTCAGATCCCTTCTGCGTTCCTCCGTCAGCTCAGGCATCGGCAGCCTGATGACGCGGCCGTCGTCAACGGGGGTGATGCCGACCGGGGAAGCCTGGATGGCGCGGCAGATGGACTGGACGCTGTTGACGTCGAAAGGCTCGATCTTGAGCGTCCTGGGCTCCGGGACCGTTATGTTCGCCAGGCTCTTTATGGGCGTCATGGCGCCGTAATATTCGACCTTGATGTCCTCTACCAGGCCGGGGGAAGCTTTGCCGGTCCTGATCTCCTTGAATTGGTAAGCGAGGTGGTCAAGGGCTTTCTGCATGCTGACCTGCAGCTCTTTGATCTGGGCTTTGTAAGGCATGGTGGCTCCTTGGGGATAAAGTTTACGCTATATATGAAGATTTTACTATTTCAGGTCCATAGTGTCAACGAGTCAAGGTAGGCGCTAGCGTAAGAAATAGCGCGGCCGCGGAACCTTTGAGATCTCCCGCCGGACGCCTATAATTCCCTTTGAACCATATCTTAAGGAAAGTATAATGCTAGCCAAAGCCTATTCCTTCGCGGCCTACTGCTCCCAGGCCCGCCTCGTCACCATCGAAGTCAACGTCTTCGACCGGAAAAACAAGGAGCTCGGCCTGGAACTGGAGGACGACCGCCAGTCCACGACCATCATAGGTCTGCCCGACACCGCCATCAGGGAGAGCAAGGAGAGAGTGAGGAGCGCCATGACGCACTCCGGACTGCGCTACCCCTCCGGCGAGATAATCATAAGCCTGGCGCCCGCCGACCAAAGGAAGCACGGGCCGGCCTTCGACCTGCCTATCGCGCTTTCCCTGGCCGCCTGGTCCGGCTTTCGCCAGGACGACGCGCTGCCGGAGGAGGAGAAAAAGATCGCGGCCATCGGCGAACTGTCCTTAGACGGCGCCTTGAGGCCCGTCAGGAACGTCATCAGCTGCGCCATGGCCGCCAAAAGGCTCGGATTCGCCTATCTGATAGTCCCCTGCCACAACGCCGGCGAAGCCTCGCTGGTCAGCGGCTTATATGTGATCGCGGCCCGTGATCTAAAAGAAGCCCTCAAGGCCTACCTTTCCCCCAAGGGAAGCGAGAAAGTTTGTTTCGACCGGCGCTCGCTTTCCGATATCTCGCCTAATTACGACTGCGATCTTTCCGAGGTCAAGGGGCAGAAGGCGGCCCGCCGGGCGGCCGAGATCGCCGCGGCCGGCGGCCACAACCTGCTTTTGTTCGGACCCCCCGGTTCCGGCA
>Ga0310786_10013007_pt1 | contig 10274 bp, 6 predicted proteins | sample AusTroGonzalo_MG_FD_203881 | JGI IMG/M metagenome (GOLD analysis project Ga0310786, IMG submission 203881) | Bovine rumen microbial communities from tropical cattle in Woodstock, Queensland, Australia - Gonzalo_03 (v2) (version 2) | ecosystem: Host-associated > Mammals > Digestive system >... | reverse complement strand
TTAGCGATGACTTTGCCTTCCGGATTGACCAGCAAGTAGTAAGGAACACCAATGGTTTGGTAGTAGGCGAAAAACGCCTTGTAACCTTCGGGGGTAAGGCAGTATTGCGCCCAAGGCATCTGGTCTTCCTTCATAGCATCACGCCAAGCATTGCTGTCTTCGTCGCAAGAGACAGAGATGACCTCGAACTGGGAGTGGTCGAGGGAATCGTAGAGGGTCTTGATGTCGGGTGTGGACATACGGCAGATGCCGCACCACGATGCCCAAAAGTCGATGAGAAGGAGTTTGCCTTTATGCGCCTTGACGATATCAGCCAATTGACAACGGGTGCCGTCAGGCGTGACGAGGTCAAGGTCAACGACAGGATTACCCACGGTGGTCTGCTCCGCCAACTGAATACGTTCTGTGAAGCGGTTGAAACGGGCAGTGTCGGCAGAACACTCCGTGAGGGTCTGCTTCATCTGAAGGACTTGCTCGGCAGTGAGGTTATAGGCATTGTTGAGCAGTTTGCTGGCAGCATAGATGGACACGACCGAAGTGGGGTGTGCCACAAAGAACTGCAAGGCAGCATCGATGTTTGGACGTTCAAACTCGACATTGCCACAGAGCGCCACGAACTCACAATAGTCCTGATGGGAAGGGCTGCCCACGATATGGAAGTCAGCCGTTTCGGGGGCATCGGGCACAAGGTCATAGGACGCCACTTGAATCTCCATGTCGGAGTTATCAACAAAGACAGGGGTGTAGGTCCACTTGACGTCTTGGGTGTTGCCTGCAGCTACTTCTTCCTCAATCATGGCAAGATTGTTGGTGGTCAGCGTACAGAGTGTGGGGTGCTCCACCTGTCCTTCGAGCCAAAACTCACCATCCTTTTGTACAGTGGTTTTGGCGATTTCATCGGAGTTTCTGTCCTCTGCATTCAACAGCCCAATCTCCACTCCTGCAGCAAGCCCCGGGATGGTGCCATGAATACAGAAGGTCTGCCGTTCAGCCTCCTCCTTACATGCAGAAAGGGAAACCAAACAGCAGACCAACAGAGATAATATAGAAAGATTCTTTCTCATTACTTCACCCAAACTTTACGATCACCAATGATGTTGATGCCCTTGACAGGTGCAGTCACCTGCTTACCATCGATGGTGTAGATGCCCACGAACTGAGGAGCTGGCTGAGCAGCAGGTGCCTCTTCGATGCCTACAGTCTCAGAAGAAGCAATGGCAATCTTTTCAGGGAGTGGATTCTGGCTGGCATCCAGCACGAGGTAGCACTCGTTCTTTGCCACAACACCAGTCGTTGCCTTCACGAAGTCCTGACCGTCGAACAAATAGTAAGTGATAGGATCACCCTCTTCATCAGATGGAGAGAGAGAAGCAATGTTCACAGAACCTTCGCTGGTGCCTACGAGGTAGGAATCCGCCCAAGGCATAGCATACTCGTCTTCATAGAGCACGATGAAGTGCTTGCCTTCGCCATGAAGGATGACGCCATCTGTTGCATTGTAGTTGTAGCCGAAGGCCTCCACCTTATAAGTAGAATCGAAAGCAGGAATCTCACCTGTGTATTTCTTGAACTCTCTTGACACTTCCACATAGGTGTCGCTTTCAACGTCGTACTCTTCCTGAATATCCCACCAACCCCATGCATTCTCAGTTGCATCGAATTCGATGGTGTGTCCTTCCTCATCGGTGAAATAGTTCTCCGCTGCTACGATACGATAGCCTTCCAAATCGCCCATTACGCCAGAAAGAGCATTGGAGAATGGAATGAACTTACCTTCGCCGAAGTCCAGTTCAAGAACCCTGTCGCCCTTGAAATATGCGGTATAGGTTTCCATATCCGTCACTTTGAACTTATATGGGTTCGATGTGATTTTGTTGCCCTTGGAATCCATCCAGTAAGCAAACTGAATGGCTTCATCAGCAGGTGTTGCATCAATAGTGATCTCATCGCCAGTGTCGTTAGCCACCTTGCTGACGGCAACCGTTCCTGCAGTCTCCAAACCCTTTGCTGTCTGCACCTTCACTTTGGCAAAGATACCATAGTAGGTAGCATCAGGCTCAAAGCCATAATACTCGTTCAGGTCGTCTTCTGAACTTTGGGCAGCATTCACATTCAACAAAGATGCGGCATCAGGAGTCGTCAGATAGTCCATCGTCAAGTCGTTGACGGTAACATCCTCCTCAGGAGTGAACCATCCCACGAACTGGTATCCATCTGCTGGTTTTGCCCACACGCTGATGGTACTGAAGGAGAGACCCTGCACGTTGAACTTCACCTCCTTGGAGGCAGCATAATCACTGTCGGAAGCAGGCTCCTCACCTGTGGACGCATAGATGACGCCCTTACCTGTTGGAGCAGCCTCCACCTTGTCGTAGAACCAATAATACTTGTTGTCCACCTCTGCAAAAGCAGACACACTTAATACGACAAAAAGAATCAATGAGTAGATTTTTCTCATAAGTACTTTTATTTTTTAGAATGAATAATATGTTGTAAATAATCTCGTTTTCTTTGTATGAAATAGAGCGTCCGAATCAGGAACGCCACTACCACCACCAACTGCGGCAGGCTGAAGATACTGCCCATGTGGAACAGCATGTAGATGATGCCCACGGGTGATGTCAAGGGGAAGAGTGCAAGGATGAGCCAATTCCACCCAAAACCTGACGAACAGGAGAATACCGCCAATGCCACCATCAGAAGCAGTAATGCCACTTGCAGGGGAATCGTCACATAGTCTATCTTTCGGGACGGCACGAGGCACAGCAGTAGGAAGAGCACAGCAACCATCAACGGAGTAAACCAGATGCGCTGTTCGGAAAGGGGTGTCACTGACGAACGGGAAAACTCTTCCTTGGAAAGCACAAGTCCCGCCTGCTCCAGCACCTTAGCCCCATCAGCTGGCACCACCACCAGTCTACGAGGTGACACCTGCTCGTCAAGAGGACCTGCATAACACGAATGAAGGAGGAAACCCCACCAAGTGTTGGGGTCGAGGCAGTTGAGTACGGCATCCCGTCGTGTCTGTATGGGCAATGCGGTGCGAATCACCTCATCGACATTCAAGCCATCACGTATACGCATCAAGTCATAGAGCATGTCGAAAGTCACCTGCGTGCAACCATTGTTCACATAATCCATGTCCCAGTACAACCCACGTGCCACCTGCTCATCCAGCGCCTGCCATAATCGACGCGACTCATCCAGCGTCAGGTTCAGCTGATATTCGGTGATGCCCCTGCCCTGCTTCGTGTAGTCATCACGGAACATGGCAGTCTCTTCGGGAACGAGTCCCATACGTAGATGCCCAAAGAGGATGTCAAAGAGCTCGTCTTTTATTTCGGGGGTCTTGATGGTGAAGCAATAATCCAACCCTACCGACGGACACGACATACGAATGGCAGCATGACCGAACAAAGACGCAACGGTGTTGCCTGGTGTGACCACCACGTAATAGGCATACACATCGGTGGGCAGAGAGGCTTCGGTGCTGTCTTTCTGTTCGTCCTGTGCCTGAAGTGTCAACGTCAGAAACAAGGATAAGAGTATTGTCAAGAACCGGGTCATACTCAATGTTTATGGTTAACGCACGAACCGCACACTGAGGAAGTAAGCGGTAGGCTCAATGCTCAAACGCTCCATCTTCTGGGTGCCATAGAATTTCTTGCGGGCAAAGTAGAACTCACCAACCTTACTCTCGTCAGCAGTCGCTGTCCAGAAGTAAGCCCATGTGCCCATGAAACGGTTGCCATTATAGGCTGTCGCTGCCGTATTCTTTGTGAAGTAGCCACCATAGAGGAGTCCAAAATCTTCCCCCAGATAGGCATGAGATGCTTCGAGGGCTGCCCAGTCGGCATCGGTGGGAAGGCGCCATCCATCAGGAATCGCCATCATGGCTCCATCGTAAGAATAGAGCATACCATACTTGGCAGCATTCACCATAGAATAATCGCCCTTCTGATAATCGTCCACACTTTGATAGACACACGCAAGGTCTTGATTGCCCAAGTCGTATGCCAAGTTTTCAACCGACCAATCCAATCCGCCTACATGAATGTAGTGATATTCCTTGCCATCACGCGCATCCACAAAGGTTCCCTGTGCTGAGGGCTTTTCAACATTGACATTGTCATCGTCAGAACAGCTTGTGAGGCAAAGCACACACAGGAGGGCTGATAGGATATAAGATGTTGCTTTATTCCACATAACCTAATGATTTTAGAGTTTTTCGCATGATCTCACATTTCTCCAATACAAGAGGATATTCTGCGTATTTAGATTGCAAGGTTTCTGCCGAGCTGGAAACAATCAAACGTGCGTAGGCCTTGATGTCCTGTTCCTGATTCGGATAGAGTCCATTGACCTCCTGTTTCAATCCATTGGTGCCACGACAGATAAAGCCCGCCTTATTCAGCATCTCCGTGTTCTCAGCCGAGGTGGTGGGTGCTGTAAACGTACCATCGTAGTAGGTCATGCTGACCTGCAAGAATCCGTCGAATGCAGCAGCATTGTCGCTAGCCAGTTTGGCAATAATGGTGGTCATCACCTGAGCGGTGTATTGCTGTTTCTGATTATCGGTGAGTCGAGGCAACACATTGCAAGCCAGCGCGATGGCACGTTGTCCCGTTGCTGCGTATGGCGAAGAGACTGACCCCAAGAAATCACGTTGAATCTTATCGACCAACAGCCAAGAATAAGGTTTCAGCTTGCCTGTCAGATGCACCAGAAGGTAGTCTTTAATGTATTGCACAGCGGCACGTTTATTCTCCATATCTGTCATCGGAATGAGCTTGAACTTCTCATTGGATGATGTACTCATACCCACTTGATAGTTCAAATCGAGCACTTCTGTGAAGTAGTGCATATCGCCATTCACATCCTTACCTAACGCTTCATGCTGGAGTGTGTCGTTGAAGAGCAGGAAAGACCCGTATGTCTGATAGAAATCACGACGCATCTGCGCCTCTTCGCTGTTGTCGTCGGCAGCAGGCAGAAAGGCAAGCGTGGTGTCTTTCAGATGAGGTGTCACAGCATCCTCAGAACAAGAGACAGCCATCACTGACACCCCTATCATTAAAATATAGTAGAACTTTTTCATTGTACAACGGTATATTCGCGCCAAGGACGCACATTGTTTGGCATTCCTGTATTAAAGTTGATGACTTCCTGTGGAATCGGAAGCGTGTAAGCATCATCGTTGGCCTCCAACACGAAACGATGACGTTCTGTGACGGTGGAGGAGGTGTGGGATGAATAGTAAGTCCATTCGTGGGTGATGGCGTGGCTTTCAGGCTGCACGCTGCACACCATATAACGGCGCAGGTCGAACCAGCGATGTCCTTCGAGCGCGAGTTCACGACGACGTTCATTGCGGATGAGGGTGATGAGTTCAGCGCCCGATGCTGTCACCTCGCTGTTGGAGGAGGAAGCGATACGATTACCGCGAAGGAGGTTGAGCACCCGTCTTGCCTCACTTTCATTTCCCAGATAAGCCTCTGCCTCTGCCTCATTCAGATAGGCTTCTGCCGAGCGCATCAGGAACTGCCCAGAGACTTCCTCTTGCCTGCCCTTCTCGGAGTATGCCCGTTCGTAGTAATCACCATTGGACGCATCGTAAGAAGAATACATGTTGTTCGCTATCACACGCACAGGACCCACAAACAGACCCTTCTTCCAATACCACTGCGACTTGCGGAGGTCATTGCTGGTGTAGGCATCGTAGAGCTCTTTGCTGACCGAATAGGACTGGCAGATATAATTGAAGATGCGATGCACATCGTTTCCACCCATCGAGAAGACATTCTCCACGTTGTCCCTCACCAAGAACTTACCACTGGCGGTATTCAGGTTGGTCAGGGCTGGATGTGCGGCAAGCACCTTCTTCGCATAGAAAGAAGCCTTGTCCCACTCCTGCATATACAGATACACACGGCTTTGAAGCAGATGACAAGCCGTAGAGTCAGCACGATAAATGCTGAGCTTAGCGGTCTTCAGCTGCTTCAGTTCCGACTCAGCAATGGTCAAATCTGCCAACACCTGACGATAGACTTCAGCGACAGTCTGACGGGTGAACTTCTTGTCTTCCACCACATCACTGGTCTTCAGCGGTACGCACAGGTCGGTCTCTGCTGTTGCTGGATTGTAGGGTTTTCCGTACAGATTCGCCAACCAAAAATAGTAGTAGGCACGAAGGAAACGTGCTTCACCTTTCACCTTGTGAACACCCTGCTTCTCCACTTCCGTGACACAAGGCACATCCTCCACAGAAGACAGAATGTTGTTGGCGACATTGATGCAGTAATATATCTTGGTCCATGTGGCATTCTCTGTGTAGAAATCCGTGTAGGACTCATTCTGTCCCACTCGCTGCTGCCACGTGAAATAGCCAAAAGAATTGGCACGATAGTCACCATGAGCGTACTGGTTGGTGTAGCCTGTCTGAGATTCTTGCACCTCATCACCCAAAAGATGAATCCAAGAACCTGGAGTAGAAGTGTAACTCAAGTAACTGGATGTCTCCACGGGAAGATAGCAATCTCCTATCAGCAGCTCATCGAGGTCTTTCCATGTACGCACATAGTCGGTGTCTTGCGAATATTCCTCCAAGAAATCGCTGCACGACACCAAGCACATCGCTGAAAGCCCGGTGACGAAAGAAATCAATATGTTTTGTAGCTGTTTCATCTTAAAATTCCACGTTAAGTCCTATCGTATATGTTGGCGTATCACTCAATTGTATCTCCGAGAAACCTCCCTGCGTAGGTGTCTGACCACGCAAACGGCTGTCACAGAAGGTGTGCAGGTTGATGGCTGATGCTGTCAATGCCAAACGGCTCAAGTGCCACTTCTGGATGAGCTTCTTGTCGAACTCATAGGTGAGGGAGATGTTCTGCAACTTCACATAATCGGCACTCACCACACGCGCTGTGGAGTAGTCGTACATCGTCCAGGCATCGCCGCTGAAACGAGGACCCGTGTAGAGGTCGCTGCTGCTCCAATGGTTGGCATACTGCCAGTAACTGCTGTTGCCACTTCCCATGATGGAAGGGATATTCGTATGCGCTTCATCACCAGGCTTCTGCCAACGGTTCATCAGGTCACGACTCACATTTGCCTCGCTGGAATAGCCCCCCGTAAAGCCATCATAAAGACGGAACAGACGGGTGCTGGCACCAAAGGCATAAGTGAAGGCCACACCCAAACGCCATTGCTTGTAGGTGAAAGTGTTGGAGAGGCTACCCGTGACATCAGGCTCACGCTTACCACTCGGCACAAGTACCTTCGTGTATGCCTCATAATTGTTCAAGTTCTCAATCTCGCTCTGGCGGTCTTCCCAATCCTCGAAGATGGGACCACCGTCTTCGCTGCTCAAACCCACGAACTTGTAACTGTAGAACGTACCCACAGGCTGTCCTTCCACCACCGCTGTTCCATTCAGGAAATCGTGCAGCTCATACGACTCACCACCAGGAGTCGTGGTCACCTTGTTCTTGATTTTCGACAAGTTACCTGACAGAATCCAATAGAAGTGGTGCAACTTAATGGGAGTGGCAGAGAGCGTAATGTTGTAACCCTTGTTGATGACGGTACCCGAATTGACGATGTAAGACGTGTAGCCATTCACATCGCTGATCGTCTTCGACATGAAAGCGTCGGTGGTGCGCTTATGGAACAACTCAAAGCCCAACTGGAAACGTCCGGCAAAGAAGCTGGACTCAATGCCCGCATTGGTGGAATGCGTCTTCTCCCATTTCAGATCGGGGTTGGCAAAGTAGGCGGCAGTCGTCACCATCTCGCCATAGTAAGCATCCATCGTACCCTTCTTGATGACCATCACAGGGGTTTGGTCGTCCAACATATTTCCCTGCTCACCGTAGGACGCCTTTAAGGTCAGGTTGTCCAGCCAATCTACATCCAGCTTGGCAATGCTCTTCAAGTTGGCATTACCTGAAACAGACCAGATGGGCAAGAGCTTCTCATTACTGCGGCTACCAAACTTGTTGGAACCATCGTAACGTGTATTGGCATTGAGCGTGAACAAGTCTTTGAAGGTGTAGGACAGCGTGGCGTAGGCAGAAAGGAGATTGGTCTTCTGGTCCGTAATCTTAGGCACATTACCGCTGACCCATGTGTAATAACTGGAATAAGTGGATGGCACATTGACCACAAACGTCTCGCCACGGTCAGGATAGAAACCGCGGTCGGTACGCTCATAACCTTTGTAAAGGGTGGAAGAGGCCTCACCACCCAACGAGAAGTTGATGAGATGGTACTGGTCCTCGCCCAGGAACTTATTGATATCCATCTGCAGACGAACCGTATACCCCTTTGTGTTGGTGGTGGCTTTTGTGTATTCTCCACCGTACGGCATCTCGCTGTCCGCTCCGGGCAACACACCCACCTCGCTCCGACGCAAGGACGAACTGTGGAAAGTGCTTTCTCCATACAAAGTCTCAGCCGAACTTGCAGAAGAGTTCAAGGAAAGGATACCATTGAAGTGCAACCATTGCAAGGGTTGGAAATGCATATTAGCAGTCACCATGATATTGTTGACCGACTGATTCTGGCCCGAATTGTCCAGTTCGTTCAGGATGTTATAATTCAGATAACCGGCAAATCCACCTGTATTCTTCTTGTAATAATAGTAGGAACCATCCTTATTATACGCAGGGATGGCACGCGATGTGCTATAAGCATAATCCGTCGGATTGATGCCGCCGGCATTATACTTGCGGTCATTGTGATAGCCGTTGATGTTCAACTCCAGATCCAGTTTCTTCATCAACTGAATATCCAACTTTGCCATACCTGTATAACGGTGATTCTTCGTGTTCTTGATCACATCATCTTGGTCTGTATAGCCCAACGAAGCATAGTAACGAATCTTGTCACTACCGCCCGAAACCGACACGCTATGGTCGTGAGAGAAGGAGTTATGACACAAAATATCAAACCAATCGGTGTTCATGGCAGCCATCTCATTCACGGCTTGATTGAACTCACTTTGGGTATAGACCCCTGCATACAGATTATTGAGCGCATTCTCATAACCCACCAAAGGCATACCGCTTGGGTACAGATAGTGCTGGTCAACAAGAAATTGCGAGAACTGGATGCGTTCATTGGAATTCATCAGGTTAATCTTGGAATCCGTGTAGTGAGGACGACGGCGACCTGTCATCGTGGCAGAATAAGCCAAGATGGGTTTACCCTCCCTACCGCTCTTGGTGGTGATGACTATCACACCATTCGCCGCACGCGTACCATACAAGGCCGTAGCAGCAGCATCCTTCAACACGTCAATACGGAGAATATCCTGCGGATTGATGCCAGAAACCGCATTACCAATACGATTCACATAATCAGGGTCGTTCAGCACATCAGGGCTCAACGCCACAGGATCAGTCAGAATGATACCATCCAACACCCACAGCGGTTCACGATTACCGATCAACGTCGAAGTACCACGAATGCGAAGACGAGGAGTTGCATTGATTTCACCACTGTTGGTTGTGAACACCATATCAGGAATCTTTCCCTCCAGCATCTGGTCAAGACTCGCCACACCTGGCAAGTGGACATCCTCCATCTTCATCGAAGTCACGGCACTCGTCGAATAACGCTTGTCAATCTTCTGATAACCAGTCACCACCACATCCTCCAACGAATGCGAATCCTCTATCAGCATCACATCCAACTGGGTTTTCTTGCCAATCATCACCATCTCCTTCTTCATGCCCAGCATCAAGAAGGTCAGCGATTTCGCCTCTGCTGGCACATTCTGCAACACATACTTACCATCCATATCCGTCGCTGCACCTAACTCCACAAAATTCGTCGGGAACACCGCCACACCAGGCAAGGGTTCACCCTTTTCATCCGTCACACGACCACGCAACACCCGCTTGCCGTCCTGATCTCCGGGAGCAACAACCATGACAGCTGATGACAGCATCGTCACAGCCTCCACCCCTATCGGCAGCAAAGACAACAAACACAATATCAAAAGACTTTTGGCATCTTTCATCGTTATATCTGTGATTTAATTATTTTTCTGAAATTCAACTGCAAAGTTAAGAAATATTTCATTGAGGACAAAGGATTCAACTCAAAAAGATGAGTTTCTCGACATGATTGAAGAAATAAAAGAAAGAGACACTCACAGGATTTCTCCTGAAAGCGTCTCTCCTCAAGAAGGCGGCGACCTACTCTCCCGCATTGCGGTGCAGTACCATCGGCGCGCCCGGGCTTAACTTCTCTGTTCGGGATGGGAA
>Ga0310786_10013006_pt1 | contig 10274 bp, 11 predicted proteins | sample AusTroGonzalo_MG_FD_203881 | JGI IMG/M metagenome (GOLD analysis project Ga0310786, IMG submission 203881) | Bovine rumen microbial communities from tropical cattle in Woodstock, Queensland, Australia - Gonzalo_03 (v2) (version 2) | ecosystem: Host-associated > Mammals > Digestive system >... | reverse complement strand
CTTTGCGGGCCGCGTCCGACCGCCCGTCGCCACGGGCGGACGGCGCTAATCTTCGCGCTGCCGCGCTCCTGAATGCCCTCAAAGTGTCGTGTCTGGTTTTTAATGCAGCTAGCTAACTTTTGAAGATTTAGGCGAGCTCTACGGTCGCACCAGCCTCTTCGAGGGCCTTCTTCATCGCTTCAGCATCAGCCTTTGCGACTTTCTCTTTCACGGTAGCAGGAGCGCCATCGACGATAGCCTTAGCTTCGCCAAGACCAAGTCCAGTAGCTTCCTTCACGGCCTTGATGACTGCAATCTTCTGTGCGCCAGCATCTTTGAGCACGACATCGTACTCAGATTTGCCTTCGTCAGCAGCGGCAGCGTCACCGCCAGCTACTACAGCTACAGCTGCAGCTGGTTCAATGCCATATTCATCTTTGAGAACGGTTTTGAGTTCATTGACCTCAAGCACGGTCATATTGACAAGCTCTTCGGCCAACTTTTTAATATCAGTTGCCATATATAAAAATCCTTTCTAAAATTAAGCGGTTGCTTTTTCTTCCGCGTGTTTCTCGAGGCCAGAAACGATACCGTTGACGCCAGAAAGTAGTGTATCCACCACCTGGGCGATGAGTTCGTTCTTGGTCGGGAGATTACCGAGCGTTTTGACCTCGTCAGTAGAGAGCGCTGCGCCTTCAGCATTAAAGCCACCGACCAGCTCCATCTTGGCGTGAGTTTTAGCAAATTTGGTGAGAATCTTTGCCGCGTCGAAATCTTCGTCTGAACCAAGTGCATAAAGCAATTGTCCAGTCAGATTAGAAGCGTCGGTGTCTTTGTAGGCAGCGATTTCTTTCATCGCGACCTTCACTAGACGGTTCTTCACAACTTTGATTTTCACGCCGGCTTCGCGTGCGAGCTTGCGGAGCTCTTGGAGTTCCGCCACGGTGAGTCCTTCGTATTTTGCATAGACCACCATCTTCGACTCGCTAAGAAGCGCAGTGAGATCAGCAACCAATGTGTTCTTTTTATCTCTTGAAATTGCCATAAAAAGTTCCTTTGGTTAGTTAATATTTAGTTAGCTAGTTGTTAAATAGCGTCACCAAATTATCGTAAGAATATCCTCGGTGGCATAATTAAGGTCACCCCGCCACTGTCTTTGGTAACTCCCCCCATTATAGCACGCTTTTTAGTAAAAATCAAGCCTAGTCGATGCGCCTAGTAGTTGCAAACTGGACAATCGCCCCGAGCGCCGCCGCACCAATTAAAATTGGCCAATAATATATGTCCGGGTTAATTTCTGGTACCCAAGTCGTGAGCGCTAGCGCCAATGTATAGGCTCCGGCCACCGATGTCGCAATGATGATAGCGGGTTTTATCATCATTACTGCTGCACCCGCAGCTATAATCCCCACTACCGCGCCAATCACTAATGTTTGCGGCTCAGTACCAAAATACTGTGCCGTAATAATTAGCGTCAATGCAAATACAATTCCACCGACACAGACTTTCTCGATGGAAAATCCCATCAAAGCCAGTAGTAACCCGCCTGCGATTGGAATCAAATTTTGCCACAACTCACTACTAGCGATCTGTGGCACTAGGCCATTTAGCCATGGCAACAATTGTACTGCCAGATTCATACCGATGATAAACCATACAATAAAGAAGGCGGCCTTTTTAATGCGGTAGCCAAAAAACAATGCCGCCAGCCCAGCTATGAGCATTAGTATAAGCTCGGCTGTAGTTAATCGTGTTAAATCCATATCCATAACCACATTATAGCACAAAAATAGAGCCGCTGGCGGCTCTATTTTATCTGACTTAGTTGTAAAGATTCTCTACAGATACCGATGGACCCATCGTCGTAGTAATAAATACACTCTTTACATAAGTGCCCTTAAGTGATGCAGGTTTCATCGCCTTCAAGGAATCAAAGAAAGTCGTAGCATTTTCAAATAGCTTATCTGCGCCAAATGAAACTTTACCTAGCCCAATGTGAACAATAGCTTGCTTGTCCACGCGGTATTCTACTTTACCGGCCTTCGATTCTTTTACGGCTTTCTCGACATCCATCGTCACGGTGCCAGCTTTTGGATTTGGCATCAAGCCCTTTGGGCCAAGTAGACGTGCATATTTACCAAGTTTCGGCATATATTGTGGTGTTGAAATTAGTACATCGAAATTAATCTCACCCTTGTCGAGTTGCTTCAAAAATTCCTCGTCCTCAGCGATATCTGCGCCAGCAGCTTTTGCAGCTTTGCAAACATCAAGTGGGGCAAATACTGCTACGCGTACGGTCTTACCATTACCATTCGGCAAGACAATCGTGGTGCGGATATTCTGGTCTGCCTGGCGTGGGTCTACACCGAGACGCACGTGTGCCTCTACGGATGCATCAAATTTCACTGGGCTGGTCTTGATTGCGAGTTCCAAAGCTTCCTTAAGACCATAAATTTTGTCTTTCTCAATTAGCTTGTAAGCTTCCTGATATTTACGACCACGGCGCTCAATGCGCGGGCGAGTCACAGGCTTTGCGCCTTTTGGCTTCTCGACAGCTTCCTCAGCGGCACGTTCAATTTTGCGAGCTTGACGCGCTTCCTCTGCCTTTACTTCTTCGATATGTTTCTTTGATTTCTTGCCAGATTTTGCAAATGTTTCCGGCTCTGTCGTCTCCTCTACGGTTTCGACGACTTCAGTAGTTTTGACCTCTTCTTCGGCCATAATTCCCTTTCTGTGGTGCTAACGGGGCAAACCCTCCCACGGTTATTATCTTCACATAATTATATCAAAAAAGAGAGCCGGCGTCAAGTCAACTCTCTTTTTCATTAACCTTCAACGGTGACACCCATCGAACGGGCTGTACCGGCGACAATTTTTACTGCGCCCTCTAAATCTACAGCGTTGAGCTGATCCATCTTTTTCTGAGCAATCTCTTCGAGCTGCGCACGGGTGATTTTGCCAACCTTATCAACGTTTGGCTTGCCCGAACCTTTCTCAATCTTGATTGCTTCACGAATCAAATCATCCACGGGCTGACCAAGACAAGTCCAGTCAAATGTGCGATCTTCAAACACGCGAATGTGCACAATCACATTTTTGCCCATAAATTCTTTAGTTTTTTCGTTAAATGGATTGATGAAATCCATCATGTTGAGACCCCACTGACCTAGCGTCGAACCGACCGGAGGTCCAGCCGTAGCTTTACCACCAGGGATGCGAAGTTTCAAATTGCCGATAACTTTTTTCTCTGCCACCTTTGTAATCCTCTTTAAATTTTATAATTTAGAAGCAATACGTAACACTACTATTATATCACAATTGTTTTACTTGTAAAGCATCAAGCTCCACGGGCGTCTCGCGACCGAACATCGAAACCATCACCTTGAGCTTGCCTTTAGCCGGGTCGATCTCAGACACTGTGCCATCAAAGCCCTTAAATGGTCCATCGGTAATAGAGACCACTTCGCCGATTTCGTATTTGACCGAGAACTTTGGATCTTCCACGCCCATACGCTTCTTAATTTTGGCGATCTCTTTTTCAGAAACCGGTGTTGGCTGTGTGCCGGTGCCGATAAATCCAGTTACACCCGGAGTATTGCGGATGATGTACCAAGTCTCATCCGATAATTTCATATCGACTAGTACATAGCCTTGCAAAATTTTACGATCCACTACTTTGCGCTTGCCGTTTTTAATTTCAATCTGTTTTTCTTTCGGGACAATCGCCTCAAAAATCTTGTCCGCCATCTCGACGGTACCAGTACGCTGATTGATCGAGTCGGCTACTTTATCCTCGTAGCCGCTGTAGGTAGAAATTGCGTACCACGAGCGAGTTGCGTCATAACGGTTTACTGCCATATATAATTCCTTTCTTTTATCCTAAAATTAATCCAAATAGCCATCTAAATAGCAAATCCAGTAGCGAAATTAGCACCATAAATAGTGCCGTATAAACTAGCACGGCTAGCACCATTTTCCAAGTGGCTTTGCGATTCGGCCATCTCACTTGGCGGATTTCGCGCCAAGCATCACGTAGATATCGACCAAAAGCCACGAACGGGCGAAACAGTACAAAAACCTTTTTGTTCTCTTTGCTTTTTTCGGCCTTCTTGGCGGCTTTCGTAGCCTTACGGGCTTCCTTAGCTTTTGCTTTTTCTTGTTTTTTGTCTTTGACAACTACTTTTTTGCGAGTAATCGGCGCCTCTTCTTCCACCTTCTTCGTGGAAGTTTCGCCGGCTTTAATTCGCGTGACTTTTTTAGCCATGTTACTCCTTTACATCAAAAAAGTCTGATACCAGACTTGTCAATAGTATACTACTCAGACGCCGAATAGTCAAGGCTAGATTTTTGCGTCTCCACCAAAAAGGTAAGTCAGATAGTCATTTAACATCCTCGTACCGGAAATCACGGGTAGATAGGCCGCGAGCTGCTTTTGTATCAAATATTCTAGGTCAAAGTCGCTTTTATGGGCTAAAATCGCCTCTTCCATCCGTCCATAGAGCGATCCAGCCTCTTCCGCCTCGCTCATGCCACGTACATTAAGATAACTTTCATGAGAGGCATCCGCCACTCCGCCGTCATGAGTAGAAATCAAGAGGTTTAAGTTTGCAACGTCCTTCATCCAGGATGTGCCGCAAGCTTCTAGGCCTACAATCGGTACATTGATTGCTGCATTGGAACCGCAAGATAGCCCATAGGCCAACTCTTCATCATAATCAGCAATATAATGCACGTGCGAATTTAAAAAGTCATCTTGTGCCACTTTTTCAAGTAACCCATAGAGTTTGCGTGTCATCGTTTCGTCGCCAGCATGAATTCTACCGGCTATAATATAATGTGCATCGCAATTCTCTAGAATTGACTTTAGCCGTTTAATGTCTCGAAATGGCAATTCTGGTCGTTTATAATCCACAAAACGTCGTTTAAAATCAAAGATAAAATCGTTTTGTTCAAAATGCAGAATCGTACCATTTTGGTCTGGCCTGTTTGCCAAAGTGTCATTTAAAATTTTGCGACCAGCTCTCTTCATGGCGCGAATTTTATCAGCCGTAAGCGCACTAAGTTTTTCAATATACTCAGCTGTCGGCAAATCTTTTGCGTCAATGATGTCATTATCTTTATAAAACTGTAAAATTTCCGGCATTACCCACTTTTCCATATCGATACCATTTGTAATCGCCTTAAATTTTACTTTATTCCCAGCAATATCACGGTAGTCAGCCACTCTTGCGTGCAGCCTTGACACCCCACTTCTAAGCTCTGCGATTTCAATCGTTACGGAAGACAGTTTCAACCTATCGTTTTCAAATTTATCGCTCAACCATTTTTTGACGGCTGGTGATTTCAGATTTGGATAGACGAAACGCTCAAATTGTTCTGCACTAAATTCCGCCTCCGCTGCCTGCACCAAAGTATGGTTGGTGTACAGGGTGTGTTTTCTGGTGTACACTACGGCTTCGTAAAAATCCATCCCATTCGATGCGAGTTCATCAAGTCTTGCTAGCGCAGCGAAAAACGTCGCCACTTCGTTCAGCTGCATAATCGCCGGTTTGAGCCCTAGCAACTTTAGTGCTGCATAGCCACCAAATCCTAGTGACACTTCTTGATATAGGCGATGATCGGAACCGCTCGTGCCGGAATATAGTTCGCCAAAATTCGGTTCCGTAATACAGATTATCCGCGTACTCTTAAACTTTTTTTCGATTACATCCAGATGGCATAAATTACCGCAACATTTGATATTTACGGTGTCAATAAATTTGAAGCCAAATTTATGGTAATCTGCGGCCTGATGACTTTCGTATATTTTATTGTTTTTTAACGTCTGATGCGATTCACTAGGATAAAAAGGTGTAATTAATGCGAACGGTACTTCCACTTGCTCCGCTACGCGACGCGTATCAGCCGCTAGCACTCCCAGTCCACCTCCACCGCGAATACCGTTTTGCTGGTCATATAATTCCAACGTCCAATACGTATATGGTCGCTCTTTGGAAAGTGATTTTGTCAAATGCGTACGCTCTACGGCCGACTCAAACTCGTCGATATCTTCGATATTTTCTAGCGGATGATAAAAATATGGTTCTTGTTCCATTCTGCTTATGATTATAGCACACTAATATAGAAATTTTTTCGGCAATTTTTCGGCAATTCTAGTATGAAAATCATAGTCAAACCCCTCCAGGCGCTTAGGGTTCTTCTCTTTGAAATATTTTTTGCGGATTTCTTTCGCAGTCATCATCTCGCCTGGGATTAAACGATATTTTTTAAAGAAATTTAGTCCGCGCTTGTAACCTTCTGGCGGCAACACTGCCATCGGTAGAAAATCGCAGTTCATTGTCGGATCCGAATAAAGCTTTAGCGCCAGCATTGACATCGTCGGTATAATTTCTTCTTCTTTGTCGTAAGTTGCTTTAGTCTTGAAGACGGTTGCCTGTCTAGTCGCCGACGGAGCCACAAAAATCACACCACCATTCAAAATAGCTTCATGTGACAAATCGGTATAAATATCGCGAAAGGCTCGTTTAATTCTATTTCCGGCTTCATAAAGTTTCGTACCTTCTTTTAGATCCATCTTTTTCCAAGTTGCCGGCGTAATCGTCGGGGTGATTATGATGCCGAGCCTTTTAATACGGTCATAATTTGGCGCCAAAGCTTCATACCACGGCAAGTTTACCGGAAAATACATCGGCTTCTCACCCATGATGTCAATTTTCATAGTTAGAATTCGCGCAATTTCGCCAAGCGACGGATGGTTGAAGCCGACTACCAGGCCATTCTCGCTATCCTTCGGCATACCACTATAATCCCCCGGGGTAATTTTCGACAATACCTTTACGAGTTTCTTGCGTGCGTTGCGGTTGTGTTTTTCGGGATTGTTTTTAGGTCCCGTAGAACCAAAGAAGTAATTAATTGCCGTATTGCAGGCTTTGCCTACCGGCACCATCTCAGTACGTAGTTTTTCCGCACCCAACGTCTTGAGTAGAGAATAGTTTTCGTGCTGAAGCTTATCGATAATTTCTTCCGCCGTTAGCGTCTCAAGTTGTTTTTGTGAAAATGTTTTTTTCTCGGACATAATAAAACCATTATAGCATTATTTAAGAGTTTGTGGTATAATGTAAATACGTTGGGGATTCGCCAAGCGGTAAGGCAGTGGGTTCTGGTCCCACCATTCGGGGGTTCGAATCCCTCATCCCCAGCCAAGCGCAATATAAGTCCGATTTTTGCCACAATTCCCCCTGTAAATTGTTGTTAAGTCCCTTGTCGAGAATTGGGGCTAATTTTTTTGACGATTTTTCCAAAAATTCGAGCCATGGATACGGCTCTACCTCTATGAATTTGGCTGTTAATACCCTACCATTTTTGTCTTTGCCGATTTCTCAACTTTTGCGTTTTTACGTTTTACGTTTTACATTTTATAGACAGATTAGTAAAAATATGGTATAATAAGGTTTAGTACATTAACATGACCGAAAGGGGGAAATTCTATGGTTAAACTATTAAAACCTGCCATCGAACGCAGGTTGGAGAATGCGGATTCCGGCATAGGAACGCGAAAAAGAGCAGCTGAACATATTTGCTGCTTCCTCGAAGCGAATCCTAAGGTCGCTCGCGATATGCCACTTGAACGAGAACGGTTCTATAGCGCTTGTGAAGACCTGCTCCAAGATAGAGATTCCGAAAGGATTCTGCTATACTTGCCACTACGGTTTTTGGAAGACGCTCCGGCTACGTTCAGGAAAGCATACTGCGATGCGTGGTACAGGTTGTTGAACATAAGAGATGTGCGCGAGAACTTCCACACTGGCGATTGCTTTGAACTTGACGCAAGACCAAGTGGCGGGCTAGAGCGTGTTGTAAAATGCGCCCATCTTACGCCGTGGCTCCTCAAGTTCGGGTACATCACCGCTTGGCAGGTTTCGAGTATTCTCAAGGAAAACAGCGACGACGAAGTTCTACTTCAGAGCTTCAAGGACACATGGGATTACGTTCGTAAGAATAAGATCCTTAGTGGCGCAGACCTATATGCGCTCACCTCAAAGACCGCTCATTTACCCGAAAGAAAGAAACCAGAACCGCTCTATGTCTCAAAAAAGCGATTGGAATGGCTTGATGAGCGCAATAAACCAGCAGAGCTTTTAGCGCCCTCAGCTAGGCTTGAGGGGCCGTTCTCGGATAATATACCGACAATTGAAGCCCAGCTTGAAGAAATTGCGGCACGACTAAACCCGTCAGAAATTGTTCTCGTAGGCGGTTCTCAGCTCAAAGGATACGGAACCACAAATTCCGACCTCGACGTATGGAACCTCGAACAGCTCGAAATGAGCGACGCTTTTAAACCTGGAAGTCCCCACGCCACCCATGTCTACTTCAATACGATATGGCTTGGTGGACGATCTGTGACAGACGAGTTAGAGCATATTGCCGACCACATAACGGACATTTATACCGACTCGGTAATGTACGCTACGCGACCGGAAATCAGACGCCAAGCAATTGAGCGTTTGGAAAGCGACTTACTCCAATATAGACTGTTGCATAAAGGATTCTCCAGATTTACTGGCATAGACGAATTCTATATTCCACCCGAAATGGACGGCGATTGTCCGTTCTACTGTGACAAGTACCGCAAGATTGCGACCATGCTCTACGCAAAATATGTTTGGCTTTAGGCCCAAGAAAAAGGCCCCCAGAACGGGGGCCTAATTTTATAGGTGCGTTGGTTTCTTACAGAACGCGCTTGCCGGTCAGACCAGTCATGCCGGTGGCGTCGCCGCCGCCCAGCTCAGCCCAGTTGATCTGAGTTCCCAGCTGCCACAGAGCCACGAAGTAGTTGACCTCCACATCGGAAGTAACCGTGTCGTGCTTGGCAAAGGCCAGGACGTACTTGACCAGGTTCTGCTCCAGACGGATGTAGTTGCTGGAAACGCTGGCGCCGATCTTCTTGAGCATCATCTCGCGGTTCTTCACGCCGACCATGGACGGCAGGCGCGGATCCTCGAGCGTATTGCGGATGGTGTTGGCGTCATAAGCCATAGCGGCCGCGACCTGAACACCAGTACCGCGGAAAACGCGATTGATGGAATCGACCAGCGTGTCGCCGGCGTCATGCAGCTGAGCGGTGTCGGGCGGAGTAATCATACTCATACCAGCAGCTCCGCCGCTGAAACCGCCGCCGATGGCCGCGATCAGCATAGAGGGATCGGAGAAACTTGCACGCCAGGTCTGATACCAGCCGTCCAGCGTACGATAGCTTTCGGCAATAGCCGGCCAGAGCGTATCGCGAATACGGCTCAGGAATTCCTTGCGGCGAGCTTCTGTGATAAAAGTGCCGTCCAGACCGTCGATAGCGGCGAAGATGTCGCCGTAGGCGCGACGGGTCAAAGACTTACGCAGAGCGTAGAAAGTCGGATCGACCTGCTCCTCGGTTTCGTCAGCATACTTCTCCATAGCCTTGGAGAGCGCATCGGGAACGTTGTAGAGGCCAGCGCGATCGGCCAGAGCCGCACGAATGGCGGCGATGTAGGACGACTCGTCCACCTTCAGGATGCCGCCGGTCTTCAGGGCGTTCAGCCAGGACTCGTCGGTCGGGATCGAGGGTAACAGGGCTTCAAACTGGCTCTGGATGGCGCGCGTTTCCGCGGCGGCAACAGCCGGAGCGGCGGGCTTACTGGTATTCTTCAACTCAGCGACGAGCTTGCGCGCTTTCGCGAGCTTCATGCCAGCGCCGGTCAGATCGGCCACTTCGAGGGAAGCCAGGTCGTCGAGTTCCTCGACACCGAGTTCGGAAACGACTTTGTCGATGGTCGCCTCGTCGGCGCCGTATTCGGCGAGCTTGGTGCGAACATCGTTCGCGACGACAGGGGCCTTGGCGGCCTCAGTCTCAGCAGTAGCAACAGCATTCTTAATCTCTTCACTCATGGGTATATCCTCCTTTAAATTTTATTCGAACTGATTTTATCCAGCTCAGTTGGCCCAATTGAGAGTAGTTCCAGCGGAACGTTTATAAACTCATCGAGAGTATTCCCGACAAATTCGAAAAGTTCTCGCTTTGAGATGGGTTTCTTAATGGAATATTCAATTGTAGTAGGCTCAGCCCTTTTTAGGAACTCAGCATAGGGTTCACCGTCCGTCGGTGCGTTTTTATAACTAACGCAGAGCGGCCAGATTCGCCCGGAAGCTAAGACTTGGTCAAACCAAGTAAGGCAAAGCCCGTCAAACTTCGTTTCGCTACTCGTGCCGAGAGCATAGCGCAAAAGATTCAAATCAAGTGCTCCGGCTCGGACTATGCCTTG
>Ga0310786_10013005_pt1 | contig 10276 bp, 3 predicted proteins | sample AusTroGonzalo_MG_FD_203881 | JGI IMG/M metagenome (GOLD analysis project Ga0310786, IMG submission 203881) | Bovine rumen microbial communities from tropical cattle in Woodstock, Queensland, Australia - Gonzalo_03 (v2) (version 2) | ecosystem: Host-associated > Mammals > Digestive system >... | reverse complement strand
TACCATAACCACGACTTTGACTTCGCCAAGGTCGGCGGCGATTATGCGCTTGACGTTCTATACAGGGAGGTACCGGCTGAGCTTCTTAAGTCGGAACTTGATACGTGCTGGATTGATTACGTCGGCGTCGATCCCGCGGAGTACATAAGGAAGTATGCTGGAAGGGCGCCCGTTATTCACCTCAAGGATTTCGTGATGCCCGGTAAAAAGTCCGAGAAGGGCGGTCCGAACGTCGGCATTGACGGTATCGAGTTTGACAAGGTTGAATCTTTTTGGTTCAGGCCTGTCGGGTACGGTGTACTTAACGTTGACAATATCGTTGACGCGGCGCGTTTTGCCGGAACAAAGTGGCTGGTCGTTGAGCAGGATATGCCTGCGCTCGGAAAGAGTGCTCTTGAGTGCGCACAGATGAGCGTAGAGTTTTTAAAGAAGACCTACGGCTGAGCATTTTTTAAGAAATAAAGGTTAAAACAACCAAAATTATATATATTTCGGAGGAATTATGAGCGATAAAGTATTGAGCCAATTCACACCTGAGAAGGCTGAAAAGAAAGTTAAAGCCGCCAAGAAATTCAGATACGGTATCATCGGAACCGGCTGGATAGCTGAGGCGCACGTAGAGAGCATCAAGCTCATGGACGACGTTGAAATCGTCGCAATGGCTGACCTCGTACCCGGCAAGGCAGAGGCTTTTGCAAAGAAGCTCGGCCTTGATGCCGCCAAGATCCACTACTATCCTTCTCACAAAGAGATGATCGACAATGAGAAGCTCGACGGTGTTTCCATCTGCACATACAACGCAACTCACGCTGAGTGCGCTATCTACTCCCTTGAGCACGGCGTCAACGTTCTCCTTGAGAAACCCTTCACGGTTACTCTTGACGAGGCTATAGCTGTCTGCAAGGCCGAGAAGAAATCGAAGAAGCTCCTTACGATCGGCATCCAGCCGCGTATGGACAATAACATGAAAGAAATCAAGCGCATTGTCGATTCCGGCGAGCTTGGAAAAGTTTACTACATCAGAATCGGCGGCGGCAGAAGAAGAGGCGTTCCGAACTCGACATTTATTGAGAAGAGGACTGCGGGCATCGGTGCCCTTGGCGATATCGGATGCTACGCTCTTGATATGGTTCTCAATGCGATCGACTATCCGAAGCCGCTCACCGTTTCCGGATACAAGTCGGCTTTCTTCGGAAACAATCCGAAGTACAACAATCCCGAGGACGCAGCAAGGTTTGACGTTGACGATTTCGCGGCAGGCTTCGTGAGACTTGAGGGCGGCATCATCGTCGACTTCATCACTTCATGGGCGACCCACATCAACACCCCCGGCGACACAATCATCCTCGGCACGGAGGGCGCTCTCAGAATTCCTTCGACAGACTGCTGGAACGGCACGGTCGGCGGACAGATGACACTTTACAAGGACGTTGCGGGTCTCCAGACAGAGATCAAGCTCCCGTTGCTTCCCGACGTTCCTTACGGACTCTTCTACCAGAAAATCAAGTCGTTCGTTGACGCGGTAAGATTCAATCTTCCTTCACCGGTTCCGTCGTCTCAGATCCTTTACAACCAGGCTATAATTGACGGTATCGTGAAGTCATCAGAGCTCGGAAAAGAGATCGAGGTTAAGATCCCGAAAATCTGAAGTTAAAGCGTTAAAAGTATAAAAAGAAATCCGGAACGCGGCTTTTTGGGCTTGCGTTCCGGATTTTTTGCGGTTTTACAGGTTAAGAAGGTTTATTAACCCTTCTTCCTCATGATGATCACGACTACTATTGTGATAGCTGCGATAACGCCGAATATCGAGAGGATTACCGCAAACGTGAGGCCTGCGCTCGCTTTTGTGTTTTCCTTTGAGGGTTCTTCGGTTGCCTGCTCGTAGGGTTTCTGAGTCGGTGTCTCAAGAGGCTTTTGTGTCTCGGTTCCGGGAGCGGGTGTTTCCGCAGAAGTTGCTTTTCTGTAGCTGCAGACGGTGCAGAAGCCTTCTTCGTTCAGCGTGTGGTATTCCTTGGCGGTAATTTCGCCGCAGTCGCACTGGTTCCAGTGGAAGTCGTCATCATACTTCATCGTGAAAACGTGCTCGTGCGTGGGTTCAAGGACCGGAATCTCCTCTTCGAGGATGTACCCGCAGACTGTGCAGCTCTTCTGCCTGATGCCCGTGTCGGTAAGTGTTGCGGCTTTTATAATCTCATAGTCGCCGAACGTGTGATCCTTTGTGTTAAGGTGCTTTCCGCACTTGCAGAGCGTGAAATGGCCGTTTTCGTCGCAGGAGATGCTGCCGCCAATGTGATTCTCGGAATCGATTGCAAGCAGCGCCTCAGACTCCGTTATTTCCTTATTGTTTGAGTCAAAAAGCTTTCCGCAGATCGTGCAGACTTTGTGTGATCTGCAGCCTTCCTCAACGCACGTCGGGCGCTTCATCGAGACGTTTACGAAGTTGTGGCCGTTTGCGGGAACGCTTATATGCTCTTCATAACCGCAGGCTTCGCAGGTATGTTTCACTGTTCCCGCGCCTGTGCAGCCGCCTCCGAAAGTCTTTTCATATTCCCCGAACGCGTGGTCAATAACGCCCGAAATATAGGTAATTTTAAGATTGCTGCCGTCAGCTTCAGTCATTGCCTGCTCGCCGCCGACAAGGACCTTGGCGTTAGGTGCAAACACATATCCGTCTTCGGGTTTGAGGACGATTGTGAGGAGGTAGCCGGTCTTGCATTCGAAGGCATTGGCGGTATCCCAGGATGACGAAATGACTCTTGCGTGACTTGATTCGGAAACCGTGCATGAACCGTCGGGCATTTTGCCGGCAACAGGCTTAACTATGCCGCCGATATCGACAAGACTGATCTCGCCCGAATCCGACATGACCGTCGCCTTGACGTTTGCCCAGGCGTCGCTGCAGCTTAAAATACAGCCGAGCATACCCGCATCCGAAGTGACACTTATTTCAGCAGGGTCCACGTAATAGCTTCCCCTTGAAAACTCAACTTCAATCTCGTACTTTGTGCCGGGGAGAATCTTTGTCGCGAGCACCTGGTCGATGTTTCCGTCAAAACCGAGCGACCATTTGTTGTCAAACGTGCGCTTGATGTAGTACTGCTTGCCGTCAACGCTGATGTAGTAGTTAACGTTAATGCGCGAGTCGCCGCCGCGGGAAACTTTGATGCCCGAAACTATATCGCCAATGCACTTCTCCGGCGTAAGCTCCGGAATCTCAACGACTCCGTCCGCCTTGTCAAAGCAGTAAACCCTGACGGTTCCTTTCAGAGTGTTGTCTTGAACGCTCGAATCGAGCCTGTCTCCGTTTTTGTGGAAGAGCTGTGCGTTATCACTGAATACGCAGTCTGAGCCGCAGCTTACTGTCACTTCAAGTATGTACCAGCCGCTTTCAAGATTGGTTCCCACCGAAACCGGAACTGCGCTCTCCGCATCGTTTCCTTTCATCCATTTATAGCTTACTATCTGTGCTTTTGATGAAAGGTCAGACGAAAGTTTTGCGATACCGAGCTTTTCGCCCGTTATGAGCGCAGGCATGTCAAGCACAACCTCGCTTATAAGCTCGCGGCCTTCCTTTTCGTATTTTTCGTAACCGCAGACGGTGCAGGTATAAGTTGTGATGCCTTCCGATTCGGTTCCGGCGTCAAACGTGTGAGCCTCGGCCGCTCCTTTTTCGCCGCAGACAGAGCACACGCTGTAGTGGCCGTTCCGGTCATAACTCATAAACTCATCGCTCTTTGTGTGGTCGCAGCCCGCATATATTACATCGGTTGAAACGGTGATGACCTTGGCGTTTTCGGTTACAGAATCAATAGCCGTTTCTTTACCGTTAATGGTTACCTTGGCGTCTTCTTTGAAAACGTATCCGTCCTTTGCGGTGACGATGAGCATCGCCTTATAGCTGCCTGATTTTATCTGAAGGTTCTCGCCGCGTTTATGGCTTCCGTTGTCGTTCCAGACTGCCTCGACTGTCGCCTTGCCGCCAATGCATTTATACGTCTCTGGTCCTACCGTATCGCCGATACCGGGATTTCCGCTAAGCGCAATCTCATCAATGAAACTGTCCTTGCTTACCGTAAAGAAGAGGTCGTTTTCGGAAAAGAAAGTCACCGAATGGGTTTTAACCGCATCAAAAGTCTCCTCGGCTTTAACTCTTAAAAGATAATCCTTGCCTGCAGAGATTTTCGTGAAAAGTGTCAGAACGTCAAAAGTGTCCGCTCCGAAAGCTTTGAAATCCTCGGCAAGATCATACGTGCCTGCTTTGTTCTTGACGTAAAGTGCCGCGTATTTTGTGATTTTGTCGCCTGCGTCTTCAAACTCGGCAGCTTCAAAATAGCTTCCGCTGAAAACAAAGTTTGCATTAAGAACATCGCCGATGCGAATTGTCTTTGAAACCTTGGTCCCGTCCTCCCAAGTAAGGCTTCCGCCAATACCGCTTCCGTCGTGCATAACTTCAAACCCGTTTCCGAGCACTTCAAGCTTTGCACCGGAGGGTATGACAGCGTTTGTGTACATCGGCGTTCCCGGGAAGTATTTCATCGAAAGCATCTTTGAAATCGTTAAGTTGTTGTTTGCCTCGCTGTCGGGTACAAGGTAATAGTTTTTGATCGGATTTCTCGTAAAGCTGCAGCTTTTAAGGGTGACGCTTGCGCTCTTTTTGATGTTTGCAAAATCTGCGCCTGCAAAGCTGTTTGCGGTTAAATCGTAAATCGTGACGGTTCCCGCTTCGGCCTTGAGGCAGAGGTTTGAGTCAAGTCTGAATTCATCACCGGGCGTCTGATACTTCTGACCCGATCTTTTGAATCCGTAAGCGTTAAACGTACTGCCGTAAATTCTGACGTCACCGCTTTTAACGGTCATTACAGTTCCGTTTACGCAGTATTCTCCGTAGCCGTTGTTCAGCATTCTCATAACGTCATAATCATTTGAATCAACCTTTTTTTCGATTACTCTTGAGTTTTTAACGTAAATCTCGGTCGATTCGCCCGCCGTATAGCTTCCCTGAATGAGCGAAAGCTCGCCGCCTTTTACAAGGAAAATGTCGCGCTGTGTCATCACGTGCGCGTCGAGCATCTTGCTTTTTTGGGGTATTTTTGAAGTCAGTTTGATTGACGATTTTTTGCCGTTTATGACAAGGTTTGAGCCTGTCTGAATCCTGAAGAGGGTGGCGCGCTCGGCAAACTTGCCGGCGGCGTATGAATACTTCTTTTCGGTCGCTCCTGTTTCGGTGTTGTAGTGCTCGCCTTCTGTGTACTTGGCGGTGTCGATGAGATCGTCTGTGATTACGATGCTGTGACCGTTCATGTTGACGGTTTTCTTCCCCTGAGCGACTTCTGCAAAGATATAAGTCGAGTATTCGTCGTCGTATGCGGCCCACTCGAAGTTTTCGCTGATTGTGTAATGGATATCCGCACCGATGTTGATGTTGATATCGCCTTTAATCATTAAAGCATCCTTAAGATCCCTTGCGCTGCTGACGTTGATCGTGCCTGCGGCGGAAGAGGGCGTAAAAGCAAAAGGCAGTATGAGAAGGCACACCGCCAGGACAATTATAAGTGATACAAAAAACTTTTTCATATTTCCTCCGAAGCGTATGTCTGCCGTGCGGCAGATTTAAAATCCGTAAAAGCTTTCATAACGCCTGTTTGATATACAACATATGATTATAATGTTTAATCGCAAAAACCTCAACCGCCAATTATAAAAAAATTGTAAATTTTCCCTATTTGTATTATAATTTTACAAGCGTGTGAATTTCATGGTATTTCAATATTTTTTTCATACAATAGCTCGATTTTTACGGAGGTAAAGTATCATGCTTGAGCTTGTAAAAGTATGTAAATCCTACAAAGTCGGCGGAAACGTGACCGAGGCGCTTAAGAACGTTTCGATCTCTTTCAGGGAAAGTGAGTTTGTCTCCATCCTCGGACCGTCGGGCTGCGGCAAGACGACGCTTCTGAATATCATTGGCGGTCTCGACAGGTACGACTCTGGAGACCTTATTGTGCGTGACGTCTCGACCAAAAAGTACAAGGACAGAAACTGGGACACCTACAGAAACCATTCGATAGGGTTCGTTTTCCAGACATATAATCTCATCCCCCACCAGACGGTTTTTGCAAATGTGGAGCTTGCTCTTACGCTTGCGGGCGTATCCAAGTCCGAGAGGAAAAAGCGCGTGCTTGAGGCTCTTGACAAGGTGGGGCTTTCCGACCAGATTCACAAGAAACCGAACCAGATGTCGGGCGGACAGATGCAGAGGGTTGCCATCGCGAGGGCGATTGTGAACGACCCGGAGATTCTGCTTGCCGATGAGCCGACAGGTGCTCTTGACAGTAAGACGAGCGTCCAGATCATGGAAATTCTCAAGGAAATCTCCAGGGACCGTCTCATCATCATGGTAACGCACAACCCGGAGCTTGCGGAAGAATATTCGACAAGAATCGTAAGGCTGAGAGACGGCGAGATCATTTCGGATTCAAATCCTTATGACGCCAATGCCACTGCCTCCGCTCCCGAACCCGCTCAGGAGCCTGCTGATGTTCCGGCGCCTGTCTCAGAGGATGAAAGCGCCTCCAAAGCCGACATACCAACGGATACAGAAAATGCAAGCGCACCCGGGACTGAGGAAGCTGCCTCCTGCGTTTCATCTGTTCTGTCTTCTGACGACACTTCCTTTGAAAAAGAGGCTATCGAAAAATTCAGGAAGATAAGAAACCGCGGCGAGCTTGAAGAGATTGTTAATGAGCCTACAAAAGTTACGGAGACGGCTCAAGAAACAGAAACTGCAAGCGTTGAACCCGCCGAGGAAAACACTGCATCACCGGCAGAATCGGAAGATGCTGAAAACACCGTAAATATAGAGGAAAACACAAGCTCTAAAGAGCCTGAAACAGAGAAGCCTAAATACTCAAAAGGGCGCAAGAGCAAGACAAAAATGTCGTTCCTTACGGCGCTTTCCCTGTCGTTTAAAAACCTTCTTACGAAGAAGGGCAGGACGTTCATCACGTCATTTGCGGGAAGCATCGGTATCATAGGCATCGCTTTGATATTGGCGATTTCGACAGGTGTAAAGAACTATATCGATGACGTTCAGAGGGAGACTCTTTCGTCTTATCCGATTATGATCGAGGCTGAGCACCGCGACATAACGTCGATACTCGGCTCAGTAAGAAACAAGCGCGAGTCAAAGCCGAGCAGCGAAAAAGAACCGATGACGGCTTACTCAAACACTGCTGCGTACGATCTTTTCAACGCAATTTTTGCAGACGCTACGAAGCAGAACAATATGAAGGCGTTTAAGGCCTGGCTCGAAAACGAGCTCACCTCGGACAATCCCGAAACAAATATCGGAAAGTACCTGAACACGGTTCATTACACCTACGACATTGATATTCAGTCTTACGTAAGGACGGCGCCGGGCGGAGACTACGAGAACACGTCCGCCAAGAACATCCTCGGCGATTCGGGTCTCGGCGAGAGCCTTGACTTTGTGAGTTCAGCGTTTTCATCGTCTTCTTACAGCTACTCGATGTGGGACGAGATAATACCCGAGAAGGACGGAAGCCCGATTTCGCAGCTCATTAAGGATCAGTACGACCTCATCTACGGCGACTGGCCGAAAGAGTATAACGAGGTGCTCCTTCTTGTCGACAGCAACAACGAGATTCCGGATATGGCTTTCTTTACGCTCGGAATTATGAGCAGGGACGAGCTTTCGCAGTCCATCGTTTCGGCGCTTGCCGGCAAGGAAGTTCAGTTCAAGGAGCACAAAATCGCCTTTGAAGACCTCAAAAATATCGACCTTAAGATAGTCATTCCTTCTTCGCTTTACATGCTCAGCGACGACGGAAAGACTTATGAAAACGTTGCCGACAATAACACAAAACTCCAGATGATTGTAAAGAGCGACGAGGCTATTCCGATCAAAATCTGCGGCGTTATCAGGGCAAATCCCGACGCCACGGCAACGGCCTTATCTTCCAACACAACCTTCTGCTACACCAATCTTCTCTCTGAGTATATTATCGAGAAGACGGCTCAGTCTGAGGTTGTAAAGGCGCTCCTCGCGTCCGAAGATTCAAACCGTGATATCTTCAACGGACTTCCCTACGTTATCGACAATTCCGGCCTTACAGACGCCGACAGGATTGCCGCTTTCAGGAAGTATTCGGAGACAATGACCCCTGAAGAAAAAGCCGCGGCGTATAAGAAGATCATGACCACTCCTTCCGAGGAGTTCATTAAGGAGAAGCTTGCCGAAATAATGAGCGCAGAGACGCGCGAGCAGATGGAAAAGCTTGTCGCTGATTCTTACGGCATGGATCTTGACGTAATAAGGCAGTACCTTTCTGCTTACTCCGATGAGGAACTTGAGAAGATGCTTCGCGAGACAGCCGAGAAGAATCTCAGAGAGATGTACGCAAAGGAAGCCGAGGCAATGCTGCTTCAGCAGATTTCTACTCCTACGGCGGAAGAACTTGCCGCCGCAAAGGAATTCCTTCTCAGTGTGATTGTTCTTGATGATCCCGAAAAGGCTTATCAGAACAAGCTCGGTGCGATTGCGGCCGCGTGGGAAGAGCTTGGCGTCATGACAGCGGAAGAGGCTTATACCTACCTTCTGACGCTTGAACCTGAAGCAGTTGAATCAATCCTCGACAATCTTCTGGAGAAGACTGCAATCTCGATGTATGCGCAGAATGCCGCACAAGATCCCGACCGCGCGACCAATAAGCTTGCATCGGCGTTTGACGCTTACGTCCTTGCCGCCGACGACGAAACCGCGATTAAAGGCTACGAAATCGTGACGGTAAAGAGCGTTTCCGAAAATTCTTTTGCGGACAACAAGAAGATGATCGGCTGCATCGAAAAAGACTCTCCGAAGGCAATAAAACTCTACCCTGAGACTTTTGAGAACAAGGAGAAAATCGCCAATATCATCACAAAATACAACGACTCGAAAGAGAATGAAGACGACAGGATTTACTACACGGACTACGTTGCGCTTCTGATGTCAGGCATCACGACTATCATCAACGCAATCTCCTACGTGCTCATAGCTTTCGTCTCGGTATCGCTTCTCGTGTCCTCGATAATGATCGGTATCATAACCTACATATCGGTTCTTGAGAGAACTAAAGAAATCGGTATCTTAAGGTCCATCGGCGCCTCCAAGCTTGATGTCTCGAGGGTTTTCACCGCGGAAACTCTTATCATAGGATTTGCCGCCGGAGTCCTGGGTATAGGAATCTCGTATCTTGCGTGCATTCCTATTAACGAAGTTGTTCACTTCTATACTCACATCAATACGATCAACGCCGTGATACCGCCGCTTTATGCAGCTGGCCTCGTGGTTATAAGCATGCTGCTCACATTCATTGCGGGCCTCTTCCCGTCGGGAATCGCGGCGAGAAAAGACCCCGTAGTAGCGCTGAGGACAGAATAATTTCGGAAAGGGAAATACCTTTTGGACAACTATATTGAAGATCTCAACAAAATAGCCGAGAGGGCGGGCATCGACTCTCTCATTAAGACAGGCGAGAATGCGATAAACCTGCAGTTTGAAAATCTCTTAAGAACGATTGACGCCAAGACGGGCAGCCTTGGCGAGTTCTTCGGAGTCATCTTCGTCGCTGGACCTTCTGCCAGCGGCAAGACAACTTTTTCGAATGTGCTTGCCGATAAGCTCAGAAGCACGGGCATTTCGGTAAACGTTATCTCGCTTGACGATTTTTACCACAACACAAACTACACGCTTGCCAGGCAGAAGAGGCTCGGCATCGTGCCCGAAGACGCCAAAGAGGCCGACTACGAGAGAATCGACGCTTTTGACATCAGCAAGTTCAAAAAAGCCTTGAAGACGTTTATTTCCGGCGCGCCTACGAGGCTTCCGAAGTTTGATTTCATGATCGGAAGAGGAAACGACAACGGCAAGGTCATTCAAAGAGCAGGCAGAGACGTTCTTATTATCGAGGGCATCCACGGACTGAATCCGAAGGTTTTTGGCGGCTTCAGGGCGACGTTTAAGTTCAAGATTTACATCTGCCCGTTTAACTCATACACGTCAAAGTCTTCCTCAAAGCTTAGACTTACGCCTCAGATGATAAGGTTCATGCGCCGCGCAATCAGGGACCTTTCTTCGAGGAACGCATCGGTTCTGAGAACGTGCGAGATGTGGCCGAGCGTCAGAAACGGCGAGGAAAAGTACATAAAACCCGCAAAAAAATTCGCCGACGTTTTCATCAACACGTCATATTCCTACGAGCCTTTTTATCTCTGC
>Ga0310786_10013000_pt1 | contig 10279 bp, 22 predicted proteins | sample AusTroGonzalo_MG_FD_203881 | JGI IMG/M metagenome (GOLD analysis project Ga0310786, IMG submission 203881) | Bovine rumen microbial communities from tropical cattle in Woodstock, Queensland, Australia - Gonzalo_03 (v2) (version 2) | ecosystem: Host-associated > Mammals > Digestive system >... | reverse complement strand
CATCTGAAAAATCTCCTATGTCGTCGGGTATAGGTGTGCCTTCTGCGATAGCTGATAAACCGCGACCTTCTAATGTGTCAGAAAACCGTATATATTCTTGGCATATTCTGTGAAAATCTTTTTCGGGTATATCAATTATCAGTTTCATTCCTTATCCTCACTTTCTGCCACTTTTCGTAACATTTCCATAAACTTCGGATGTTCGTCAACTACTCTGACTAATTCCTCATAGGTGTTAATGTTCCTACTCCCCGTGTGCATACTCTCTGTGCCATCGGGATTGTAAATAGCAAGTGATGATTGTCCGTAAAGCACTCCCGTATATCCATTGTCAGAAGTGTATTTGATAGTGTCACTCATTCCTTATCCTCACTTTCCTGCGGCTCAACCATCTTTGCTCCGCAATTAGGGCAAAAACTTGTTCTTAAATCCGAACCACATCCGCATTTATCGCAATACCAATCAAATACAAATCTGTCTTTTGCTATATCTTTTTCTTGCCAATGCCCCTTATATCTGATCGGTGTGACGGAAGGTAACTCTCGGATATACTTCGTCCTTACGGCTTTATATCCCGTTTTGTTATCATCTCTCAACACTTCCGCACCCTTCAACACTTCCGCTCTGCTTATCGCATCCTCGCAAGGCTTAACTCCGCAAACAATATCCATTTCCATTTGCCAATGCTTTTTTAGCCACTCGACATTATAAGCAACTATATTCCCAACTCTTGTTTTAAGGGCATCTTTCCGTATGCTTATTGCATCTTCTGTCGGCTTTGGTGTGACGGAAGGCATCATATTTATTTTCTTTATCAACGGGGTAAATGTAACGTGATCTTCACTAATGTATTCCTCAAACGTCACATAATCGGCAATGGCATTTAATACCTGTTCTCGGCTTATCGCATCGCAAGGCTCTTGTTCATCAAGTTTTTCGACAAATAGCTTGTACCATTCTGCCGCTTTCTCGTTCTGCTCAAGTGCGGATATTGCCATGTTAAATGCCGTGAAATTCGGTTCTCCCATGTCGGAATAATTGTTCGCTAAAAAATCTCGACAAAACTCCATTCGTCTTTTCGCTTCTTCTCGTTTCATAAGCCCTCAACCTCCTCGATAACTCTGTCGAGCGCATCCTCGACGAGCCACTCAACTATCTCCGCCTCCGTGACGTCCAGACGCGCCGCCGCCGCCTCGATCTTGTCAGCCTCGTAATCACAAACTTTAATCTCTCGCATTCTTACCCTCCCAGAATTCATCGTCCCTGATCTTGTTCAGCGGACATTCGTCGCAGTGCCTGTCCAGAACGTCCTGATCCGCGCTTACGACAGCCCAATGGCAGAAGTCATCACACATCATCCCCTGCGTTTCGATAAGCCTGTCGTATGGTATGCATATCGTTACCATGTCTGCCCTCCTAAAAATTCCTCGAGCGTCATCTGCTCATAAACCGCTTCGCCCTTATATAGCCACTCAGGATCATCTTCGAACATGGCATGTTCCATCATGTCCTCTTCCGGTTCCTCGTCTCTCTCCTTCTGCTCATAATGCTTCGGGAGCGGCATCCATGCGTGAACTTTCAGCGAATAGTAATCGCTCTCCGTGTCGATGAACCAGCTTCCGTGATCCTCTCCGACCGGATGAAGCCATATTCCGAGGAAAAAGTCATGATCGGCAACGATAGCTTCTCCGTGTGTTCCTCTTCCGAATCCCGATGCTTCAACCAGAACAGTCAGTCCTTCCGGCGGAAGCTTCTCTTCTGCGTTTATCCAACCCATACGCACCTCCTACCATTCTGCCGCAACGTCGATTGTGTCAGGCTCCCTTGCCGCGAAGGCTCCGGTGTCGAGCACTATCCCGAGCCCTCTGGAAGTCTCGACAATGGATCCGAACGGATTGACGTCCCATCCGGAGGCGACAATGACAAAGCCGTTATACGTCTTGATGCCGTCCTCCCTGACGGAATAAACGTCCTTCAGGCCATAAAATGCGTCCGCCCTCTCCACGATCCGCGACATGTTCAAGTTGTAATATGTCTCATAATGTCCGTTGAATGTTATTCTCCCGGCCCGGGCCGTTAAGATAGCCGCTATGAGCACCGGGATTACCCTTATCGCTCTTCTCATTCCCCTTTACCTCCTATTCCCGGAACGGATTGATCTCATACGTCCAGTCTCTCGGAGGAATGAGCGTGTTGTTAGACGCCTTCCATCCGATCGTATCGACCGAGATTTTCCGCCCCTCCTCAAACTTATTGCAGTATTCCTTCGGATAAGACATCTCTCCGTTAACGAATATCCGTGAGCGTCCTGTTATCATCTTGTAGTTGCATCCGTTGTTCTCGTTGCCACTCCGATAGATGCCTCTCGCGCAGAGCTTCGGCGTTGCTTTCAATAGTTTGCTCATCCCTTCACCTCCACCAGTTCAAGAAAGAAAACTTTCAGAAGATCCTGCATGAACTTGTATACTTCTGTGCCCTTGTACTTCTCATCCAGAGCGTGAATATCATCTGCACTGGTTGAAGTATCAGCTCCCTCCGGAAAATATTTTCTGAAAAATGCCCATACATCAGCCGAAACCCCTTGATATTGCTTGATTTTTTCCATGTCTACCCTCCTTCTCTCTCATTGGTAACAAAAATAAATAGCGTATTTTCAAGGCTTACCGCAGTTTTTGTTACTTTTGTTACCGTTTTGTTACCGCAGAAATGTGTCAACCATGCAGGTTTGAGCGGTGTGGTAACAAAGTAACAAGAATTTTTTGAATGACTCACGTGCGAGAAAAATCAAAATTTCGTTTTTTTTGAATTTATATATATACGTGATTAAAATTGTTACTTGTTACCTGTTACCGTTTCACTTGAACGGATTATCATCGTCAAGCGGCATAAAATCGTCGTTTTCGTCGTCCATGTCCAGAACGACACATCTGATATTCCGACCGTTAACCTTCGTCTGAATTTTTGTGTTGCCCTGCGTATCGGTTTTTACCAGATTATTTTTCTTTGCCCAGCTCAGGAACGCTTTTGTCTGGAAGCCTGCCTCTTTCATGATGCGGTCAAACCTGTTACCGATTATCGTGACGTACCTGTCGCCGTTCAGCAGAACGCCCCACTGTTCAACCCGATCGTCGCCGTCCCCGGTGAAGCGGAACATATTCGCGACTACCGTTTCCTTGATATACTGATATGCCCTCTGGTGCTCCGATACTTCGCCGCGGTTCTTCAGAAGGTCACAGCATTCGCCCAGGTCGAGCCGCACGCCGTCCTTGAATATGTACTCCTCCGCGATTTCGTCCGCTGTGAGAATGATGCTCATCGGGATTATCTGCTTCTCTTCCTTCTCAACGCCCTGCTCTTCCGCGTAGCGCTGTATCGCCGCCATGTAGTCCTTCTGGATCCGGCGGACCTCTTCGAAGCCGATCTGCTGAATTACATCGATGAATTCTCTGCCGCACCATCCGTAATTGTGCCGGAGCGTGTCCGCTATCTCGTTTCCGTTTTTGAACAGATATCCGTCGCCCATCTCGATATCGATGATCCTGTTAATGGCTCCGCCCTGCATCGTCTCGGTAACAAGTGAATGCTCTGCGTTCGTCAGGATGCAGTTATGCCAGCTCGTGAGCTTATTGAGGCCGAGCTCCTTATTAGAACGGTCGCGGCCCTTGCCTGCGCACCATCGATAAACAAGCTGCGAGAAGTCCTCATCATACTGGTTCTTGATCTGAGCCATATCATCCAATGTCATCGGAAGGCTGTTCAGAACATTCAGACGGATTTCCATTGCCGTCGGCGTTGCTTTCGCGTCGGTCATGTACGCGCCCTCGTTCGGGTCCGCCCAGATAGACGTTGCGACCATGAGCGCGACTGTCTTACCTTTGCCTGTCTCTCCCCAGAGATCCACCACGAACGGAAGAGCTCCCACAGGTTCAACCAGAGCCGAGCCGAGTGAAGCCGCGATATACACGAGCGTCTCAATGCGTCTGTCCTGTCTGATATCCTTAATCAGCTCATACCACCGCTGACGGCTTCCTACCTGTTGAATTGAATTGAAGAGGCTCATCAGGTTCTGTTCGTTATCGAAGATGACGTCCTTGCCGTATGGCATGAACGTGTCGCCTATCCATCCGAGCCTTGACGTTGAAGTCTGTTCCTTCACTTCGTCAGGATTAAGGGCCTCGACTTCCGACAGATACTGCACGAGCATTCCCGCGTTTTCACTCGTTACCTGTACGCCGTTGTCAGCCAGAGCCAAGATGCCCGATCGTGAAGCTATCGCCTTCCGGTCAATGAATACGCTCCGCCACCGTCCCCGGACCTTGAACATGATTTCGACCTTGTGCACACCCGTTTCCGCGTTGATGAGCACGCGGCTTATGTATATCGGATGCATGCAGGCGATTATGCGGCCTCGTTCTGACAGTGCCCAGATGCCCGCTTCAGTAGCTATCCATGAGCCTGACCTTAACTGCGGCTGATCGATGAACTCGGTCGTGTAAGAAGGTTTGTCCGATGCTATCAGGTTCGTCTTTCGGACTTCCTTCCGATATGCCTGATAAAGCCTGTTGAAGTCCGTCTTGCACTTGAGCTCTGCGGCTCTTGCGACCAGTGCCTGTCTATATTGTTCTGTCAGATAAGCGTCCTCTTGGCTGAATAACTCATTCAGCACTTCCTCCGACAGCAACGTATCTCTGTCTAATTTTTCGATATGTTCTAAGTACATCTACTTCGTCTACCTCTTCCCCTTCCAGATACTTCACCTCGTACACATGCCAGAGCCATTGAAGACAGTTAGTAGCGTCGCACCAGTCATCTGACAGAGGCTCGCTGAACGATATCATCGACTGACAGAGCTGTATCGTTCCGTCAAGGATATGTCTGAATTCTCGCTCATGTTCCTCGGCCTTCTGCTTCTTCGCCCTGAGCCGTTCGTAGTGCTTACGGCTGTTCGCCCTTGTCATTGAGGTCGAATGCGCCTGATACGTTCCTCCGAGAGCCTTGAATGCAGTCTTAAAATCGCACCCTTCCATCTCTTGGATGAACCGGAATACGTCTCCGTTCGCTCCGCAGGCGAAGCATTTATATCCGTCCGGGAATACCTTCATCGAAGGATGCTTCTCTCCGTGAATCGGACAGCAGGCCATGCCGTTCCGTCCGACCTTGACGCCGTACCGCTCAAGGACTTCAGTCATCGTGACTGCGCTTTTTATCTCTTCTGCCGTCATAAGTCCAAAATCTCCATTATTCTGTGACCGGTCTCTGCCTTCGTGCAGAAACGCCATTCTACGCCGTACCGCTCGCTCATCGATATCATCGACTTATACAGATGATCTCCGTTGATGCATCTCGGCGATTCCTTCCGTCGCGGATTCTCCCAGAAGAGAACGTCTACAAGCTCCCTGATCGGATCGCCATGCTCGACGAGAAAGACTATCTTGACGCCGTGTTCATGGGCCCGCTTGATCTCTTCGTGGAATCGCTTCTCGCAGATATTGGCGGCGAGCTCATTAAGGTTCTGCTTCCGGTCCACGACCGTCAGCTGATTATCCATCCGGGCATAATCGCCTACCCAGAGCTTGGATGATACGTGCGGAATGCCGCAGTTATCGAACGTTGCAACTATTTTTTTAATGGCGCGAGCCTTCTCACGTGTGTCGATTATAACTGTCATATGAAGGGGTTTTCCTCATCTGCATTTGCATCAGGGCCTGCCGGAGCGTCCTCGGCCTCGGCCTCGAATATAACGAAGTTGTTATATGTAACCTTCTTGGCTTTGTCGTAATGGTTCTCCACTCCGCATCTGACGATCTTGAACTTGTCGCCCTCGTACAGATAATTCATCTGCTCGTGAGCCTTGCCGACCATTCGGACGTAGCCGCCGAAGTCCTGTTTATATTCGCCTGTTTCCTTATCCTTTTTGGATGTTGATATCCTTATATCTGAATAATTCGCGTTGATCGCCTTAATCTCCCAGATCTTCGCGTATGAACCCGCACTGAACATATTATTTTTCCTCCTTATTGTCTTTATGCGCTTTTATCGCGGCCTCAAGTTTCTTGACCGCCTCCTCGTACTTCTCCGCCGGGAACGTCTCTATTGCTTCGATGCCGTAAACTCCGCAGAATTTCTCAGGCGTTATGTTCGCTTTACCCAGAAGCATGCTCAGCGTTGCGCACTGTCCTTCGTTGACCATTCCCTCGATCGCGTCAGCTCCCTTCTTCTTGGGAGAAGCTTTCGATTTCGCGTCTGTCTCGTTCCTGTACTCATCCGTATCTGGATCCTTGATATCGTCTATCAGGAATAAGCCGTTGAGCGCGTATTTCCTCGCATAGCTTGATGCGGTCCCGGTAATCTGCGGTTCATCCATGCCCTTCTTCTCCTCCGGCTCCCTTGCGTATGCCGTGACGCATATCTGCGGGATCTCCGGATGTTCCACGTCTATGAAGTAAGCCATTGCCATGACATAGACGCGTCCCTCATGCTCCGTGATTGAATCTTGAAGATATACTGAAGCCTGCACTTCTTTCAGAATAGGCTTAGCCGCCTCAAGAATGTCCTCGCATGAGCGGTAGTTGTACTTACCGAAAGAATTCCGCCGGTTCTTCGGAGCTTTAAGCTTCGTCTGGACCTCCAGAAGCTTCTCGTAGATGTTCATGTTTTCCCTCCTGTTTTCAAATGTTGTTCGCTATGTCAGAGAGCTTCCGCAGTATTGAGAGCGTTGCCTCTTCCACTGCGACCCTCCCGCGGAAGAATTGTCCGAGAATGCGGTCGTTGATGCGTTCCTTGTCCTCTTCCAGATGCTTCGATGCGAGAGCAATCTCCGTTTCAAGCGTTATCAATAATTCATCCATCTTTTTCCCCTTCCCTTATGTGTTCCAATGCCTTGATAAGTGTTTTCCGGTGTTCGTTCGCGAATGCCCTGACTGCGACATATACCGATTTATCATCCAGTGCGCTCATCCTCCGGTCGAGCTCTGAGACGTACCTCTCTTCGTCCTCATCCTCGACGCCCATATCCGGGAATACCCCGGACCTGTACGCCGCCTCGATTTCCTTCAGCAGACCGTAGTTGATGAACGATTCTCCGCTACTCATGAGCGTAGCTTGCGATGACCATCGCGAAGCCGACCGAGAACACGATCGTCGAGATCAGGAACGATCCCCTGTCGGAAGTTACGACTTCAGCCAGTCCCGCGCCTCCGATAACCGTTAACAATAACCCCCATGCGTACACCTTACTGCCCCTCTTCATTCGATAAGATGCCTCCCTTCATTAAGTTGCTGACCTGTACGTCAGTGATGTAGTACGTCCTCCTGTGCTTCGGTCCGTAACATAACGCCCCGGGGATTTTGTTGAGTTGTATCATCATCCGCGTCGCCTGTTCGGACTGCTGTAGCATCTGTGATGCCTGTTTGATCGTGAGCCTCCTCATAATCCTCCTCGTTGCATTTTCGCAACTCTTGCCTAAAAAATTAAATGAAATAATCATCCGCGCTGATGCCGTACTTCTTACAAAGCGTCCTGACCTGTTCAAGCGTGAATTCCTGTTTTCCGTTTATCTTCTCACTGACGTTTGAAACAGTAATGCTCAGGAGCTCTGAAATTTCCGCCTGCTTGATGCCATGTTCAGCGCAATACCCTTTGAACCTCCGCTTATCCATGTCGGCCTCCTTCCCTATATATTGATGTTGCATATCTGCAACCCTCAACATTTATTATACACACATGTTTCAATATTGCAACGCTTTTTTATTTTTTTTTATTATCTTTTTTCTTTTTTTTACGATATAATACACAAGAGGAGGACGATACAAACATGACAGATATAGGAAAAAAACTGAAACTTCTCCGCGAAGAGCGCAATCTGACAATGGAAATGCTTGTTGCAGATATTAACACAAGATATCAACCTGTGAAACCGTTCAACAAGTCGATGATATCCCGGTGGGAAAGCGAAGGCAACGAGCCCACGCTCGAAAATGCCAAGCTCCTGTCAACGTATTTCGATGTCAGCGTCGATTATCTGATCGGAGTGACTGATACTCGGACACCCTCAAGACTTCTTCATATTAAGAAGGTCGAGGACAGCAAGCCGAACGTCATCTATGTAGGGCAGAAAAAGAAAACGCCGAAGGGCAAATTTATTTCTATGACCCCGGATGTTGCAGTAATGAAGGGCGGAAAAGTCGCGAAGGCTGGAATCGTCACAAAACACACTAAATCGGGAAATCCTAAAAAGGAAAAGGCTCCGAGATAAGGAGGCATAGAATGATCGAGAAAATGGAAAAGGTTCCGCCGAAGGTCCGCGTTCTGATAACAGTCTCATCAGTCATTATTGTTCTAGCTATTGTGATATTCATCAGTAACGACCTGTTCCGGGCACGTAAGGCTACGTTCATAAGCTCTGTTGAAGATACGCTGAGCATGTACGGCGACAGCATCGACCATGGCAGTATTGATTACGCATATGTCGGTGTATATGTTAATAGCCGAAAATGGAATAATACCTCAGAAGAGACGAAGGACGCATTCATGAAAGAAGTGTATGCCCTCGTGCGCATAGATGCCATAAACGCGGATAATCTGAAGGGTAACGTGATAACACTCGCGTTCTATGACGGTGATGAGCGCGTAGGACTGTACCAGATAAAGGAGTAAATATGAGACGACCGAACGGATCCGGACACATAACCAAGCTCGCAGGCAACCGCCGCCGCCCTTTTGCAGTCAGAAAAATAGTAGGCTGGACGGAAAAGGGAACTCCGCAGTATAAATATGTATCCTATCATAAAACACAGAGAGAAGCCGAGAGGGCTCTGGACAGATACACAGAGGACCCTTATGACCTCAACCGGATAACGCTTGAGCGCCTGTATACTGAATGGCTCGAAGTCCAGACGCAGACGAAAGCGCCCGGGACGCTGAAATGCTACCGCGTCCGCTTCGACCATCTGAAGCCCCTGCACGGAACACAGATAGCGACCATTAACGCGTTCACGCTCGAAACATTTTATAAGAGCCTTGACGTCTCTAAGGGAACTCTGGAAGATGTGCATGTGCTTCTGGGCCTGCTGTTTAAGTATGCCGTAAAACGCCGTTATCTGCCCGTTTCAGCCCTTAACATTCTGAAGGCTATAAATATGCCAATGAAGGAAGAAAAGCGCAACGCACCCCATTCTGTCATATCACAGGAGGATATTGAGCGCCTCTGGTCTGTCTCTGAGCATAACGACTACGCAAAAATCATTCTGTTTTATATTTACACAGGAATGAGGTATTCTGAGCTCAAAGATCTCGGCCCGGATGACTGGCATGATAATTACGTAGAGATAGGACATGCAAAAACCGCCGCAGGCGTCAGGACCGTTCCGATCTGCGACAAGCTCCGGCCCTTCCTTCCGCTTCCTTCAGTGCCGCCGAGCACGTCCTTCAGCCGATACTTCAAGGAACTGCTCCCGGAGCACGCTCCTCATGACACTCGGCACACATTCATTTCACTGATGACAGAAAAAGGCATCGATATCAGGATCATCAAAGCGATCGTCGGGCATAAGATGCCGGACGTCACTGCAATATATACTCACATTTCACTCGACAAAATGCTTGAGGCTGTGAATCTTCTGTAAGAGAGTGTGTAAGAGAGTACGTAAGAGAATAGTAAAATAACATACGCAATTAAGGCATAACAAAACAACGTAAAAATGCGGAGATAGCGTATTTCATACCCCCATGAAGGAACTTTAAGCATTCCGCCCATTTCCTGTTATTACGCGTGATAACGACCGTTATGTAAGAGAGTGCGTAAGATAATAAAAGAGCCCGATGCGCCCGGGCCCTCTGTCACTATTCGTTTGTTTTTTCTTCCCTATGGATCAAATAAAGGATGTACTCGCTCATGCTCATCTGTTTTGCCTCCGCCTGACGTTTCAACTCTTCCTTATCCCTCTCACTTATCCTGATGATGATGTTAGTCTTTTTCATTCTGCTTCTCCATCCTCACTTTCCTGCGGCTCATACGGTTTAGGTAAAGGCATCCACGCTAATACATTTCCGTCATCATAATGATTTATCCATTCGCTATGCCATTCTCCGTCACTATATCTGCCTATATCAATTCCCCATTCAAGACTTATTAACACTTCTTGATTGCGATTTTCCGGCAACCTCTCACTGACAGGAATCCACTCTGTCGGTGTGACGCTTGGCATCTTTGCGACAATATCCCAGAGCGCATCAAAATCGTTCATACTCATTCCGCCGCCAACATAATCGGCAAAGGCT
>Ga0310786_10012999_pt1 | contig 10279 bp, 12 predicted proteins | sample AusTroGonzalo_MG_FD_203881 | JGI IMG/M metagenome (GOLD analysis project Ga0310786, IMG submission 203881) | Bovine rumen microbial communities from tropical cattle in Woodstock, Queensland, Australia - Gonzalo_03 (v2) (version 2) | ecosystem: Host-associated > Mammals > Digestive system >... | reverse complement strand
TAAATGTTGATTGTTTGATTGTTTCCTTAAATAATTGCGCGCAAAATTAGGCCTTTTTTCGATAGGGTCGGCAGAATAAGGCGAAAAATCAAGATACAAGTGCTAAAACACCAAAAAACCCGAGTTTTAGTTATGATATAAGAGGCTTTTTTGGGTCTAATGGACGTTTGTAAGGCTGGAAATTTTAAGTTAATTGCTAAAGGTAAATAAGGAAGTTGTAATATTGCGGTTCTGGCGAAGCGGAGTCGGGCTCTGCTGAAGAGCAACTCAGCAAGGAATAGACAGAGGCCGATACGCCAATGAAAGGGTCGTTCCTGTTTGGAACGGTTCATCGTCATTCGTTGAATTGAGGCTTGTATGCCTTGAAAAACTCATCGGCGAACTTCTGTTTGCGCCTGCGCGACAGTCCGTTGTGGCATAGTAATTTCGACTTAAGTTGCGAGAAGTGCGCGTCGATGATGTTTGTCGTGTTGGGGATGCCATTTCCCCAATGGTCGTACCACGTGAACAGGTACGGCAGGTTGCGGCTGATGTTCAGGAAGGCGCTGCGCAACGGCTTGTACATGTAGTGTGTCTTTCCCACCCGCCTCCACGGTCCTCTCGTTGAGGTAGTTGTTCCATTTGTCATACCATTCCCCTAAAGTCCCCGCAAAAGATTCTTTGTTGGTCTTTGCGAGCATGTCTGACAGTCCATTGAGTTCGCTTGCCGCCTTCGTCTTCGGCTTGGAGGTCAGGTGCGTCCCCACAGTCTTCTGCTGGTGGAACTGGCATATCTGGACGGGTATGCCGCCGAACGCCTTCAGCAGCCCGAGCCTGCCGTCGCACACGATGCCGACGACCTCATATCCCATTGCCAGGAGGGTGTTTACCCCCTTGACGAACATGGCTACGGTTTCCGTCTTCACGAAGTGCCACAGCAGGTCCTCGTCCGTCAACGCGTCCTTGAACAGCATTACGCCGAAATCTGCACTCTTAGTAGGTCGTGGCCATGACCACCACGACCCGACGAGGGCTGTGTAGGGCCGCCACCGTCCTGTAACGGTCAATCCTGCGCTGCGTGATCTTGGCCGAGCGACCGTACTTCTCAGCCAACTGCGCATAGGTTTGGCAGTGTGTCACATATCTGTCCCAAAGTTCCTTGTCGTTCACACGGTCGCCTCCGAGGGGTTGCCTGCTGCATCGCCAACATTTGTATATCTGCCCCACCCATTTTTGTGCCTATTCCACTTCACTTTCGGGTACCCGCAAAAAACGCTTTTTTGTTCATAGACTTTGACCTTTGTTTATTCCCTGCAAACATAGGGATTCCAAAAGATCTTAGCCTTACATTTGTCTATTAGACCCACTAGTGTCCACTAAAAATTTGGGCGATTAAAACATTGAATGTTTAAAGTGAATAAATAATAAATTTAAATATATAATAAATAAATATAACAGTTCACTATTATCAATCTTGTTCTTTGACATTGTTGAAGTTGGATTTGTTGAGGAGGTCTTTTAGAGGCTTTGTGTCCGTCAGCGACATTCCGATTATCTGAAGGATCTCGTAAACCGAGCAGTCCAGATGGAGGTCGTGATGGACGATGGCTACCAGACAGAACGCCGTGATGGCGGAATAGATCTGGGTTCGGACAGCGTTTTCTATTGTACCCCAGAACCTTTGGATGTTGAGATGCTCCTTCATCCATTTGAAGAACAGCACTGTCTGTCAACGTTTCTTGTAAAGCAAGGCAACACTCAGAGCGTCAGGCGTAAAGGCATTGGTCAGGAAAGAGAAAGTCCTGCCCTACTCCTCGTCGTAGAAGACGATACGACGTAACACATTGGGGTATTTCTTCTCAGAGGCATACCCCGCAAGTCGGACGGTGGAGTCAGAGATGATGTTTGTCGGCATCCTTCGCTTCCACCTGACCACCTTGAAGTTGAGGTTGTCTTTGGTTCTCACCACAAAGAAAGAGCCTATCTTGTTGATGCAGAGGAGTTTCCTGAAGTCGTTGTAGCCTCAGTCAAACACATAGAAAGCGCCAGGTTCATAAGGTATTACGTCCATGGCGTTCACGTCATGGACGGAGGCCTCGGTTATGTGCAGGAACGCCGGCACCTGAGTTTCAAGGTCGTAGAGCGTGTGGATTTTAATCCTTCCCTTCGCCCTGCAGAAGCGAACTCGATCGTACACGCTCAGGCAGAAATCGATAGTGGTCGAGTCAAAAGCGTAAACGTTGCCTCCAAACTCAAACACGTCGCGGATTCGCTTTGAGCGAGCCCTGCCGATCATGTAATAGACGTATTCCTCGAAGATGCGGCAGTCTCTGTGAGCGTTAGCCTTCGACAGGTTGCTGAGCGTCACGCTCTTGCCAAAACCGAGATGATAGCATTTGCGCTATGGGCGGTAATGACCAGAGCGAGATCCCTCAAGCTCTTGCGGTTGCTCAGTTGGCTGAACATTAGGACAAGCAGTTGGTTCCAACAAGTGAAAGACTTTACATAGTTGTTACCATTGTACTTGTCAACGATGTGGCGAAACTTATCACCGTTCAGGAACTCGGCTAATTGGGCAAAAACGAACTTCTCTTTATGTATATGCGTCTGATTTCCAACGCAAGAATAAAACTGAAATCATCGTGCCCCCCCCCAAGCCTTTGTAACTATCTAACTATCAATTGTTTTAAAGAATTATTCTGATTTTTTAGTGGACAGTAATGTATTAGATCAATAATTAACTTGAGTTCGATATAAGTAATCAAAGGAGGATTAGTTGGTTATCTTGTAGATATTCAAGAGAGATTGCTAGTTTCTTTTGGGAGAAGCAGTAGGCGGCCGATGCGGAAACGGCATTGACGATGAAGTTGTTGAAGGATTGGTGCATTGAGTGCTCCAGTTGCGCTATGTTCTTCAGTTCGTCGTTGACGGATTTTGTCACAGCCCTCTTGCGGAGCAACACTTTGTCCGACACGCTCATCAGGCAGTTCTTCATGTTGTTCCTCACCTTGGTGATGAGTTGGATACCATCGACGAACAACTCATGGAACAGTTCTTTGGATATGTAGCCCATGTCACCGACCAGTTTGCCGTAGATTTCCTTCACGAAGTCTTTGACCTTCAGCGGCTCCCTGCCGCCGACATCCGCAGGGGTAATCATGAAACTCAGCACTTCGCCCTTCTCGTTGATGATGAGGTGCATTTTGAAGCCTAAGAGCCATCCCATGGAGCACTTGCCCCTCATGGCGATGCCTCTGAACACCTTGTGCCCAAGGATGCGCTGGTTGCGGCAGACACGTGTCAGCGTGGAGTCGACGAAGTTGACACCCGTACACTTGCCCAGCAGCACCTGCTTGACGAAGACCAGCAACGGCAGGGTCACTTCCTGCTCCAGTCCGACGAACCTGTTGTACGACACGGTCTTGGGAAAGAGGTGACCCCAGTGCTTGCACACATAACCAAGGTAGAAGTGCTTCAGACAACGATGCCCGTCCATGTGGAAGGCTATGAGGATGGTCATCACCTCGGCATCCGACATGCGGTTGGGTTTGTCGCGGCGACGCTTCCCGTCGCTCAGCCTTTTAACCGTCTCGTTGAAAAACTTGCAGAAATCGTCTGCCATGCAATAAATTTCTGTAGTTTTGCCCTCTGATAACATAGCGTGTTTCGTTTGTTTTTGCACTACAATATATGAAAAGATGTCGCTATGTTATTTTTTTCAATCAATAATTTTATATCGAACTCACGTTAAATTTATAGGTCAAAAAAAGGGACTTTTCCCGATTTTGCTATTTCCCAAACATCTTAGTAACCCTCTTGCCCAAATACCTTTCCGGCGATGGCGCAGGTGCCTCGCCAATCTTGTTGTCGCGCTTGATGAGGATGTATTCGGGGAAGGTACGAACGTTGTAGGCTTCCAAAAGGAGGATGTTGTCGCCAAGGTCCAAAAGAGGCCAATCTTGCCGTTTTTCTTCAAACTGTTGTTTGAAAAACGCCATTTTTTCATGGGTGACAATGGTGAGGATTTGCACCGTGTCTTGCCATTGGTGGTGCAAACTACGCAACTCGGAAAACTGATACTCAGTGACCGCCGAATAGCCATCCACAAACTGCAACAGCACCAAACCATCCTTGAAATCCGCAAGGCTGACTTCCTTTTCTTCACTGTCTTTCAAGGTGAACTTAGGGGCATCCGTGCCTGCGGCGAGGCGGTTGAGTTTTGTGAAGAAATCGTCGATGATGGTCTTGTGCTCGGCGTGTTTGGTATGCTCTTTAATATAATTAAGGTGGTCTTTGGCCAAACGGCTCGTATTGCGGTCGCCGTAGCAAAGTTTTTGCAAGTTGTAGATGGTGATGAGTTCGGCGAGTTGTGGGTTTTTCGCCATGAAGGGGTCACTGTCAAGGTATTTCTTGAAAGCATTGGGGCTTTCGATGAAGGCATCGTTCAACAGATGGCTGTCGTAAGCAGTACTGTTGAAATAGCCATCAAACAGTTCCTTGAATAGGTCGATGTAGGCACTGTGGATGTATAAGACGGGTTGCCCATCGAAGTAGTCCTTGATGATTTTCTTTCCGCCGTCGGTGCTGATACCCAGACGAATAGCGGCAATCCTGTAGCGATTATGGGCTTTTACATAGTCCGACTTGATGTCAGGAAATTCCTCGTTGATGGCATTTTGAATGGAATCGATGTAGCGCAATTGTCGCCCGCGATAAATCTGGTTGAAATGCTCGATAAGGTAGCCGTTGATGATTTCCTCGGAGCCGACAATCTGACGGTAGATGCCTTGGTCGGAAGCACGTTTCACGCGAATGGTGGGCAGTTCCTTTTCGAAACAGGAAACGTTCTCTTGCTGTTCAGGGACGATAATTTCGATGTCGTAGGTGGCATTGGGCGTGAGAACGAGGTCGACATACTCCAAACCGACATAAATACGGGCAGGCAAAATTTGCTTCACCTTGCCTTCAAGGATGAAATGGCCTTGGGCATCGGTTTGGCTTTGGTCAAGCAAAATGCCCGTTTCGTTGACGAGGTCTTCGTAAGCGAAAAGCCGCATCAAGGTATTGGTCTTGTTGCTTCGACCGGTAATCGTCACATTCTGAGCGTTTACCGTGAAGAAAATCAGTGAGAAAAACAGTGTAACAATCCTTCGTTTCATGCACTGAAAACGCGGAAAGGCTTGGATTATTGCTTTTCGGGCAACTTCACCTCTTCGGGCAGGAACTTGGAGGTGTCGCCGCCGTTCTTGTAAATGTCGCGGACGACGCTCGACGATACGCCCACCAACTCGCTCTCGGTGAGGAGGAAGATAGTTTCCAGTTCGGGATGCAGGCGCTTGTTGGCGTGCCCAATCATGTTTTCGTATTCGAAATCGCTGCCGCAACGCAGGCCACGAATGATGGTTTTGGCACCCACTTTCTTGCAAAAGTCGGCGGTGAGACCCTCGTAACTCTCCACTTTCACTTGCGGATAGTCGGCGAAAACGGCCTTGCACCACGCGATGCGGTCTTTCAATTCAAAGGTGGAACGTTTCTCCATGTTGATGCCGACGGCGACATAGATTTCGTCGAAGATGGGCAAGGCCCTCAAAACGATGGAACGGTGCCCCAAGGTGATGGGGTCGAAGGAACCGGGGAAAACGGCTATTCTTTTCATAGGTTGTGTTGTTTCGGGATGCAAAAGTATCATTTCGCCACGATTTGGCGCAAATCTTTCGCCAAAATTTCACTGATGGAGCGGAAAGTATTTTTCAGAAAACCTTCAATCTCCTCATTTCCAATCAGTTTTATCTCGGTGATGCCTTCTTCGGTTTGCGGCTTGGGTTGAATGGTTTCCTCGCTTTCCATCAAGTACCAATAAGTGCGCTTCAACTTCCATTCCTCATACTCAAAATAGCAATGCCATGTGGAAGGCAATTCTTTGACAATCTGCAATTTGCCTATTCCAGTTTCTTCTTCCACCTCGCGCAAGGCGGCCTGTTCGGGATGCTCACCTTTTTCTATATGACCTTTGGGCAGGTCGGGAATACCGTGGCGCACGATGCTGACGAATTTGCCGTCTTTTACCACGATTCCACCCGCAGCAGGTGCCATCTTGAAGGTCTGTTTCAGGGCCGAAACCACGGCATTTTCGCCTACTTCGTGGATGAAAGTCTCGCCTAAATCGCGGTCATCAAGCCATTCGGGTAAAAATTCGCATAAAAGTTCTGCATCGTATCTGTCAGATTCTTGGAGCGTTGCATCGAAATCCAATGTTTCACCTTTAATTTTCGGAAAAATCAGTGTCTTGTTTTCTTGAAAAATCTTGTACATTTGTAGCGCGTTTTGATGATGTTTTCAAGCGACAAAAATAAACAATTATGAAATACGACGACTCAGCATTGACATTGGCCCTGCATCTGCTGCAAATTAGGGCCGTGAAACTCAGTCCGAAAGCCCCGTTCACTTGGGCTTCGGGACTGAAAAGCCCCATTTATTGCGACAACCGCGTCACACTTTCCTATCCTGCCGTGCGCACCTTTATCCGCCAGCAGTTTGTGGAGAAAATCATGCAAAACTTCGGCAAGCCCGATGTGATTGCGGGTGTGGCCACGGGCGGCATTGCCCAAGGCGCGTTGGTGGCGCAGGAGTTGGGATTGCCATTCGTGTATGTGCGCAGCGAGAAGAAGTCGCACGGGATGCAAAACCAGATTGAGGGCGTCATCAATGCGGGGCAGTCGGTGGTGGTCATTGAGGATTTGGTCTCCACGGGCAAGTCGAGCCTTTTGGCTGTCGATGCCTTACGCGAGGCGGGTGCCGAGGTGAAAGGCATGGTGGCCATTTTCACTTATCAGATGGAACTTGCCAAGCAAAACTTCGAGGCCAAGAATTGTCAATTGATTACTTTGTCGAACTACGAAACGTTGATTCACAAGGCCGTGGAAGATGCTTACATCAGTGAAGAAGATGTGGAATCCTTAAAGGAATGGCGCAAGGACCAGCAGGCTTGGAGTGATAGGTGGAATGCCTAAATTAGGAATTTAATTTCCTTAATGTCAAAACAATAGGAGTTGTCAGTTTCATCCACCAGCATCAATCGCCCAAACGCATCTATCTCTCTCATAAACAGTCGCAAAACTTTCCCATTGACTTCATAATCCGCCCAAGTGCGGTAACGGTAAAGTCTTTTCAAATAATCTTGCTCGATGACGGTGGGATTGGCTTTCAAAGTTTCCACCTTATTATATATGCTTTCTGCAACTTGCTCCAGCAAGGGTTGCAAATCGTAGGTCTTTCCCGAAATCATCTTCAGCGAGATCGGGTGGGTAGGCCAATCCTGAAATTGCATCTGATTGACATTCAATCCGATGCCGATGATGGAAATATCCATCATGTTTGCCTTGATGGTGCTGTTGATGAGGATGCCGGCCAATTTGCGGTTTTCAAAATAAATGTCGTTGGGCCACTTGATGTGGAGTTTTTCTTCGGGAATCAGATGGATTAAAGCCTCATAAAGTCCCAAGGCCACGGCCTCGGAAAGGAGAAATTGCCGCTCGGCAGGCAAGAAACTCACCTCCAAGGCCAAAGAGAAAGTGAGGTTCTTTCCAACCTCACTTTCCCAGCCGTTGCTTCCCATGCCTTTGCCTGCCGTCTGCTCGTCGGCGCTGACCACCCAATTGCGGATGTCGCATTCCGATTGTTGGCGTTGCAGGTAGGCGTTGGTGGAGTCAATCTGCTCTAAATGAATGTATTCGAGCATTATTTCACCACGATTCTTTGGGTTTCCTCGCCAACTTGGACGGCATAGATGCCCGCACCGAAACGCTTCATGTCAATTTGGAGCCAGCCGTTGCTCAGCCCTTCAAAAACGCGCTGTCCGGCCATGTTATAAATGGTGACAGGCTGCTCGCCCTCGCTGACGATGTTCAACATGCCACTGGTCGGGTTGGGGTAGAGTTTGGTCGTGCGGTCGAGGCTTTCTTCCACATTGGCGGTCACTTCGTATCTGAACTCGTTGCTTTCGCTGTAGCCAAATTCCCTACCCGAGAAGAGGGTGGTGCTGCCGGCTTTCAGGCCGTAGACACCGGTGCCCGACAAGCCGTTGCCAGCCGAATCGTAAATGGTGAAGTCATAGCAGCCGTCGCTAGTGATTTCAAGGGTTTCGGTGTATTTGGTGTTAGCCTCAGGGTAGGGGCCGCCTTCGAGGACAACTTGTCCCGTCGCCATGTTGGTCACTTTCCAAGTGGTTTCCTCTGGGTTATCGTCGGTGCGGACGGTGAGTTTCAGTTCCTTGGCCACATTTTCGGGTGCGCCTTCGATTTCATACGCGGCGATGTCGTTGGAAGGGGCTTCGTCGTTGCCGCCATTGACGCTGAGCACCTTCACCTCAAGCGTGTTGTTGTCCTCGACGGTGAAAGTGATTTCGCCCAAATCGACGACCTCAGAAGCGAGGGTGGCCAGATTGCCACTCCATGGCACGGATTTCAGCATTTCTCCGTTGACGAATATTCCCAACTCGGCGGAAGTCAATGGATTGCTGCCGTAGTTGGCCAACTCGACCTTAGGTTCCATCTGTCCGCTGCAACTGACGCTCTTCGCGTTGCTGATGTTGCGCAGGCAGGCTTCGTTGGCGTAGAAAGGCTCGATGCTTTCGCTCGACTTGCAGGCTTGATACACTTCCTTCGTGCTGGCGTTCTGCACCCATGCGATGGCATCCAACTGGTCGTTGTTGTACACATTGGCCAGTTCCCAAGTGAATGTGTAGGTGAAATAATCGCCCACAGCCAAATCGCCGAGGCTCGTGCCGGAGGCAGTGGGAAGGAGTTTCTTCATCACGCTATAAAAATCCCTTTCGCCGTTGGTGCCGGGGGCGGAGGTATAGTGGATCTCCTTCTCAATGACGCCGACATAAAGCCTGATGTTGCCGACCAGTCCAGCCGAAGACCTGCCCATGACATGGACGGTAATCAGGTTGTTGGTCGTGTCCACTTCGTAAGCGAGGCGCATTTCAATCGGCGACTCGATGTTGAGCCATTGGTTGACCATGTTTTGGCTGAGGTTGCCCGGGGTGTTGGCGAAACGAATGCCGTCGACGACGGTGTGCGGCACGGAATTGACCGAGTAGACACCCTTACGGGCATTGTTGTCCGCCGTATTGTGCAGATACATCGGGTCGTTGGCACCGGGCCAGTTCATGTGGTACTTGATGGCCGCCACGCGGTCGGCATTGGCGTTGATGAGCGCATCGAGGGCGGGGTTTTGCTGGGCGCAAGGGCCGCAACTCGTGTTGGTGAAGCATTCAAACAGCAGAATGCGCTCGTTTTGCGCATTGGTTTTCAAAGAAAAGAGCATCAGCAGGGATGCGACTAAAAACGTAACTTTTTTCATAGGTTGATGTGTTTGATTTTGAATTTTCATGCACAAAAGTAGTCATTTTTCAAAAAATGGCAATGTTTTTGTTGCAGGATTGGAAAAAGTTTTGCAATTTTGCAAGTTGAAACAAACGGAAAGTATCAATTAAAACAACACCTTATGTTTAAAAAATCTATTTTTACCTTAATGCTGATGGCTGTAATCGGTTGCATTTCAGCCCAATCCTTGCGTTTCGAATGGGACGGCACCGTGTATGAGGACGGTGCAGTCGTTGTTTGCGAAAACGACGAGTACGAAATCGGCGAGTACATCCAGCACATGCAAATCCGCAACCTTACCTCGGAAAACTTGAATGTTGTCGTGGAAAAGGAAGTGCTGGAGAATTTGGAAAGCACGTTGAACTGGTTCTGCTGGGGCATGTGCTTCGGTCCTGACACTTACGTCAGCCCCAATGGTCTTTTGGTTGAGCCCAACAGCCTCAACGCCGACGACCTCTCGTTCCACGTCATGTTTGAAGAGCCTGTATTCGGCTATGTGGTGATGAAGTATTACGCTTACAACGAGCGCAATCCCGATGAGAAAATCAGCCTCATCGTCAAGTTCCACAGGTCAGGAAATGGTGTCATCGACAATTCGCGTCCGATGACGATGAGCCATGCCTACCCGAATCCCGCCTCCTCGACGGTGCATTTCAACTATTCCTGTGATGGCAACCTCACCGCCGTAGTTTACAACCTTTTGGGCCAAGAGGTGCTTCGCGAGGAACTGAACGCCAACGACGGCCAGATGAGCATTTCGGTCGCCGACCTGCAGGACGGCATCTACTTCTGCACCATGAAGGTCAACGGCCTCGCCGTGGCAACAGAAAAATTTGTCGTGAAGAAGTAAGGTTACGCCAACTGACAGCAAAACAAGCCATCCGACAGGGTGGCTTTTTTTTGTGACTTTC
>Ga0310786_10012997_pt1 | contig 10279 bp, 9 predicted proteins | sample AusTroGonzalo_MG_FD_203881 | JGI IMG/M metagenome (GOLD analysis project Ga0310786, IMG submission 203881) | Bovine rumen microbial communities from tropical cattle in Woodstock, Queensland, Australia - Gonzalo_03 (v2) (version 2) | ecosystem: Host-associated > Mammals > Digestive system >... | reverse complement strand
TGAGGTGGTAAAAACTGTTCTTGAAGCCATAAAAACCAAGCCGGGCATTAAGAAGCCTGAACTTCAGAAAATTACAGGCAAGAGCCATGCGACGATAGAAAGAGCGGTAGATTTGCTCAAAAAGCTTTCTGAGATAGAGTATCGCGGAAGTGACAAGACCGGTGGTTACTATGCCGTGGAATGAAATGGATTATGATGTGGCTTATCAAGTGGCCTATCTGTAAACAAACGGAGAACTGAACATGACAGAAAAAGACAAGATTGCGCTTCGCAAACCGCTCGCGCCAAAAACCGATGACACGGACTGCAAGAACGCGCACGAAGAATTGTTGAAAGAGTATGCGGAGTTGAAAGAATGGAAAGTGGATGGAATCGACCATGCCTCTGGCTCCGACAAGGAGCATGTCGTCTCCCTTAAACAGTATAATGCACGGGTTGGTGAGTATGCACAGCGGCGAGATGCATACAATGAGAGATATGTCGGGCAGATTGAGACGGTTGAAGACGTTAAGGGCAACATCCGAGAGCTGAAGGCGAAGATGGCTGTGGCTAGAGAGGAAGGCGACAAGCAGCAGAAGGCATTTGACGAGAAATGGGGCGATCAGATTCCTTCGCCATTTCCGGAGGATGTCGATCTTATGTTCAATAATCCTGATGAATGGAAGCGGCAATCGGAATTGTGCGAAAAGCAGTATGATTCTTTCACGGCTGACCAGGAGAAAGTAAGCGCATCACACGATGAGTTTTTCAACCTGTTCCGCTCATGTTGCGAAGAGGAGAGCAAGTTCGAGGAAATTCAGAAGGCCGCAGACGAGGCTTTTGAGTCTGTGGCCAAGCACATGCTGGCCGACGGCACTGGAAGAATGTTGACCGATGAAGAACTTGTAGAGCGGGGAGTCCGGTAAATAATCGAGATGGTGAAGTTATGACATCAGATGTTTCCACAAGCAGCAACAAACTGACGATTGGCGTGTTCGTCAGGCGATTTGACTTTACTCGTGTCGAGGTTACACGAATAGAGTGTTTGGCATTGCCGTTCCTCGAAAACGAATCCATGTTGTTGCATATATTCGGTGGGGATGAAATAGAGATTGAAGATAGGGTTAAAGAAGTTATAGGAAAATTCCTTAAGGAGTATGGCTTATCTGTAGAAGTTGGAGTCGTAGTCTCGGAAGATGGCGAAAAATTAGCTCGAAAAGAATATTCGAAGCGCATTAATCTGTTTGTGGATATGGGTTCGACAAACAGCAAGTGGATTGTGTCGGATGCCGATAACGATTCGCTTCTTGCCATTCCTGTAGGGAAATCGACAAGTGAATTGTGTGCTGAATGGGGTTTGGATTACGATAAGGTCTCTGCATATGCCAAGGGAGGCGAAGAGTTTTCAAGATGGCTAGAGTACGCTGTCATTAAATTTGTACGCCACATACAAGACGAACATAGGGCTAATGTTGTTAATGTGAAGTGGTCATTTCCGCGTGTGGTAGATGGGACGCGACTGGATTTCACGAAAATCAGTGATGACGTGACCGTGGATTTGACAGCATATTATGGGCTTGAAGGGAAATTTGAATTAGTGCCGGAGGGATTTGCATTAGAGCACATGTTCCGGGAAAGTGTTGTCGAATTGGCCAAGGCTTGTGAAAGTGAAAATGCAGAGAATGAACGCCGCGTTAAAGAAGAGGCAGAGAATAAAAAACATAACATGGAAGAGCAAGCGAAAGTCGATGACGCCGTAAATAAAAGAAAGCAAGAACTTCACGAGTACGAAAATAAAGGATGGTGGTCGCAGTTGTGGTCCAGGAAATATCACACAGAGCTTTATAATCCTGATTTCAAAGAGGAACATCTTGGGCGGGAAGATGTGTGGAAATCGTTTCGCAATACGGGGGCACGTAGCGATGGTAAGTTTGATTTGCTGATATTGGATGCAGGAGGATCTACACTCGATTATTGTTATATCCCGTATGGGAAGAAAATCGACTCTGGTAGTTTCAGGGCTGGCGGAAGTGATGTTACGGTCAGATTGGCGGAGTCTTTAGGTTTAGATTTGAAAGAAGCAGAAAAGCGCAAGCGGATATTATCGGCTGCGGAAAGAAATGCTGTACTAATGAATGCAACTAACGCTGTTTATGGTGAATGTCTGGCGAAGATCGCGGATAAAGTCAATAGCCGAACTGGGCCGTTGTGCGTAGTGGGATCTGGACTAGCAATGTGCAACAGACAACTTCGTAAGAAAGTGATGGCGGTTCTTGGCATTGAGAAGCAAATGCTCATGTTCTCGCCTGACATGGTTGCTCTATTCCCGTCCGACAAGTCAAGCGACTTCAAATGGTTCAAGAATTTCAGTGACATTGTCAATCATATGGATAAAAACTCAAAGATTGGCATGACATGGCCATCAAGTGATGTGTGCGGAGGAATGTATTTCATGTTGTTAACGGATAAAGCGAAAGGAGTGGTTTCGCTATGAAATGGGTCATAATTGCTTCTGTCGTAGTTACTGCCTGCATCGCGATAGCGGTATTTTATTTTATTCACAAACGAAATGAAAAAGATTCGGAAGTAGGATCAGGCGGTTCTCTTAGCCAAAATCACACAGATGTGGATATAATCAATTTGTTGCCTAATGAATTCAAGGAGAAGATAATTAGTGTGCTTGGAGCATTGCCAACGGAATTGACGGCAGATTGGTTGTTGAACGATCTCATGGCGGGCGTTTGTTGCGGCGATGCAAAAGAAGTGCAGAAGTTTCTTGATGCCTTTATAATTGCCGGGAATGGTTGCTTGCGGTGTGCGGCTTCGGTTGGAGATGTGGCCAACATGCAGTTTATGGAGCCATATGAAGAGCTTCCGGCGGATTACATCGTTAAGAAAGTCATATGTTCCGGCCTCGTGAGAACCAAGACAGGGGAAGTCCTACTAAAAGCTGTTGTTGCTTAAAACGGAAGGTGTGTCATGGCAAAAACAATTGAAGAGATTGATAAAGAACTGGCAGAAGACTCGAAAGAACAGTTTGACGAGCGCCAGGAATACATTGTGTCTGGATTGGCTAAGGAGGTCAACAAAAAGTCGAAGGATGCTGCCTGGAAACTCGCTGACGCGATAAATGCTTTTAATGAGTCGTATCCTCTTCCGTTGTTTACGCCGAGTCCTGTTTGCGTACCTGGCATTGGTGATGTGTTTATTAGGAGAGTGGGACGACTGGGGTATAAGGGTGAATATCCACGTCCTTATGATTGGGAGAACCTTGTTCCGCAATTGCGCGAGGGAGAAGAACTGTTGTGGATTATACGGAAGCATGGCGGAGATAGTAGCAAGGAGATAGAGAAACAGACCGGCAAGGAGATTCAATATTCGTTTGAGGTGTATTTAGGCATTAAATTTACTGGAGATGCCCCACTTACCCGTGAAGCGTGGGAAGATCGCGGAAGACGGTTCATGGCGTTGTCAAAGCACTTCGCGAAGAGCGCATTCCCAGAATCGCAACTTGAATGTACGGGTACGGCATCCGATACGGCTGAGTTCCTGAAAGATATTTCTGATATGGAACATGTCAGATATATAGCCGGAATGCCATCCATAAAAGATGTCGATCTGAAGGATGTCGCGGCCAAACGCGATGAGGATGTGCGCCCGTATGCTGGTTTAAACGATTTCTTGGAAATGCATGATGATGCAGCGAATGATTTTGCTGTTGTCTTTTCCGTCACACGTGTTCCTCCAGAATTGATAAGTCAGAATTTCAATGCACTTTTTACAATTCAGAATACCATCCAGCCGCTTTTGAAGGAAGTCGTCCAATATACAGAGGGGACGACTATGGGCTGGTCGTTTACTGAAAACGAGGGGTCAGACGATCAGGTTCAAGGCGGCGAAAAAGAGGTTGTCGAGAAAAGCTCATTGATTCCCCGTATGGGCAGAGGAATCGCAAATTTAATGAGATGGGTTTTCGGCGGAAATGTGGAGCAAAAGAATCTAAACAAGACAACGAAGGTTGGGGTGATGCTCCACCACGGAACGACCAAAGGTAAATCCAAGACAAAGCAAAACAGCAAGTCGTGGTCTGTGACCAAAGTAAATTCAGCGTTGGCATTTGTTGATGACAGGATCAAAGAGTATCTCATGCAATTGACCCAGACATTAGGGACGGGTGGCTATTCATGCGCTGCCGCTGTTTTTGCCAATGGCGAAACAAGTAAGTTTGTGGCAGAAAGTGTTTCGGGGGCGATATGTGCGACTTTGTCAGGAGGACATAGTGCATTTCGCCCGATGAGAGTGTACACAATGGAGGACGATGAAACCAGTCGGGATTGGCTTCTTCGTCGAAAAGCATTAGGACGCATGATTGAGGAACATGGCATACAAACGGGCATAATGAACTGTGAGAAGGCGTGTCAGTTTCTTCCTTTGCCGACAACCCATCTTGCCGGATTGCCATTGAAGAAGAACGTGTTTTATGGCAAGGAAAACGCCGGAGGAATTGTCGAAGACGATGCCGTAGAGCTTGGATCAATGTCATTTGGAGAGGCGCATATAAAAGACGAGAAGACAAAATTCTTTGAGGTTGATGCCCACCATAGAATCGGCATGTCGCCCAAAGACTTCTTCTCGCACATGTTCATAGTCGGTACAACCGGAAGTGGCAAGACAAAGCGTGCAGCGAAAATCTTGCGTGATGCAGATGGATTTCGCCGTGTGATTCTAGAGACGGCGAAGAAAACATATTGGAATGAGTTGGGGATCCATCCTAAAAGTGTACTTGTCTATACATTGGGAGATTCCACACATAGGCCATTTAGGATTAATCCGTTCTTCTTTGAGCCTGGGACGAGTCTCAAGCAACACATCTCTGTTCTTGCCGATGCTATCAGCGATCTTCTTCCGATGGAAGCATTGATAGGCCCTAAATTGCGAGAGGCGGTTGAACGATGTTATGAGGCTTGCGGCTGGGATATTGAAACGAGCAAACGATCAACAGCGGTTAATGCTCCTGAATATCCCGATGTTACCATGTTTTATCTCATGGTGCGTCGTATCGCCAAAGAAATGTCCGACTATAGTGCGGAGGTGCAGGGCAACTATACGGGGGCGCTTCTGAACAGAGCCGCAATTTTCATGGATGCGGTCTATCAAGACATGTTCGCATTTGATGGTAACAAAACAATTGACGAGTTGTTGCCGGCGGACAAGACGGTGATAATAGAGATGGAGGAACTGCCGCCGAGCGAGATAAATATGCCGGCATTTGTAATATCCCTTCTGTTGAACAGAATTCGAGCTCGTCAGAACTTTAAAAGCAAGGAAGGCAAATTGTCGGGGGAACCGGGATTCCTGATCGCAATAGAAGAGGCACATAATGTCCTGTCCAGGGACATCCAGTCCAAGCAGGACGAGCGGCAGTCGGGGAAAGGTGGGCACTTGGTAAAACAAGTGACGCGCCTTTTGGCAGAGGGACGAGGGCTTAAGATGGGTTTGATGGTTATCGACCAATCGGCTGTCAATATCGCACCGTCCGTAATAACGAACACGAACACGAAACTTGTGTTCAGACAAGAGGACGGGACTGAAATTGAGACCATAGGCAAGGCGATTGGATTGGATGATAAGACATGGAAAGACCTTCAGTTGCTTGGCACTGGTGAATGCCTGTTGAGAAACGAGAAGTTTACGCAGCCTATAAAGATTGCACCTCTTGCTAAGGATGAGATGTTGGTTGAAGGCGATGTCGATCGAGATAAGTTCTTCGACCCTTCTACTCAATGGACTCCATCATACAAAGATATGCAGTCGCTTTTGCGAGACTATTGCAATGGTGGGGCATTGCGGAAAGATAAAAAGGGGCAATTGTGGTTTGAGGGATACACTTCCGATAAATACAAGCCATACGAAAAGAAGTTGATTGCAATGTGCAACGGGCATGATGACCTGCGTCGTTATGCGCAGACAAAGACTTTGATTGAACTGCGGCGATATGCCACGGCTGAAAGCGAACTGGGTATTTAGTAGGGAGGAAACACCCATGGAACTTGATGGTAAAGGCGAATTGCCGCACGATACTGATTTTATAAAGGAAGTTGCAAGTATTCGGAAGCCAACGGATGCTATCCGCGTCATTGCAGAGGCGACAATCAGAGAGGCCGCCCATGAGAAGTGTCGAGGCGAAGTTAAGGAAATTGCCGCTGAAGCGACAGAAAGTGAGTCGGTTAAGGATGCCATAGAGAAGGTGAATGAGTTTCGGGATGCGATTCAGGAGAAAGCAATCGAGGTCGCCGCCGCTGCAACTCCAGGTGGCCAGGCGTTGACTGCTGCGATGGTGGCAAAAGAGGTTGCAAAAACAGTCGGCAAGGAAGCCGCCAAGTATGCGGTGAAGGAAATCACATCACAAGCCGTTGATGCGACGGAAAGCGAAAGCCTACAGCATATAAAAGGAAAGATTGTAGAAACAACGGCCGCCGCAACGGAGAAAGGCCTTGATGGCGCAGCTTCGCGCAGTGGAGATGTGCTTGATCGGATTCCAACTGAATCTCCATATCCGCGAATTAGGCAAGCGAGTGCGTCAGAGGTTGATACAGCGAAAGAAAGCACAGCCGAGGAGGAAACCGAAGCTGAAGAACAAGGGCGTGAGGTTGTTGAGAGCGAAGAAGAATCCGACATAACAGACGGTGAATCAGATGCTGTTACGGATGATACGGTTGAAAATATCGAAGGTGATATTCAAGTGACGGGAAAGCCTGTTGAAGATGGGAAAGAGACATCCAATTTAAATGACGATCAAGTCGATGCTGCCACAGCGTATGTTGATGAGATCCCGCCAGAAGGCTCAATGCAAGAATTGCTTGAGCAGATAGCGATGGCTGATGGAGATCTTTCAAGGCTGGATGACAACGGTGATTTAATAAAAGATCCAGATGGAAACTTGAGGCCGGAGATTGAATTTGAAGTCAATGGGACACGATATACAACCGATGAGCGTGGCAGGATAACTCATGCAGAAGGTTATCTAACAGATACGCCTGAAAATGAACGGGACAATGTAGCTCAATCTGATGCGGGTGGAAAAGACAGAAAGTCAGGCGATGACGGCGGTCATCTGCGGGCTAGAATGAATGGCGGTTCTTCTGGAAACGAAAATCTCGTCCCCATGCGTGACACCATAAATCGCGGTGACTACAAGCTATCGGAGAACGAAGAAAACCAGATGTTAAAAGAAGGAAAACAAGTTTACGAAAAGATAGAGGTCACTTATGATGATGATTCTGCGAGGCCGTCCAGGATTGACAAAACATATACTGATGGAGAGAAAACAGTTGAATTGACCGTTGATAATGTTGAAGGTTCTACCGATTTGCTTGATGGGATTGAGGGTGAGATTTCTGATCAAGACCTATCAAATCTCAAAGACGAAATTGCCGATATGCAAGCAGATGGTAATGAGGTTAGCGTCACGTCGGTTCGCCGGGAGTATGATGCCGAAGGGAACCTCAAGTCGGTAACCGTTGGTTTTACAAACGAAACAACGACACCGCGAGAAAAGCACTACAAACCTTTCTTTCCCAAAGCGTGAAAAGGAGCAAACGAATGAATAACAAGATTATTTCCGAGATCAGAGAGCTTGGTCTCAGCGAGGTTGACCTTTTGGCATTAGTTACGGATACATCTTATGATGTTGTTTTCTATGCAAGTGTTGATGGTAAGCGAATGCAGTCAAACACCATGGCTGAAGAAGGGTTGCTTGATACGGTCAAACTCATGGCATTTTATGGGAAGGTTGCAACCGCAATTCGCGAGGATGAAGGTTTTGATCCAAGCTCTCTTAATGTTGTCAAGGTTAATCGCAATTCCGAAGTCTCCATGTCGAAAATGGAGCGGAATACACGAGTCTATGCGATAAAAAAAGAATGGCGGATTGTGGCCATAAGCTCTTGAAATTAAAGGATAATCGTATGAAATTGAAAATTCAATTCAACCCAATTTATGCACAAAATGCAGGTATGAACATTTCTGTAACAGATGAAATGTGTGTCAAAACGATTATTGATGCTGTTCTTGCGCGTGCGGATTTGGTGTTTCAGGGAGATGACGAGGTTGTGGTTTATCAGCCAGTACCTGATGCCGCTAATAGGGAGAAAGGACATTTGAACATAAATTGCAAAAAACGGCAAGTGGACGGGCAATAGGTTTGTTTCAATGTGTGGGATGGATTGGATTCGTTGTTGGTGAAGCAAAGTTAGGTTTTGTTACTGCAAAATCTTCATGCGAAATTCCGGCGATGACATTAAGAAGCGGCTGAAGCAGCGCGAGGATATGTTCCTGCGGCGGCTGTTTGGGATTCTTGCGAAGATGGCCAAGGCGGACGGGAAGGTCGATGCGTGGGAAACACATGCCGCCGAAGGTGCGTTTGCCCGCTTTCCGCGAGCGGCGGCACGTCGAAAGTTCTGCGTTCGCGTGTTCAATGAGTCTAAGAAGAGCCGCATTTCGCTTTATCGTCAGGCGTGGGAGTTCTCCAACAAGTGGGGCGCGTCGTCGTCGGATTGCCTTGCCGTTTATGAATTGCTCTGGGACATTGCCTGTTCCACGGGATTGCTGAGATCCGTCCACAAGGATAACCTGAAAGGCATCTGCAAGTACCTGAATCTGCCGGAGGCCTATTTTAACATCTACTTCCGCAAACGTTCCGGGACGTTCCGCGAGTGGACGTACAGCGACCAGAAGGCGCAAGAAGAAACACATCGCTCAAAGCGCAAGGAGACGCACGAGCGGACAAGGCGCGAGCCGCCGCCCCGTCCTAAGACGGCGTTGCAGAAGGCATACGAGCTGATTGGTTGCTCCAGTACCGCCGACGATGCCGCCGTCCGCCGCGCCTACCGCCTCGCGGCCAAGAAGTGCCACCCAGACATCCTCCGCGCCTCCGGCGCGTCTGAGGGGTGTGTTGCGGCGGCTACGGAGCAGATGGCGCGGATCAACGATGCCTGGGACACGATCCGCAAGGCCAGAGGGATGTGATGATATTTTGCCCATCGGTGGTTGATTTATAGCCACACAATGCGTTGGTTGTCCTTATTCCATGCCGATTTCGGCCTTGGCATGGATGTTGCTAATGAACTGGTGTATGTTTAACTACATCAGAGCATTGCTGATTCGGCCACGGTGCCCGAAGTGCGGTTGCCGGTCGATGAAGCCGGTGAAGTGGATGCCGCCGTTCCCGACAGGGCGCGAACCGGGCGGGTACAAGTATGTCTGCCCCAAGTACGGGTGCGTTGTCGATCTGCCGCTACACATCCTTTGGAGGCTGGCGCGATGAAGTGGATCGACGATTTGAAGGAGTCTGCGGCGGCTTTCAGGGATTGGGGACGTTTGCTGACTATTGTCGGCTTCGTGATGGCGGGCTCGCTCGTCGTGATTGCGGCCGAGCTGTTCGTCATTTGCCTGAAAATCTGACTTTGAGGTGTGCTATGGATGAAATTCAGTCCAGTATCGAATCGCCGTCGGACAGGCAATCTTTCATCTCGTTGAAGGTGAATTGCTCGAACGTTCTTTCTCATATTTTCTTTTCAAAGGACACGGACACCGCGAGGTATTTGTTAAGGAGGCTTATGAACAGAATATTGAAGTGGCTGCTAATCATCGCACTTGCGGCGATTGCGTTTTTCGGTGTAGCTATTGCTACCAATGCCAATCGCCGCGAACGGTTGCGGCAGTTCTTTTCGGGAGAACCAATGCAGTGGGAGAGTGCCGATGATTCAGCTGACAGATGAGCAGCAATCCGCCGTGGGAACGAGCGTCATCGGAAATGATTTTGCTTGACGGCCTTTGGTAGAATATGCGCCGTCAAAAGGACAAACAGTATTATGAAACAGAGAAAAGAAATGATAGATGATGAACGCGGGTACTTCTTCGGATTTGCCCGTGGAACTTATGGAGAGGTGCTGAGTGAACTCAGCAAGACGCGCGTCAATTCGTGGCGCACGAGTTCGATTCCGCTCGCGGAATTCTGGCAGCCGGCGAACCTCGGCAGGATCGGGAGGCTTCTTTACAAGTATCTCCCCGACTTCAACCCCGTCTGTGCGCTCAAGTTCTTTGAGTTCCCCACGGACGCTCTTTCCGACGGCGAGAGGATTGGCCGTCCTTCGATGACGGACATCATGATCCTTGAGGCGGGGGTACAGATCGCCGTGGAGGGCAAGATGACGGAGTACGTCCGCTTCGCAGACAAGACGGTCAGGGAATGGCTCAACGAGGGCGTAGGCGCGGCAGACATCCTCCTCCGCCATCGCAT
>Ga0310786_10012996_pt1 | contig 10280 bp, 9 predicted proteins | sample AusTroGonzalo_MG_FD_203881 | JGI IMG/M metagenome (GOLD analysis project Ga0310786, IMG submission 203881) | Bovine rumen microbial communities from tropical cattle in Woodstock, Queensland, Australia - Gonzalo_03 (v2) (version 2) | ecosystem: Host-associated > Mammals > Digestive system >... | reverse complement strand
CGGGATCACATAGCAATTTTTCTCATTCAGAAGCTTATTCCAATAATAATCCCTCTGATAATAAATCTTGGAGCCATTATCCATGGTGCAACTTACTGTCACATTGTCTATCTGCCAGTCATTCTGCCCTTCCTTATTGATCGCGATATAAACCTTACGAATGTCAAGATTCAGGCTGCTGACACTCACTTTCATCACCCAGGTAACTCCGTTTGCTGTCGGTTTTGCCTTGCCTGTTGCATACGCACCGCCTTCGCCGCTGGCATTGTTGTAAAAAAGAAGTTGCATTTCACCCGTGTAATTCTTTTTGGAATTGTTCTGTCCCGTGATAATAATTTCATTAATATGATACTCTCTACCGACCGGAGCCGATTCAATCTCTTTTTTCGCCTTTTGAATCGTTATCATACTCATCGCGCAGGCCATGGCCAACAGGTCTTTTGCGGAATTCTCGTAAAATGCCTTCTTCTTAAATCCTTGATAAACATTCTCGTATGCATAATACGCCTTAAAAGCCAACCATGTGATCAGGTGATCGATCCTCCATCCCAAACCAGGTGTTTTGCTCATATCTTTTTCATAGACGAGGCTTGAAACACTTCCGGTCTGTTTCAGCCATAGATTATAATATTTCAGCGTCTCCGCTTTGAAATCTGCTCCCCTACAGATCTTATCCGCATATTTTTCCAGTTCATTTTCATAATACATATGATAGTTTCCCGTATATCCCGACGCGTGATGTGGAATGGTCGCATCCTGAACCGCATGCAATGCCGGACCCAGATCTACGGGATCATTGGTGATCATATATCTTTCGTACCAATATCTTCCCAGATTATCTACCGGCATAAATACACTGTACGGAATTCCTTTTCCCTTGGTTGCCGTACTGTGTGTAGTTCTTGGAAAGCGCTTGTCAAATTCCGCATATTTGTCAGAATACTTTCTCAAAACACTTGGGAAAGAATAATTCCAGACTGCAGGTGAGCAATTGCGATACCATTTCTGCCCGGGAGCATGCACATATTCATCGTTCATCCAATAACTCACAAGACCTGCATCAACCTTTTTCTTACCAACCGCTTTCAAAGCCGCATTCAACAATCCTGCGAGTGCACTGTCTGTTTTATCAGACAAGTCCAGATCCTCATTCTGATCTTTTTTTGCCGATCCATATTCATAGGAATAACCGTCATAGTCATCATACGATCCACTGCCCTTCTTAATATCAATGAAATGATTGAATGAGGCATACGGATACCCATAATCCTGATATTTTGGTTTATCGTCTATTGCCCATGTATCGTCTTTGTGCGGATTATCCGACGCATCACCTGCGCCTCCCTCCACATCAACAAATTCCATTTCATTTTTGAAATCGTTTTGTCCGTCCGTGTCACTGTTCTTCTGCTGAATAAGCATGCTGTAATCTTTCACTTTCTTACCATTGAGAGTGAAATTAGACGTAAGATTCTCCAAATAATCAATTGCCATTTCTGTAACTAACCTATGCGTTTTGCCGTTCATGTTTCTTTTCCTCCTATGTAATTTGTTTTCCCGGGCCTCGGTTTTGTGATTTTGATCTTACCATCATTTCTGTCTGATCAAAATACCATCGGGTGGTAATTTCGCTGTTTTCACCTCAATATACTACCCGGTAGTATGTATCGGAAAGCTTCGGAAATGCTGTCGTTACCTTAACAAAAAATAGGCTTCGCCTATTCAACTCCCCTGCCCCTCAATCATGAGGGGTTAGGGGTTTTCTTTTTGTTACTTTTCCTTCATAATATAAAAAAACCGTTGTATTCTTTCGAATTACAACGGTTTTTACTCTAATACTTTCTCGATTCTTTTTCATTCTCTCCGGTATTACTTGGCATAATCGATAACACGGCTCTCACGGATCACATTTACTTTGATCTGACCCGGATATTCCAATTCGGCTTCGATCTGCTTCGAAATATCTCTAGCCATCAATACCATTTCCTCATCATTCACCTGCTCCGGTACAACCATTACACGAACTTCACGACCTGCCTGAATCGCAAAAGATTTTTCTACTCCCTTGAAATTGTTTGTGATATCCTCTAATTGTTTCAACCGGCTGGTATAGGTCTCAAGCGTTTCCCTTCTTGCCCCCGGTCTTGCAGCAGATATTGTATCAGCTGCTTGTACAATGCACGCAATCAACGATGTCGGCTCCACATCACCATGGTGAGATTCCACCGCATTAATGACAACTGCATTTTCTTTATACTTTTTACACAGATCAGCTCCAAGCTGTACATGTGAACCTTCCATTTCTCGGTCAACCGACTTACCGATATCATGGAGCAATCCCGCTCTCTTCGCCAGTCTTACATCAAGTCCCATTTCCGCTGCGATCAGTCCGGACAAATGGGCTACTTCAATCGAATGTTTCAGCACATTCTGACCATAACTGGTTCTGAATTTCATCTTGCCAAGGAGTCTTACAAGCTCGGGATGAATTCCATGAACGCCCACTTCGAGCAACGCGGATTCACCCTCCTCCTTGATCATGACTTCAACTTCCTTCTGAGCTTTTTCAACAGTCTCCTCAATTCTTGCGGGATGGATTCTACCATCCACAATAAGCTTTTCCAGGGCGATCCTTGCGACTTCTCGCCGAATCGGATCAAATCCCGAAAGAACAACTGCTTCAGGTGTATCGTCAATAATCAGATCCACACCTGTCATCGTCTCAAGTGTACGAATATTACGTCCCTCACGTCCGATGATTCTTCCCTTCATTTCGTCACTGGGAAGCTGGACGACGGAAATGGTCGTCTCAGAAACATAGTCTGCTGCACATCTTTGGATTGCGGATACCACATATTCCTTCGCTTTTTTGTCTGCTTCTTCTTTGGCGTGACTCTCCATCTCTTTGATCATCACAGCCGTTTCATGCTTGACTTCATCTTCAACAATTTTAAGTAAGTAATCTTTTGCCTGTTCAGAGGTTAAGCCGGAAATTCGCTCCAGTTCCTGTACGCGTTGCTCGTTCAGCTTAGAAACCTCATTTTTCATCTTGTTCAGGTTTTCTTCCTTCGCTGTAAGACTCAACTCACGTTTTTCGATCGCATCTGCCTTCTTATCGATGTTCTCTTCTTTCTGCTGCAGTCTTCTCTCGGTACGCTGCACATCTGCTCTTCGTTCCTTGATCTCCTTATCAAGCTCATTCTTCGCTCGAATGGTTTCTTCCTTCGCTTCAAGCAGTGCCTCGCGTTTTTTGGTATCAGCAGTCTTCAGAGCCTCATCAATAATATCTCTTGCCTTATCCTCAGCTTTTCCAATCGTTTCTTCCATCTTCTTCTTTTGCACAGCAGAACCAGCCTTACTGGCAACCACGGCCGTTACAGCTACAGCTATCAGGAGAACGATGATCCATACTACATATTCAGGCATTTCTGGAGCACCTCCTTATGAAATTTTCATTGTACATAGGCAATTCACAACACTTCAATTCTAAACTGAAATGACTGCGCTGTCAAGTAAAAGACTGTTTTTTACGAAAGAATTATCTGAATTATATGAAATTATCATGTGCAAAAATCACTTTTGCAATCCTGTCAGCGGAAAACCCTTTTCTCATCAGATATGCATATTCTCTCTTCTGATCTGCCGGTGTTGCACATAACGCGTCATAATGCCTTTTCGCTAACAGTTTTTGAATCATTTCATCTTCGTTCTGCTCTCCGCCTTCCTGCTCCCACTGCAGAAATGCCTTCTCTATGATTTCATCGTCAATCCCTTTTAACTGCAAGTCATGTTCTATACGAATCCTTGATTTGTCCTTTTCATGACAAAGGATATAATTCATTGCATATCGCTGATCATCCGTGTACCGAAATGATTGAACATAAGTCAAAGCTTCTTCCACAATATCATTTGGATATCCACCCTGTAACAATTTCCTTCGGAGTTGTGCAGTTGTATAATCTTTCTTTAAGAGCAAATTCATTGCTCGCATTTTGGCTCTCTTTGGGAGTACTTCATGAAAAATCTCTTCGTATTCCTTTTTCCCCAACGCTTCCCCAACAAGTATGTGATAACGACGAAGTTCGCCTTTGTATAAAACAAAGGCGAACTCTCCGTCCAAAACCACCTTAATCCGGGATCGTGTTAATTCTTTCATCTCCGTCACGATCATAACACTTTACCCACCTACTGATGATTTATTCCTCTTCTGCGCTCTGTTGCTCACCGCCGAGTCCAAAATGCTCTCTGATCTTTAGCTCAATCTCGTCGCATATCTGAGGGTTATCTTTTAGATATTGCTTTGCATTCTCTCGTCCCTGTCCGATCTTATCTCCATTGTAGGCATACCATGCTCCCGATTTATTAATCAGATTAATACTTGCTGCCAGATCAAGGATATCTCCTACCGTCGATATGCCCTCACCAAACATAATATCAAACTCTGCTTCTTTGAAAGGCGGAGCTACTTTATTCTTTACAACCTTCACTCTGGTACGGTTACCGATCACCTCTCCGCCCTGTTTGAGTGACTCGATTCTGCGAACGTCCAATCGTACGGACGCATAGAATTTCAAAGCCCGGCCACCGGTTGTCGTTTCCGGATTACCAAACATAACGCCGATTTTTTCACGGAGCTGATTGATAAATACAACTGTACAATTTGATTTGCTGATCACAGCTGTCAGCTTTCTGAGTGCCTGAGACATCAGCCTTGCCTGCAACCCTACATGGCTGTCACCCATATCTCCATCGATCTCCGCCTTCGGTACCAAGGCAGCAACCGAGTCTACCACAACAATATCCATAGCTCCAGATCGAACCATTGTTTCCGTGATTTCCATCGCCTGCTCACCGTTATCAGGCTGTGAAATATACAAATCATCGATGTTTACTCCGATATTCTTAGCATAAATAGGATCAAGCGCGTGTTCTGCATCAATAAACCCTGCGATTCCACCACGCCTTTGTACTTCAGCGATCATATGAAGCGTAACCGTTGTCTTACCACTTGACTCCGGTCCATATATCTCTATAATTCTGCCTTTGGGGATCCCTCCCAGACCAAGTGCAATATCCAGACTCAGAGAGCCGGTTGGTATTGTCTCAACATTCATCTTTGCGGAAGGATCACCGAGTCTCATGACCGTCCCTTTTCCATATTGTTTCTCAATTTGACTCAGAGCCGCATCGAGCGCCTTCAGTTTATCTTCCCTTTCCATCTTATCCACCTTGTTGTCCGTCTTTTCCATCTTACACCATTTTCCTCCTCTTTATTCTATTCATACTGTTTTTACAGCTTCGTCCCGTTTGGCGGGCATGAAGGAACAAATGTTCGTTATCGAAATAATAAAACATCTGTTCGATTTTGTCAATCTTTTTTTCTAAACCAACTACAACTATAATAATATATTGCCATAATCAAAGTACGATATACCGTACTCAAAACATCTTTTTCCGATCTTTTTTATGAATTACATGTGAAAAAACTGTGATTACAGATGACATATTTTAGATAAAAAGAATACTGCGCGCCCGCCTTTGGATCCGGTAAAATTTATTACCGCCTTAAAAAACTGTATCATATTATCTTCCTTTACGCAAGATTTATGACACAGTTTATAGTCTTTTAAGAATACATCATTTTATTTTCCAAATGTCATCTTACTCAAATACTCAAGCACACAACTTCTTGCAAACATCAAAGCCGTTGTAACCGCCATATTTCTGATCTTTTCCCGGTTCCCGCTGAAGTGATATTCTTTCACCGTCACCTTGCCTTTCACGCAACAGCCGATATAGACAAGACCAACCGGCTTTTCCTTTGATCCGCCATCCGGCCCTGCAATTCCCGATATTGCGATCCCGACATCCGTCTTTGTAACCGCCACAAGTCCTTTGACCATCTCCTGAACCGTCTGGCTACTCACTGCACCATACTTTTGCAGGGTACCTTTTTTGACGCCGAGCAATCTGCGTTTCGACTTATTTGAATAAGTAACAAGTCCAGTTTTGAAAAGTTCCGAAATCCCCGGAACATTGGTCAATCTTCCTGACAAAATACCGCCTGTACAGGATTCCGCGCAACTGATCGTCAATTCAGCACTCTCAAGCAGTTCAGCGAACGCCTTCTCCAGCGTAATCTCTTCCTGCGTAGTATAAATATCGTTCCCGAAACGTGCTTTTAATTCCTTGACGATCGGCTTGATCATCTTGGCAGCATCCTTTTCGCTATCTGCATGCGCAGTCACTCTCACATGCACTTCTCCCGTCTTGGCATAAGTCGCAATTGTCGGATTTCCCTGACTTTTTATCAGATCTGTAAGATTCTCCTCAATGCTACTCTCGCTAACACCACAGGTCTTGACTGTCTGTGACAAAATAATGCCTGTAGTATCTTTTGCCAGATACGGTTCCACGCTTTCCAAAAACATCTGACTAAGTTCATCCGGCGGGCCCGGGAGCAAAATATATTTTTTCCCCCCGGATAATACTGCCATACCCGGTGCGGTTCCGTTATTATTTTGAAAAATGATACTCCCTTCGGGAATCATAGCCTGCTTCCAATTATTGTCCGCCGGCTTGATTCCACGCTTTTCAAACCATGCCGAAATGCGTTTTTTTGTCTTGTCATCGCAGTTCATTCTCTTTTTACAAAATTCTGCCACCGTTTCGGCTGTAAGATCATCCTCCGTCGGTCCGAGTCCGCCCGTCAGGATCATCAGGTCAGCTCTCCCTGAGGCAATTTTCAGCACTTCAAGAATACGCTCCCTATTATCACCGACAACTGTCTGATAATGGCAACTGATACCAAGTGCTGCAAGCCTCTCTGCCAAGAATGCAGCATTTGTATTTACAATATTTCCAAGTAACAATTCTGTTCCAACGCAGATAATCTCTGCCGTCATATCCTACTCCTTTTTACTCCTGTAAGGGAAATCCCTTTTCACAAAGTGCGATATTGCACCTTAATGCAACATGATACCTTTATTCTTTGCAAGATAATCTATGAGTGAAATCACTGTTAAAGCCAGTGCGACCCACATTACAATACTCGTCAATACTTCAAACAGATTACCTTTGAGAAGTGGTATATCCACTACAATCATCATACCGATCATGATCATTTGAAATGTTGTCTTAAACTTGCCCCAATAGCTCGCCGCAATCACTACACCGCTATCTGATGCAACCAATCTGAAACCATTGATAATAAACTCTCTGCTGATGATCACGATCACCACCCATGAAGGGATTCTCCCCATTTCCACCAACAAAATCATTGCGGCGCAAACCAATAATTTATCGGCGATTGGATCCATAAACTTACCAAAATTGGTTACAAGATTATATTTCCTTGCAAGCTTTCCATCCAGCATATCCGTCAAACTCGCAACAACGAAAATGCCAAGTGCAATAAACTCTGCCGTATGGATATCACACGGCAACTTCCACCCCGCTCGTATTCCCATAAGTAATAAAACAAATGGAACGATTAAAATCACACGAAACATTGTCAATTTGTTTGGAAGATTCCATATATCTTTGTTTTTAATGGTCTCCGTCATGATATATCTCTCCGATCAGATCATATTCATTTGCATCTGTCACAATGACCTCCGCCAGATCGCCAGTTACAAGCGTTGCTTCCGTATTCAGGAAAAGGAATCCATCTACACCGGGAGCATCTCGATAAGTCCTTGTCACATAAGTATCTTCATCGGTCAGTTTGCCTTCCACGATCACCATAAGCCGCTTCCCGATCATTTCTTTCGCCTTTTCAAACGCGATCTCCTGCTGAAGTTCCATCAGTTCATCCCGTCTTTGCTCTTTGACATCATCCGGGACCTGATCCTCCATCTCAGCAGCCGCTGTCCCCTCTTCACAGGAAAATGCGAACACTCCCAATCTGTCAAATTCCATCTCGTCAGCAAAATTGTATTGTTCCTCAAAGTCCTCCTGAGTCTCCCCGGGAAAACCACTGATCAAAGTCGTTCGAAGACAAATATCCGGAATCTTCTCGCGCAGTCTTGCAATCACATGTCTGAGAGAAACCTGATCCGTATTTCTCCCCATTCTGCGAAGGACGGAATCTGCGGCATGTTGGATCGGAATGTCAAGATAATGACAGATTTTAGGTTCGGCTGCAATTACATCAATCAACTCCTGCGTGATCTCTTCCGGATAGCAATATAAAATTCTGATCCAGAAAATCCCCGGGATTTCAGCCAGCTTTTTCAAAAGGTCAGGCAGCATTTTCTTGCCATAAATATCTTTTCCGTAAAGCGTTGTTTCCTGTGCCACAAGGATTAACTCTTTTGCTCCGTTTTGTACCAGTTCCTTCGCCTCATTTATCAGGATTTCCATCGGAATGCTCCGATATTTCCCTCTGATCTTCGGAATAATACAATAAGTGCAATGTTTATCACACCCTTCTGCAATTTTCAAATAGGCATAATGACCACCTGTTGTAATGCTTTGTCTCTTCCCACACACCGGTGTAAGATTCAGATCACGATAGTGTTCTCTGCCAATTCCTCTGCCTGCTTCATCCAAAGCCTGTACAATTTCATCAATCGCATTGGTACCGACTAGTGCATCTACTTCCGGAATCTCCTTGCGAATCTCTTTGCGATACCTCTGTGCAAGACATCCGCAAGCAATCAATGCTTTCAATCTGCCTTCATTTTTAGATTGGGCAAATTCCAAAAGGGTATTAATGCTCTCCTCTTTTGCGTCCCCTATAAAACAACAGGTATTTACGATCACCGCCTCCGCCTCATCCGCATCATCGGTAAAAGTATGCCCGCTATCTTCCAGCATGGACAACATCATCTCTGTGTCCACCAAATTCTTATCGCATCCAAGCGACACAAACAAAACTTTCACTTCTGTCCCTCATCCTTCTTGTCGGAAAAACAGCCGGGGCAAATTGCTCCGGCTTATATTGTGCAGACGCCTGACTGCAATATTCTTAGGTGTTAGCGGACTCATCGCCGAGAATCTTGATCTGCCCTTCTTTTAATTCTTCGACAGCTATTGAAAGAGGCTTTTTCCCCTTGCTATCCACAAGCGGTTCATCTCCGCCGATTATCTGGCGAGCTCTCTTGGCTGTAGCCATAACTATGGAATATCGGCTGTTAACTACCGGAGTTTCACCGGGCTCCACCTCACTATTTACAACCTTCATCAAATCTGTATAAGACGGATGCAACATATTACATATCTCCTTTCGCGAACTCTTTCAGTTCCTCTCTTATTCTCTCAATAAATCCGGTCTTTCTCGACGGCTCATTTCTTGCCGCGTCGATGATCGCGTTTAATTCCTTCACGCAAATATCCAGATCATCATTGATCACAATATAATCATAGGCTTCAATACCTTCTGATTCCTCATAAGCACGGGACAAACGTTTTGCGATTACCTCAGGAGTCTCTGTCCCTCTTCCCTCCAAACGCGCTCTCAAAATCTCGGCACTCGGCGGTGTGACAAACAACAACAGAGCTTCCGGAAACTTTTCTTTGATCTGAAGCGCACCTTGAATTTCAATCTCCAAAATTACATCCTTGCCCGCTTCTCGCTGCTGTTCTACATATTTACGCGGGGTACCATAATAATTTCCGCAATACTGCGCATACTCGATCAATCCGCCGTCAGCTATCGTCTTTTCAAATTCCTCTTTATCCGTAAAGAAGTATTCCACCCCATCCCGTTCACCGTCCCTCGGCTTTCGGGTCGTCATTGATACCGACAGTGCGTAATTATGATAATCCTGCAACAATCTCTTGATCAATGTTCCTTTTCCTGCTCCGGAAAAACCGGAAATCACAACAAGGATACCTTTTGAATCCATGAATTCTTCCTCATTTCTTACATTGCAACCGGCATTACCTCGCCGCTCACAAAATCAAAATATACCGTAAGATTAATTATGTTTATTCCAACCACAGAAAGAAAGATGGGCACTTCCTTAACTATCCGTATCTGCTGCCTCGGTATCTCCGGCAGAATACACTTCCTGTGCACGGCCGGCAATCGTCTCCGGCAAAAGCGCCGATAGAACAACCTGATTATTTTCCATCACAAGAACCGATTTGGTTTTACGTCCCTGCGTCGCGTCGATTGCCATTCCGCTTTCTTTGGCGCGTTGCACCATTCGTTTGACCGGAGCGCCGTCCGGGCTGACAATGGCAATGATCTTTTCCGTATTTACAATATTCCCAAAGCCGATATGAATCAGTTTATTCATGTTTTACCCTGAATCTATTCAATATTCTGGATC
>Ga0310786_10012994_pt1 | contig 10281 bp, 16 predicted proteins | sample AusTroGonzalo_MG_FD_203881 | JGI IMG/M metagenome (GOLD analysis project Ga0310786, IMG submission 203881) | Bovine rumen microbial communities from tropical cattle in Woodstock, Queensland, Australia - Gonzalo_03 (v2) (version 2) | ecosystem: Host-associated > Mammals > Digestive system >... | reverse complement strand
CGTGCGTATATCTAACAAATATTGATAATATCGCCATTGTTGCGGTGTTGTTATTTATTACGTTTTGATAGCCGCTTATTTTAAAATAACGTATAGTATTGCTGGCTTGGTAGTGAAATTCGCCTATTTGTTTAGGAACGTTTTTAACAACCTCGTTTACCGCGCTACTCTTTACCGCCTTATTATCTCCGGCGGCTACTGTGCCGGATAATACGCCGGATAATTGCAGCGCCTGCTGTAAGGTCGCCGCGTCGGTTTTGTTAATATACTCGCTATATGAGCGGGGAATTATAAGCCCGTCGTATCTACTCATAGTTAGCCCCCATTATCCGCAAAATGCAACGTTAATGCTGCTTTCTGCTGTAAGACAATTTACGCGTATACCCGTTACGGCGTTCGCAATCATAACCGTTGTATTTTCTGTGAGGGTTACGTTATCGCCGTAAACGTTATCCCAATAGCCGCCGGTGCCGTCCTCGCCGATTATTTCCGGGCGATTGCAGCAAGTTTCAATCGTAAAACTAGCGGTTTCGCCCGCTGGTATGTGTACGGCGATTGTAACGGCCGCTACTCTGTCGGGCGGGTTGATCCAAACGCCGGCGCCTGCTGCGACGTCGGCCTCTACGTTAATGCCCGTTGTGCCTTGGCGGGCGCGTGGTGTTACTCGTGAATATGCCATTATTTAACCTCGCTTACTGTGGTATTGTCTGCCGGCGCGGTTTCTGCCGGCTCTGCTTTCGGGGCGAGTATAAGCTGCTGAAAAGTTGCTACTTTCTCGTCCTGCGCTAAAATCTTGACAAGCTGCGCGTATAACTTGTCATCAATAATTCTACTCATGCGTATATAGTCATTTTTTGAGGTTAAATAAAAAAGGGGCGGCGGTTGTTATCCGTCCCCCTAACGCGTTTTACTCTTGGTAAATGCGTCGCTCTATTCGTCGTCGCCGTCTAGGGCGTCCATAATTACAAACGTTTCGTCGGCCGAGGCAAGCCGCCAGCCGTCCGCGGTTTCCAGCGCGTACACGGGCAAGCCGACGCACGCGTCCTCGTCGCCGTCGTGCAAGCGGTAAACGTGTACGCCGTTCTCGAGAGTGTAGCGGGTAATTTTCGGGAGCCCTTGCTCCTGCGCGAATTGCTCTATTGTCATTTTGTCGGCTCCATAATTTTATTTAATACGTTTAAGTTTACGTCGCACGCCTCAACGTCCATAAGCTGCACGGTCGAGGGTCTAACGCGTTTCAAGTAGTCCAGCACGTCGAGCCCCTTGTATAACTCGCCGCATTGTGGGTCGTAGATGTGGAGCACGTCGCCGCGCTTGTATATGTGTACAATGTGCGCCCCGCGTCCTTTCCATGCAAACTCTATCGTGTAGCGGTTATTAGATTTTAACTCATTTTGCAAATATTCAAAAGTCTTTTTTACTGTCGGCTGCCCCGGGATAATGTATGCCGGCGGTTTGCCGGTTGTGCGGTCTACCCACGCGAGCGAGGTGTCGCGCGATAATACTTTAAGCATGGAGCCCGAACTATTCGGGAGCGTCTGCACGTTGTAACCCCTGCGGCGCATTTCGTATGTAACTACGCAGCTTTGGCAGTTTGTACGGTAGCCGCCGCCCTTGTTAAAGTTCGGATTTGGCCGCAAGTGGTCGGCCTTGTCGAAGTCCATAGCCGCGCCCGGAGTAATGCCCGCTATTTTTTTCGAGCGTGAATTATCGAGCCGCTTTATTTCGTGCGCGAGTTTGCTATTTTTCTCGAGGTCTACGGCCGACGGGTTGAGCGCCCGCGGCTGCTTGCCGTCTATCGTTCCCACAAACTCGCGCGCCGTGTCGCGTGCTATGCCGGTCTGCTTTGTGAAGTCGCGCGCCCTCTGTTGCCACTCGCCAATTTTTGCGCGTGCTGCGGTGTTGTCAATTCCCGCCGCGTCCTGCACGATTGCGCGCCGCTTGTACTTGCGGACGTTGCGCTCCATGCTGCGCAGCTTTTCCTCGGCGTCGTAGCGTGTCATTTCCTTACCGTCATACGTTACGGTCTGCTTTGCCATTTCGTCGAGGTCGTCTGTTGTGTAGTGGCGCTCTGTGCCCTCAAAATACGGATAATATGAATGTCGGCAATTTATACCGCAAATGCCGTCGATTGTGCCGAGCCCGCAAACGCTAAACGGCGGGTATTTTTCACTTGATCCCGACAACGAAAATATTTTTCCCTGCCAAGCCTCATGGCTCGGGCGCGCGCCTATGTGTGCGGACGTTTCCACGAGGTCGCAGCCCAGCTCCTCGCAATCGCTCATAGTTGCCGCGCTGGCGGTCTGATTTACGCCGGTTAATACGTTCATGCGGACGGCGGCCTCTATGCTCAAATGTACGGGGCGCCCGTTGCGGTAGTATACCGAGCCGACGCCCTGCTCGGCGAGCGTGTCGCAAGCGCTTTTCATGGCGCGGTCATAATCAAACGCTCCGCTTACTACTTGCATATATGCGGCGTTTGCCTGTTGTACGAATTGCTGCTCGGTCGTGTATGCGGTTGTCATTGTGAGGCGCGATAAGTCGGAGTGTGTTTTCTGTATTCCCGCGAGCATAGCCTGCGCGTTTATATCGCTTACGCCGTGGCCGAGCGCGTCCTCGAATATGCGGTTATTTGTGCGCGCGTTTTTAATCATGGCGTCGTTATAAATCGCTTTTATTTCGCGCTGTATTTTCGGGTCGTATTTTTTGATAATGCGGGCGACGTCTTTTTTAAGCGCGCCGGTTTCGGCTAACATGGCCGCTTGCCAGCGTGTCGCCTCGGTTATCTTTCCGAGTTTCGCAAGGCGCCGCGCCATGTCGGCGAGTATGTCCGCCTCGAGCTGCGCGTATATGTCCGCGATTTCGTCGCTAAGTCCGTCGAGGTAACGAGGCGCTAACACTACCACGCCCCCCGGATAATGCGCCACGCGATTTTAGCGCGGTGATGTAGCGGGAGTTTATTAACGCCCGTTTTAATTGCGTAGTATATGCCGTTTGCCATGTCGCTAGTGTTTTGTTTTATGCTTTTCTTAATTTTGTTGTTTGCGCTCATAATAAAAACCCCTCTAGGAATTCAATAGCGCGCCCGTAGCGCGTCCGTTTGCCCTCGGTGGTATAATTTCACTACCGGGGCGTTTTGCGTGCGTTATACGCAAGATTTAAGCCAATCCGAACGGCGCAGAGTATTCCGGCTCCGGCGGTACGTTCGCCTTTGCGGTTGCCTCGTCCTCGCCGTAGAAGTCGCGGCGGTATTCCCATTTATTAAGTACGCCCGCGCTGATTTCCTGCATAGCGGTTTGTTTCGCCTGCTGTATGTCCTTGCGGGTTTGGTCGTCGTTCCACTTGATTGTATAGAGTTCTTTGTCGTTTGGAGTCGGTGCGCCTTTAATCTGATAAGCGCGCGCCATGTATGCGAAAATGTCGGCAGCGTCTTTATACTTGGCGGCGATTTCGTCCTCGATTTCGTCGATAATTGCGAATAGTTCCTGTCGTCCGCCGGTGTACTGTGTGGCGGTCTGCTGCACTTGCTCGGCGTCGCTTATTGTGCCCTTGCCGAGGTTGATAGTCTGCTCAATTCTCTTGAAAACAGATTGCAAGTATTTTTCCTGCGCCTCTGTGCGCAGCTCCGGCGAGTAGTCGTGGATTTTTTCGCCGTCTATGCCGTTGCCGTCGATTTTTACTACGAGGCGGTTTAATGTCTTGGTGCTCAATACTTTCTCGATTTTGCCGTCTTTTGTCTTGCGGTCCGCGAACATATCGCGGTCGGCAAACACGCGCTTTTCGCCGGCCTCCTGCTCCCAATCCATGCGCGCGAGCTGGCGGTCTGCGTTTTCTATGAGGTCGATTGCGGCGTCGATAAGTGCTACCGGCACGTTTGAGCCGTCAATCTTGTTTGTTATGCCGCTACGGAACTCGACAATCATAGGGCGGCCGCAATTTTCCCACACGTAAAACGGTGTAAGGTCTGCGGTGAGCGGGCAAGAGGTGAGCGAGGTTTCACGTAGTTTCGTGTCCTTGTTTTCGTAAAGTTTCAAAGTTACGCTATGGTTTACGCCGTCGAAGTTATGAGCCTCTACGAGCAAATACTCGCTCTTGCCGCTGGTGAGCTGCTTTAATATAAGCGCGCCGGTGAGCGTGCCGTCGAAGTCGTATTTAGTCGGCAGATAATTTCCGAGCGGGATAATTTCGTATTGCAATTTGCCGCTTGCGTAAATCGGACGGAGCAAGCCCGCGCCCTGTAATGCGATATACTCGACAACGCGGCCGACGTTTTTATTAAGATGTTTAAGCGGCTGCGCGAGTACGTCGTTTTTTACGTCGAGCCCGATTTCACGCTTTACGTAGTAGTTTAAGCGCCCCGCAATCTGCGACGGCAAGCCGCAGCTTTTCGCGTCTACGCTCCACGGTGCTTTATTGGCCGCAATCTGCGCCCATAGTTCGATATGGTTATACATTTCGCTTGATATGCTGGTGTCTATGCCGGTTAATTCCTCGATACGTGTAGTGTGGAAATAGTTTAAGATGTTCATAAAAAAGCCCCTTATTTTTTCAAACATGTTTTATCCTCGTATGTGGTTATAGTCATTTTTACGCACCCGCGTGCCGCCACTCGTGCTCGCTTGCGTAGCGTGTGAGCGCTATAAAGTGGTCGGGCTGTCCCTCGGGGTAACCCTCGAGTATCTCGCCCGTTCGTCTGTCGATTTCGTACTCGTAAAGCGTAAACTCGTCGGCAGCGTGTGGCGCGCGTTTGGCGTCGATTACGATAGCGCGTAAACCTTGCAGCCACTTGTAGCCGGCGTCGCGTGAGCCGCGCCCCTTGTATGCGCCGCGAGTGTTTCCGCCCCAGCTCCTAAAATCCGCTACACTTTTCGGCTCTGCGGAGTCCGCCGTCTGTCTGTCCTCGTATATGCTCATGCCGTGCGCTTTCATGTGCTCGGCGGTCTTTTCAAACGCTGCCTCGTTGCCGTGTTTCCACAAGTAGAGTTCGTCCCAAATATAAAGCGTTTGTGTGCGCGCGTCGTAGTGCATTGAGCCGTAGGCGTATGGGTCGGGGAAGTAGCCCCAGTCTATGCCCTGCCATGTTTCGCCGCCCCATGAGTCGATTTGCTCCTCTGTGATTTCCTCGAGGCGCACGTTCTCGAATACAGTACGGCCGGTGCCGGTTGCTTTCCCGAGGAATATATTCTCGTAGGCGCGGCGGTTGTATTGCTTTGTGTTTTCAATGTCGTGTAGCAACGTTTCGCCCAGCCATGCGAGGCGCTTTTCCTCGGGTATGTCTAAATACGTCGTATGTACAATCATGCGGCGCGGGTCGTTTTCGCGCAGCTCTGCGTTACACCAATGGCGTGTAGCGCTCGGCGGGTTGAATGACTCAAACATAAAAAAGCGCGAGCCGCCGCGTAATGCAGATAACTTGAAGTTGTGCAAGTCGTCCGGCTCAACTTCGGTTTTTTCCTCAATCCATAAAATAGCAATATAGCCGCTTGATGTTTTAATTGATTTCCCTTTTTCCGGGTCGTCGAGGCCGACAAATAAAATGCTCTGCTCGTCGCCGTTTCTGCGTCGGTAAATTATCGGGAGCGCAGCCGTTCGCGATTTCGGTATCTTAAACCCCGCGCCCTTGTTCCCCTGCATGATAGGCAAGTGTAGCGCCTTGATCGCCCACACGATTTGTTCGAATACAGATTGTCGTAACGTCTTGGCGTACTTGCGCACGATTACGGCGTTATAGCGCGGAAACATGACAACGAGCAACACGACACAAAGCGAGATAAACGAGGATTTACACGAGGCGCGCCCGCCCGGAAACGTCCAGCGCTCGTGTTGCGGCTCTGCTGCGAATATGTCATTAAATGCGCGGTTATACACCGGCGCCCATAGTTCGCGGCTGTCAAAGTTCACGCGTCTACCTCAACCGGCGCAGGCTCGCCGCCCTCTACGCTGATGTTTACGGCTGTATCGTCGCCCGCTGTGTCGGCTGGCGTTTCCTCTGTGCCGTAGCCGCGACGCTTGCCTTTAGTAGCGAGTACAAAGCGTATCATTTGGCCGTCGCCGTTCTTTATGCGGTCAATACAAGCGCTCTCTGTGAGGTCTAAATATTTCTCGCTTTCGTCTGCGAGCGCTGCCAATGTTTCCGGCCATTTTTTAATATACTCGTCGGCGGTGTGCCAATTACATTTTAAGCGCTTGGCAATATCCGACACAATGCCGTAACTATCCTTGATAGCCTCGAGTACCTCTGCTTTTTTGTAGTTTCGTTTACGTCCCATTTGTGCCTCTTACTGTTTCGCGTTTTTGCGCTCCATCTACCTAAAATATTTGTTTTTAATGCGTTCCCATTCGTCCGGCAGGAAGTCGTTTTTTGCTCGGTTTACGCACCACGGCAGGAATTGCAAGTTATCAAGTTCCCATGAGCCGCCACGCGATAGCGGTATTATATGGTCGAGCGACGGCAGCGCGTAGGGCTGCTTGTCCTGCAACCAATCGTTATACACTTCGTTAAACTGTTTATCGTTGTAGAAGTGCTTTATAAATGCTTTGTATTTGTCCGCGTCAAAATGTATTTTCACTCTGTCGCGAGTAATTACGCTATTTAAGTATTTGAGTTTTTCAACGTCCTCAAATTGCATAACAAACTCTAACTCTATCGGTAGGCTCATGTGCGCCACCATGTTTTTATATAACAATTCTTTTGAGGCTTTCATTCCTAGCCGTGTCTGTCTGCCGCGTGAGGCAAGCCCGATTTTGCGCCGTTGTTCCTCTGTTTCCGGCTTGCGCTTTCGGTTGGAGTTATTGAGCGTTACGCCGTATTTAGTCAATATCCGTTTAATTTTGTGGTGGTCGGTGTTATGCTCTGCGGCAATATCTCGGAGCGTTCTAAAATCCTCGGTATATGCCTTAACTATTTTCGCCTCGTCCATTTTTCCCTCGCACCTTGTCGCGGGTTTCCTCAACCTCGCGGCGTAATTTTTCCGCACGTTCGCGCAGCTTTACAGCGTCGGCAAGTAGTTTTTCCGCGTCTGTATTTTGCGTTTTTTGTGCAATATCCATGCTTATATAGTCATTTTTTTAATAAAAAACGGCGGGTTTGTGCGCTTTCCCCGCCGTTATGTTTTTATATCTTGCGCGCGTCTATAAACTTTCGCAGCGCGTTTTCTGTGGAGTTATCGACACACGTTATAGTGTAGGTATGCCCCTTTACCTTTACGCTCATTCCTTTACAGTAGAGGCGCTCGGCGTCTACGCCCATAGTTTTCTTTGCAATCGCTTTAATCTGTCCCGCGCCCTTTTTTTTCATTTCCTCGGGTATATCCTTGCCGTACAGATTCTCGAGCACGCGTGCCGCTTGGTACTGATTTGTTACCCATACGTCGGATTTATTGAAGTAGCGGGCAATCTGATTTTGTTTTACGCCGTAGCGTTCTTTGAGTTCGTCGAATACCTCAACGTATTCTAACGCGCTCATTTCTTTACGCTGTACGTTTTCGGCAATCTGCATAATCAATAAATCGCGCTCGTTGATTTCGAGTGTTACGTTACACTCAATGTGAGGAAGTCCGAGCCGCTTTACCGCCTCGTAGCGTCTGTGCCCTGCGACTACCTCGTACAAGCCGCCGCCGATTGCTTTTACCATAATCGGATTTATAAGGCCGTTAGCCTCGATACTGTCGGCTAGTTCCTGTATATCCGTGTCGCGTTCGTTACGGATATTCTTACCGCTTTTAATTTTTGCCATTTCGATAATTTTAAACATAGTTTTTCCCCCGTTCTAAAAATATGCCGCGTTACGTTTCTCGCAGCTCCTCGGCCGGTATTACGTCGGAGCGAGTAACCCCCAGCGGCGCGGGCGTATTTAATCGCGTTTACTCCTCACGCGGTTAAGTCTTTCTCAAACATAAACGGCTCGCCGCAACGATACGGGTAGAGTACAAAGTAATTCTCACCCGTTACTATCGCGTGTTTGCTGCCGTCCTTGTTTATCCGTAGCCCGTGTTTTATAACCTCTATCCCATAAGCCGGGTATCTGTAATTAAACTCGAGCGTTTTTATAATAAACGCTTTCGGCGTTTCTCTAAAATCAACTTTTATTTTTCCGCCAAATACGGGCGTTTCGTCTATGTGTGTACATACCACGATTTCCCCCTCATGCAAATAACTCGCCTTGTTTCGGCAGCCGCTCCCACTTAATAAGTGAGGCGGCGTCGATTGCCTCGCCGGTTGTCGTCGTAAACCAATACGCGCCCGAGCCGGTCGCTTTCGCGTACACCGTTACTACGCGCTTTTCGTGGCGGTCGGCGTAACGGCTCATTTCATACGGCCACGCGCCGTCGTCTATTGCGTAGCGCTCTATGCGGTACGTGTCGCCCGGTCTTGCCTCTGCGAGGAAGTCGAGCGCGCGCTGGTGCTGCGCTTTCTTTGCCGCCCAATAGCGGGCGCTTTCCTCGGGTGTCATTCCTGCGCCCCCTCGTCGTTTACGTAGTTCTCGCATTCGCGCAGCTCGCAAAAAACTTTATAAACTTTGTAGTTTTTTGCCTCGTCTATTCCGTCTTTTGCAAGTCCGTGTATTCCGATTTCCGCGTCGGTGAAGTGTTCATACGTGCAAGCGTGGAGCGCACAATCTGTATAAATTACGCCACTCTCGCTCGGTTTGACATATAGCCGGTTTTTATTGAGCCCGATAACATAGCCTACATTCGGCTTGTAGTCGTCGTCGCCCATGCAAAATAACTCGCTCATTTTTCCCCCTCGATAAACTCGCCGCCAGCGGCAAGCCGTAGTATTATTTCCGCGTCGGTTTTTATCTGCCGATTTTCCGTCGCCTGCCGTTCCTGCGCGCTCTGCATTTCCGCAAGGCTCGCGCCCATGCTATCAACCCGCGCCCGCGTTACCGCGTTGTCGTGGAGCGTTCCCGCCGCAAGTAGCAACGCGATAAACAAGAGGCAAGCGTTGAGTAGCAATAATAAACACGCTTTTGACTCGCTCATTATTTCCCCTCGCGCAAGTATCGCTCGCGCCTGTATTTTCTGCGCTGCTCTTTGTGCGCCGCGTCGTAGGCTTTCTGCCATGCGATTATTTTTTCGCGGTCTTTAAGGTAGCGCGCCCGGCGGTATTCCGGGTCGTATTTCTTCTTTGCCATTAGTCCGCCTCCTCAAAGCACGCCGGTATAACCGACGGCCAATACGATAATTTAAGGCAACGCGGGTCGGTAACGAGCGGGTGCTCTGCGCGTTCCGCGTCGCTCGGTGCCTCGGTCGCGTGCTTTGCTTTCTCGGCTGCCTCGCGTCGTGCCAGCTCCTCGGCGCAGCGTTTAAGCGCCTCATGGCTGAATACTAAAACCTTGCGCCCGCGCTTGTCCCACTTGTATTGGCAATCGAGGTCGAGTTTCTTCATAAGCGCGTAAAACGTCGGGAGTGTTATCTCGAGCGCGTTTGCCATGTCCGACGCTAAAAACGTGCGCTCAACCTCGGGGCGCTGGGTGTATACCCATTTTTCACGGATATTTAACTCGCTCATTTTTTATCCCCCTCGAGTGCGGCGCGCTGTGCGTTTTTCTGCATTTTGTGGTTTACGGCGCTCTCTATGTCGATATTGTCCTCGTATGCTGCAATCAATACGCAGATTAAAACGTCTGCGAGTTCCTCGGCGTAGTCCTCTTTGTCTATGCCGTCGATATATTCCACGCTCGCCCATGCCTCGCGAGCCTGCGCAGCCTCTACGACTTCGCCGGCGGTGTGTTTCAATATGTCCCGGATTTTTACCGCGCCGCCGTTGCGCTCGCGTGTTATGGCTGTTCTATGTGCATTTTCTGCGACTTCGTTTAAGTTCATTATTTCCCCCTAGATTTTTTCAATAAGTTCAAAGCGGTAGTTTTTCCACGCTATGCCGTACTTTATGCAATCCACGAGCCGCGCCTCTGTGAGCCCGTCAAACTTTGGATCGCGCAGCATTTCCCAGCTTGTCGCGTATATTTCCCGCTTGTCGCTCAAATTGTCCGTTACGACGTATTCGTAACTTACCCGCACGTTTTCGCGCTCGGGTAGTGTGTCCGTAAATGCGAGCATTTTGTCGCAATTCCGGGCGTAGTTTAATTCTTTCGTTACCCGCGTAAACAGATAACCCGTTATGCTGCGCTCGATAACAAACGCCGGGCGCTTTAGGTATTGCTCAATTATGTACGTCGCCGCGTCCTGTGCTTTCTGCTCGCGTATGGCTGCGCAGAAGTCGCGCCCGCGTGGCCGGTGGTTTATTGTTTTCTTTGCGATTAAAAACAATAACTCGTAC
>Ga0310786_10012993_pt1 | contig 10281 bp, 9 predicted proteins | sample AusTroGonzalo_MG_FD_203881 | JGI IMG/M metagenome (GOLD analysis project Ga0310786, IMG submission 203881) | Bovine rumen microbial communities from tropical cattle in Woodstock, Queensland, Australia - Gonzalo_03 (v2) (version 2) | ecosystem: Host-associated > Mammals > Digestive system >... | reverse complement strand
CTGCCCCTCGACTTGCATGTGTTAAGCCTGCCGCTAGCGTTCATCCTGAGCCAGGATCAAACTCTTCATTGTATATTCTTATAATGCTTAGCTTGTACCCTGACGTGTTTCCTAAGAAACTGACGCTCGTTTATAAAAGTTGCTTGCTTGTACTTTTAGTCTTTCAGTATTGTCAATGAACTTTCCCGTTTCAAACGGGACTGCAAAGGTAGTAACTTTTTTTGAACTGACAAATTTTTTTAAAATAATTTTTGAAGAATCTTTTTTGTATATTTGCGTTTGTATGGAGAAACGCGTATCACTCTGGCAGATTTTCACGGTTTTCGCAAAAATCGGGGCCTTCACCATTGGCGGAGGATATGCCATGATACCCCTCATCCAGGCAGAGATGTCAAAACGCGGATGGATAAGCGAGGATGAGCTCCCGGACATAGTAGCCCTGTCACAGAGCGCCCCGGGCGTGATGGCCGTAAACATTTCCATATTTGCCGGCAACAAACTCCGCGGCTTCAAGGGCAGCGTGGCCGCCACTCTGGGCAGCATACTCCCCTCCTTTGCCATCATCCTTGCCATTGCCATGTTCTTCTCCGCCTTCAAGGACAATCCCTGGGTGGAAAGGGCCTTCAAGGGCATAAGGCCGGTTGTGATATCCCTCATAGCCGTGCCGATGATTAACATGGCCCGTAAATCCTGCCGCAGCTGGTGGACCTGGCTTCTGGCCATATCGGCCCTTGTGCTGGTGGCCTTCCTCAACGTGTCGCCCATCTATATAATTATATGTGTAATGGTGATTGGCTTTAGCGTTACACTGTGGAAACGTTAACCCTCATACTTCAACTGGCCTGGACCTTTTTTGTCATAGGGGCTTTCACCATTGGCGGAGGCTATGCCATGCTGTCCCTCATCCAAAACCAGGTTGTGGTGGAGCATGCCTGGATTAGTGAGAGCACTTTCACGGACATTGTTGCAGTAAGCCAGATGACGCCCGGGCCAATCGGCATAAACAGCGCCACCTATGTGGGTTATGAGGTCCTTTACAATGCCACCGGCAGCCATCTCCTTGGCATCTGCGGGTCTCTTACCGCAACGCTCTCAATCATGATTCCGTCATTTGTAATCATGCTGCTGATTGTGCGCTTTTACCAGAAGTTCAAAACCAGCGCCCTGTATGCGGGCACCATGAGCTGGCTCAAACCCGCCGTGGTGGGACTGATAGGCGCAGCCGCTGTCATTTTGATTATCAAAACCACCTGGACCGGTTTTACGCCAAACGTTCAGGTAGTAAGTGAAAACTTCCCGGACTGGAAGAGCTGGTGCCTTCTAGGAGCCGCCTTTGCAGCCGCCTATTGGGGTAAGGTAAACCCCATATACATTATACTCTCCGGAGCCGTTTTAGGACTATTACTTTATTGAATATGAAACGTTTAACACTTCTTCTGGCACTGTTTGCCGCAGCCTGTACACCAAAGCCCCAGGCTTTTTCCGTAATCCCCCAGCCAGCCGACGTCACCATCGGCAAAGGCTCCTTCTGCGTAAAAGGCGCCAACATATGCTTTGACGACGCCATGGACGAAGCTTCCCTGGCCGCAGTCCTCCGCTTTGTAGAGGCGGTAGAAACCGCTACGGGAGAGCAGCTCAATTATGCCGAAGGCGGAATACAGTTCAGCGTCAACCCCAACCTGGGCCCTGAACAGTACTATATCAACGTAAAGAAGGACGGCGTACAGGTGGATGCATCGGCCCTTAACGGCTTTGTATACGCCTGCGAGACCCTCAAGCAGATGCTCCCCGCCGCCGTTTACGGTGACAAGAAGGTGAAGGCCGATTGGGTACTCCCCTGCGTGGAAATCCTTGATCAGCCCCGCTTCAGCTACAGAGGCATGCACATTGACCCATGCCGGCACTTCTGGACAGTGGAAGAGACAAAGCGTTACATAGACGTAATGACCGCATACAAGCTCAACCGTATGCACTGGCACCTGACCGACGACCAGGGCTGGCGCATTGAGATTAAGGCATATCCCCGCCTCACTGAGGTTGGTGCATGGAGAGACGGCACCATGATACGCAAAGACTGGGATTCAAACGACGGCATCCGCTACGGTGGTTTCTATACCCAGGAGCAGCTTAAGGAAGTTGTGGAATACGCAGCGGAGCGCGGCATCACGGTTATTCCGGAAATTGACCTCCCCGGCCACATGCTGGCAGCCCTCAGCGCCTACCCTGAACTTGGCTGCACCGGCGGCCCGTATAAGGTATGGCACCGCTGGGGTATCACAAAGGATATCCTCTGCGCCGGAAATGAAAAGATTTACTCCTTCCTTGAAGGCGTGTTTGACGAGGTGATGGATATATTCCCCTCAGAGTACATCCATATTGGTGGAGATGAGTGCTTTGGCGGAGACGCAGAGCCCGGCAGACCGGATCCTTGGGATGTATGCCCTAAATGTGCCGATAAGATGCGCAAACTTGGCATCAAGAAAGGCCCACAGGCAAAACATTATCTGCAGAACTACGTAACGCATCGCGTTCAGGAGTATCTTGCCGCCCACGGCAGGCAGGTAATTGGCTGGGATGAGATTCTCCAGGGAGACCTTCAGCCCGGAGCTACCATCATGTCATGGCGCGGCGTAGAAGGCGGAATTGAAGCTGCAGCCAAGGGCTTCGACGCAATCATGACGCCCAACGGATATCTCTACTTTGACTACTACCAGGGTGACGAGAGAGACAAGGAGCCCTTCGGCATTGGCGGCCGACTTCCGCTTGAAAAAGTGTATGGATATGAGCCGTTTGAAGGTATAGCTCCCGGGGCCGAGGATCACATCCTTGGCGTGCAGGCCAACCTCTGGACAGAGTACATAGCCACACCGGAGCATCTTGAGTATATGCTCCTCCCCCGCCTCTGCGCCCTTTCAGAGGTTCAGTGGTGCGCAGCAGAAGCCAAAGACTTTGACCGCTTCAACGCCTCCCTTGACCATACCTTTGCAATCCTTGACGCCATGGGCGTGAACTACTCCCTTGACTGCCGCGGCCTTGTGGGCCTTGACCGCATCCCCGCCCGCGATTCCGCCGCCCTGGCCGACTACATGGCCACCAAGACGTGGGACTGGTAAAAATGTGGTTGCCGGCGGGGTCTTTGACGAGCTTCCTGACTGGCGCCCGTTTTTGATAAAGCGCTGATTAGCAGCCACTTACAAAATCTCCTCCCATCGGTTTCGCCGGGAGGAGATTTTGTAATACGCTGATTGTGAATCAATTAGCTAAAACGGCAGGTTGAAGTAAGCCGGCGGATAACCAAAACGGGCCATGCATCACTGCGTGGCCCGCTTGTTTCTAACCTAAAACTTAACCTATTAAAAAACTATTCGCTCCCAACAACTGCCAAATCCGTGCCATCGGCATCTTTTTGGAGTTCAATTTTGTTAAGTTCTTCATCCGGCCTTATGCTCAAAATCCTGACGTCCATAACGGGCCTGTCATAGCGGTCCGTTTTGACTGATGCAATCTTGTCAATTACGTTAAGACCGGCCACGGTTTCTCCAAAAACGGTGTATTCTCCGTCAAGATGGGCGCAGGCCGCCGGGTCCTGCACCAGGTAGAACTGCGAACCGGAAGACTCTTTGAAGGGATTGGCCACATCTCCGCGGCGCGCGGCGGCCAGAGCCCCCTTCTTGTGAGTGTGGAGAGGATTGCCGTCGGTGTCCCTCATCTCTGCCGGGATAGTGTAGGACGGGCCGCCCATGCCGTACATGTCAACTTTTGAGGTGTCTTTGGTGAAGGGGTCTCCGCCCTGGATCATGAATCCGTTGATTACGCGGTGGAAGAGAAGGCTGTCATAGTAACCTGCAATGGCCAGTTTCTGGAAATTGGCCTTATGCCTTGGCGTGTCCTTGTATAACTTTACCTTTATGGTTCCAAGGTTTGTGACAATGTCAAATACGGGTTCCTGGGGCAGGGATTTTGCCTTCAGGGCCGCAGCGGTTGTATCCGGGAAAACTTCCTCTTCCTGGGCGGGGGCCGATCCTCTCTGACGGCATGCGCTCATGGCGGCAAGCAAAATAGCTGCAATGATTGCGAACTTCTTCATATTCCAGTATGCTTTGTTTGTGCAAAAATAGTTAAATTTGCGTTCACTATGGCAAATCCCTTGAAACAATTGGCGGGAGAAACCGCCATTTACGGTCTCAGTTCAATTCTGGCCAGGATACTGAACTTCCTGTTTGTCCCCTTGTACACCCGTATGCTTACCCAGGCACAGTACGGTGTGGTTACGGAATTCATGGCATACATAGGCATCCTGCAGGTGATACTGGTGCTGGGGTTGGAGACCGGCTGTTTCCGTTTTGCCAACAAAGAGGGAGAGGACCCCAGAAGGGTCTATTCCGGAGCTCTGCTTACCGTAACGGGCCTGAACCTGGCGTTCCTTGCATTCATGGTGGCTTTCTCAGAGCCAATATCCGCTGCTTTGGGATATGAGGGTTACAGGGTCCTGATTATATATGTGGCAGCCATACTTTTCTGCGACAATATTACGGCCATTCTTTTTGCCAAACTCCGGCAGGAACATAAGGCTGTAAAGTTTGCCGTCCTCAAGACAGTGAAGATTCTCACGGAAACCTGCGCAAACCTGGTGCTTTTCTTCTGGTATCCTGCTCACGCATTTGCCAGCGCCCTGCTGTCTCCATCACCGGACTTTACATACCCTATTTTTGCCATCCTTGTCAGCTGCGTTCTGTGCCTGGTACTGTTTATCCCGGATGTGCTGCGTCTGAAACTGGTTTGGGACAGTGTTGTGGTAAAGCGCATGCTGCTGTACTCCCTTCCGCTGATGATTGCTGCGCTCCCCGGAGTAGCCAATGACCTTGTGGACAGGGTGCTGTTCCGGTATTTTGACACTTCGTCGGAGGCATGGCGCGCATCCCTTGGCGTATATCAGGCGGCCGTAAAACTTGCCGTAATAATGAACCTCTTCATCCAGATGTTCCGTTATGCGGCAGAGCCATTCTTCTTCCAGAGGGCCAAGGACAAGGGCTCCAGGCAGCTTTATGCCGTTGTGATGGAATATTTTACGGCATTCTGCGGCCTTGTATTCGTTGGCGTAATAGCGTATATTGACATCATTTCCCTGCTTTTGGGAAGGGACTTCCGCGTGGGAATTGGAGTTGTTCCCATAATGCTTTTGGGATACATGCTGCTTGGCATGCTGTTCAATGTCTCAATGTGGTATAAACTCTCCGGCAAAACCAATATGGCGGTCTGGATAACCCTTACCGGCCTTATTGTAACTACCGTCATCAATATAGTGTTCATGCCCCGCTTCTCATACTGGGCATCGGCCTTTGCTCACCTGGCAAGCTACCTTGTAATGTTTATCATGAGCGCCGCGCTGGGCCAGAAGTACTATCCTATCCCTTACAAGTGGGGCAGGCTCCTGGCAATTTTCGGCCTGATGGGCATCTCATACGCCGCAGTGCTGGGCGTTTCTTCACTTGAGGGCGGCATGGCTCTCAGGCTTGTCCTCAACACTGTTGTCACCGCCCTTTATGCGGCATCGGCCTGGATGCTGCTGCGCCGCCGGAGCACATTATCGGCAAAATAATACTACCTTTGCAACATGGAACTGAAAATGGAATTACAGCAGGTGCCGGTGCTGCTTCTCACCGGCTATCTGGGAAGCGGCAAGACCACCCTTCTCAACCGAATCCTTTCTAATAAAAAGGGTATAAAGTTCGCCGTCATTGTCAATGACATAGGCGAGGTAAACATAGACGCCAGCCTTATAGAAAAGGGCGGCGTGGTAGGCTCTACGGATGACTCTCTGGTAGCTCTTCAGAACGGCTGCATATGCTGCACGCTCAAGATGGACCTGGTGGCCCAGATTGCAGACCTGACTAACTCCCGCAAGTTTGACTACATTGTAATTGAGGCAAGCGGCATTTGCGAGCCTGCTCCTATTGCACAGACCATCTCCACCATCCCCGCTCTTGGCGGGCAGTACATCAGAGGCGGCATCCCGTACGTAGACTGCATCGCCACAGTTGTGGACGCTCTGCGCATGAAAGAGGAATTTGACAGCGGCAGCGCCCTGCAGAAGGAGGACATCGGGGAAGATGACCTGGAACGTCTTGTGATAGAGCAGATTGAATTCTGCAACATAGTGCTTCTGAACAAGGCGGCCGATGTCACCCCTCAGGAACTTGGCAAACTCAAGGGCATAGTAAAAAGCATTAACCCCGGCGCAAAGGTGCTTGAATGCAACTACGGTGACGTGGATCTGGATGAGCTCATCTATACCGGGATGTTCAACTTTGACGTAGTGGCAACATCGGCCGCATGGATTGCCGCCATAGAGGGAGAAGATGAGGAAGAAGAGGCCGAGGGTGAAGCTCTGGAGTACGGCATTGACACCTATGTGTACACCCGCCGTCCCGCCCTGGACCTGAACAAGTTTGACCACATGGTAGCCACAAAATGGCCATCCAACATAATCCGCGCAAAAGGCCTCTGCTACTTCTCCAATGACCAGGACAAGTGCTATCTCTTTGAGCAGGCCGGCAAGCAGAAAAGCCTGAAGGACTGCGGCTTATGGTTCGCCACCATGGATCCGGAGGAGCTTCAGGAGATGATGGCCAGAGACAAAAAACTGAGGGCCGATTGGGACCCCCAGTATGGTGACAGAATGCAAAAGATTGTATTCATCGGCCAGCATCTGGACAAGCCGGAGCTTGAAAAACTGATGGACAGCTGCCTGGCCGACTAAAATCTGTATCCTATGCCGGCGGCAATAGTGCCGTTGAAAACGTCCGACAGTGTGAGATAGCTCACATCCAGGCGGAAACCGGCAAACTGGAAACCAAGACCCAGGCCAAGGTGGCTGGAAAAAGCAGCACCGTCCGTTGCATACCTGTAACCGGCACGGGCGTAAATCATCCTGTTAAAGGAATACTCAAGTCCAGCGGATATACCGTTGGACTTGCTGTTTAGATAGTAATCCTCATCCAGCATGAACTCAATGGAGTTCTTGGCGCCAATCTCCAGCAGATATGCCGCAGAGGCTCTCAGGGAAGAGGGCTGAGCGTATTCACGGCTCTGAGAGTCTTTGACCATAGAGCCAAGGTTTGCAACTCCTGCGCTCAGGGTCAGTCCCTTGGCCGGCTTGAAAAAGGCCGATGCATCAAATGCAAAAGCCCTGAGAGCATAGCCCTGGAACAGGTTGTCCTGCGCGTAGCGTGCATTGACTCCAAGGCCGAACCATTCTGCAATCTTGACGCCGACGCCCAGATTAAACTGGAGGTTTGATGGCGTGTAGCCATCATCTGCCTTCTTGTCAATATTATACATGGCTCCGGCCGACAGAGCTACACGGCCAAAGTTATATGCCCCTGCCGCATTAATAGCATGGGAAACACCCATCTTGGGTGCAAAGTACTGATACCCAAGGGAGAAATCTCCGCTCCCGTTATAAAAAGCGGCACTTGCGGCATTGTTGAAAGCTGCGTACGCCACATTGCTTGTGGAAGCGGACCCGGCACCGGCCATTGCCGCCGAGCGGGGATTGCGCTCAATGCGCGTAAATGTCAGAGCCTCATTCTTTTGGGCAAAAGCAAAGCTGCCAGAGAGCAGGATAGCGGCCCAAACGATTGCGAATTTTTTCATGTCAGTTTATTAATGGACGGCAAATATCCGCAATTTATTTGTGAATTCCAAAAATATGATTACCTTTGCAGTCCCGATTTTTGGGAAGTCACATTGGAGAGATGCTCGAGTGGCTTAAGAGGCACGCCTGGAAAGCGTGTATACGCCAAAAGCGTATCCCGAGTTCGAATCTCGGTCTCTCCGCAAAAAAGCCTTCTACAGTAGTGTGGGAGGCATTTTTGATAAAAAATATCCCAAAAAATATCCCCAAAAAATATTCACCAGCTTCCTTCAATTTGTTTGGAGACAGGTGTATTCTTTGAGAAGTAAGCATAAACCGCCACAAAGCTTTTAGAAAAACGAGGGCAACTTGCGTCGTCCTCGTTTTTCTATTCAGTGCACGGAATTTAGAAATTCCAAGTCTTTAAAATGACTTTCTGGGCATCGGGCTCACCGATCTTTGTGCTGGGCGCGAAATACAGGATAATCGTTCCTTCGGGTTTGGTGCTCTTGGAATCCACAACGGCCTGAGCAGCGTTGATGGCCTTGGAATCGTTGGCGCTGCTGCGCTCGGAAACGGTGCCAACTGCGCTCTTGACGGCCGAGTGCATTTCATCGGCCAGTTCTCTCAGTTCCGTGTAGGATTCACCGGACACGGAGCAACCATAAACGCCATTTCCACCGCCCTGCTTCTGGCAGGAAACGGCTGTGCAAACAAGTGCCAGTGCGGCAACAAGTACAAAAAATAAAGCTTTCGTTTTCATGATAGGGTTTGGTTTATTTGTTATTTCCATATAAAAGTCAGTTTGGTGTCAGGGTTGATATCCTCGTTGACGAAGATATCGACTCCCACTATGCGGCCATTTGTATCGTACTGGTAATCAAATCTCTTAGTCTTGACGATGGTAGAAATCTTGCCGCCGATGTTTCTGACCGTGGTGACGCTGCAAGAGAAGGGCTGGTGGACTGGCATCTTGCCAAGGGCACGGGTGAAAACGATACCGTTCCACAGAATAAACCCATCCTGCGGATGCAACTGGTAGGGTTTGTCTCCGTAGGTGTACTCAGTCGTAGAGGTGGAATGGATGTTTCCAACTTCAAATGTCGCGGTGTGCTTGAGCATATCACCGTCCTTCCACACAAACTCCTGCTCTGAGATGTTTGAAGGGGCGTCATGATACACTGTAGCGTCCTTGATCAGATGGCCGTCTCCGTCATAAAAGAAAGAACGTTCTTTACCCTCATCCACCCCTTTTTTGAATCGGCCCTGATTGTCCAGTTCAATGACCATCCGGTTGGTGTAATCCCCATCCTCCTCGCTTTTCACGTCCCTCATCCAGATAATCTGATTCTCGGAATAGGAATACGTGTCTGTAACCGTTTCCGAAGGATCGGAATAAGCATCCTTGATGCATCGTCCCTGATTGTCGTAAGAGTAATCGGAACTGTAGGTCTTGGAGGCCGTCTCGCCGATGGCCTTAACCAATAGCGCAGCGGGAACATCCGGCCCTAAGTCCTTCTTGCAGGAAGTGAAAAGGCAGGTGCTGCAGATAAGGATGGCGGCCGGCATCCAACACTGAATTCTTTCCATATTATTAACTATTATTATCTATTTGAATAATCATACGTGCCCTCTTCGATGGCTCCCTCTACGCCACAGACGGTCACCGTTCCACAGGTTCCACTTAGGCCCGCGCCGATACTGTAGGGAGCATCGGAACCCTTCGTAGCCTTCACAGAGACCGTGCTTTTAGATATGGTAATATTGCCGCATGTGGAGAGTTGTCCACCACCGATGCCCGCAGCATGTTGTCCCCCCGTAGCCTCGACCGCGCCACCGCTAATGGTAATATTGTCACAAGAGGAATGATTGCCGCTGCCAATACCGGCAGCATACGCTCCCCCCGTAGCTTTTATAATGCCTCCCAGAATCGCAATATTCCCACAAGTGGATTTTTCGCCACCGCTGCCGATGCCCGCACCACTATTACCACCCGTAGCGGTGACTGTACCGCCGCTGATGGTAATAGTACCACAATAGGTATTATCGCCACCGCTTCCAATACCGGCACCTTCACCACCACCCGTGGCGTTGATGACACCACCCTGAATCTCGATATTGCCGCAATCCCTCATCTGTCCACAGCCGCCGCCTATACCGGCGCCGTGGCCTTGGCTGCTGGCATTGAGCTTGCCAGTGCCGGCGCTTTCGCCCTTGATAGTGAGCGTTTTGCCCGAGGGCACCGAGATGCCGGGATTGCCGTCACTGAATCCCATAACGGAGTTTGTCGAGCCGTCGGCCAGGACGATGGTGGCGTCGCCCTCGCAGGTGAGGCCCGCCCACTGACAGCTGTTATCGTCCGTGCCGTTGATGGTCACACCTTTAAGCCTTACGACAGCACCGTTGGCAATCGAAATGTTCACGTTTGCAGAGAGTGTACCTGTAAGTGTAACGCCGTCTTGAACAATCACATCGCTGGTCGCCTCCTGAAGGAAGAGGATTTTGGAGCTATTCCAGCCTGACCATTCGTCTGTTAGGATATCGGCATAGAGAAGGAAGGGCCTTGTCGTAGGATCGTCTGTGTGCCACTTGATTGCGCAATGCTCAATGCCCAGTTCCTTGGCATAGTCATCAATGGCACTGCG
>Ga0310786_10012992_pt1 | contig 10282 bp, 8 predicted proteins | sample AusTroGonzalo_MG_FD_203881 | JGI IMG/M metagenome (GOLD analysis project Ga0310786, IMG submission 203881) | Bovine rumen microbial communities from tropical cattle in Woodstock, Queensland, Australia - Gonzalo_03 (v2) (version 2) | ecosystem: Host-associated > Mammals > Digestive system >... | reverse complement strand
GTTCCTCACGATGGGGGAGAAGTGGGGCATGCCCTTGGGGATGGTGACGGTGTGGGGGGTGGCGAAGCGGTGGCGGACGCCCTCCTCGCCCAGGTCGATCTCCACCTCCGCCCCCAGGTGCAGCATGTCATTGGGGTCGGCGCTGAGGAACCAAAGCACCTGGTCATAATCGTGGGTGTGCTGCTTGGGCGTCTCCTCCGGGATCATGCCGGTGCCGTCCACCAGGCAGTAGCGCACGCTGAAGCTGTCCCAGTCGAAGAAGTCCTGCTCCAGCACCGCCCCCAACTTCACGATGCCCTCTCTGCCGTGGATGGGGATCTCTTTCCTCATGGAATCATACTTTCCGCTCATGTGGTTTCCTCCGTTCCTTATATTTTCATTTTGCTTTTTTCGGTCGTTCCTTCTTCCCGGTCAGGCTGAAGCTCAGATCCAGCAACTCCCGGATGTCCGTTTCCGCCGCCGTCCCGTCCAGCAGGGCGCCGATCCAGTGGGTCTTGTTCATGTGCCAGGCGGGGAGGATGCCCTTCTTCCCTGCGAAGGAGCCGCCCAGCAGGGGCCCGCACTTCATGTTCATCAGGTCTGCGCTGCCTTCGCCGGGCAGGCCCAGCTTGCCGCGCTGCACATTTTGAATGATGGCGAACCACTTCCGGTTACTCCTGTGACGGAAGATGCAGGCGTCGGGGCTGTCGCTCCACAGGTATTCCGGCGCGGCCCCGTAGGTCTCCGCGATATAGCGGATGACTTCGTTTCGGCCCATGCCCTCTCAGCCTCCCCGCTCCATGCGGAAGGTCTCCCGCCCGGAAGCATCCTCCGCGGTGACGGTGAAGGAGGCGTCGGCCAGGTCCGCCGTCAGCGCCGCCCTGCCATTGCCGTTTTCCCAGCGGACGGTGAGACGGCTTCCCGCCGTATGGAAGGTGATGCCCGCGTCCTCCGCGAAGACGGGGCAGGTATTGCGCAGCCGGAGCAGCGCGAGCTGGTCCTTCACCACGTCCCGCTGCAGCCCGGCCTCCACCATGGCGGAGGTGAGGTTGGTGCGGTTGATCTCCTTGTGGCCGCCCACCCCTGCCCGGCGCATAGCCTCATAGTCGTTTTTCCCGGCGAAGAGGTCCAGATACCAGATCTGGGGTTTCCCCGGCATGAAGAGCTGGATGGCCCTGGCCAGCTTCAGCCGCCCCTCGTTTTCACCCAGAGCGCTGAAATAGGTGGCGTTCACCTGGTAATAGACGTTCTTGGCCCCGTGGAGGTCCTTCACGAAGCCGCCCCTGGCCACCACCGTGTCGATGAGCCGCCGGATGTCCTCCTCCGGCAGCAGGCCCTTCAGGTCCAGAAGAGGGATACCGTCGTGGCAGCCCAGCATGTTCACCGTGGCGATGCCCTTGGTGACGATTTCCTCGCCCCATTTTCGCAGCATTTCGCCGCTGCGGCGCTCAAAAGCGTCGATCAACAGGCCGGGGAGGAAGAAATCGTAGACCGGGTAGCCCTTCTCCGCCAGGCGGGCATAGGTGCCCTCGCCGTAGCTTGCGTGGATCTCCGGCAGCAGGGTGAGGCCCAGGGGCGAAGCCATGGCTTCCACCTGGGCCAGCAGGTCCCAGGTCTCCGGCTCGTTGAGGAAATTGTGCCGTCCCGGTATCTTGGAGGCGTAGGCAAAGGCGTCCAGCCGCACCACGCTCACCCCGTAGTCCGCCAGCTTTTTCAGGGTCTCCCGGTAGTATTCCAGCACCTTGGGGCTTTTCACGTTCAGGTCCATCTGGCCCAGATAGCCGCGGCGGGCTTCCAGGTATTCCGTGACCGCTTCCCGTTTTTCCTCCCAGGGGCCGAAGTCCAGCTCCTTGGGGCTGCGGCCCTCTGCCAGCTGGGGCGCCAGCTTTTCCGCCAAAGCGCAGGCGGTGCCGTACTGCATCCCCAGCTCCTTCACCAGCTCCAGCGGCGTGGGCGCAGCATAGCGCACCTCCTGATAGAAGGTGTTCCAATAGGGCACATCCCGCCCGTCGGGGAAGCGCACCATCAGCAGGGGCAGCCCCGCCTTGCGGAAGAACATGCCCCGGATCAGCTCCTCGTCGGGCTGGATCCAGCCGCCGGGGGTCATTTCCCCCCGCCCGGCCCAGAAGCGGTTCCAGTCGATGAAGAAATCCCGGTATTCCGAGCTGTCCCCCTTCTTCAGCAGGTCCTGGAATTGGGGGGAGAGGACGGAGATGTGGTTCAGGATCAGGTCCGCCTTCAGGTCGACGCCCAGTTCCCGCAGCGCCGCGATGTCCGCCGGGGACGCCAGGACCTCGCTCAGCTCATAGTCGATGATGGAAAAGCCCCGGTCCAAGTCGGTGTTGAAGACGCTGGGCAGGACGTAGAAGGAGCGGAAAGCGTCCCGCAGCTCCGGGCGCTGCAGCAGGGCCACCGCGTCCCCCAGCCGGCCCCCCACGCTGTCGGGGTAGGCGTTGAGCATGGGACCCAGGTTCCATTTTTTCGCCGTCATGTCCCCGGCTCCTTTCAGATTTCCGCCGGGGTGAGGAATTGCCCGGCTTTGGAGAGGATGAAGCGGGCGGACTTGGCCGCCCGGCGCAGCTCCTCCTGCTCGATCTCCAGCACCATGGTGGTGAAGGCGCTGTCGGTCTTGCCGTCCCGCGCCCGAAGGCGGCGGTGCTCCCGCGTCTCCTCCGGGGTGCTGTTGAGGAAAATGGGGACGTCGACGCCCCGGAGGGCAGGGTTGCCCCCATGGGTCCATTCCAGGATCATCACCTGCGTGTCCGCCATGTCCACGGCGTCATACCACCGCTCCTCCTCCGTGCGGCCCATGCGCTTGAGCCAGAGGGGGCTTTTCCCCTCCCGGAAGGCGCGCAGGATGGCGTTCAGCTCCTCGTAATCCTGCTCCCTCTCCGTGCCCAGATAGGCGCTGAGGGCTTTCCGCCCCGCCGCCTGGTAGGTCAGGAGCCAGGGCCTTTCGGAAGCCTCCTTCGGCTCCGCGTCCAGGCCTTCGGGCCAGAGGGCGTCCAGAGAAGCCTGCACCTCCCGGCTGTACTGCCCCGCCGCCAGCAGGCCCCGGAGGCCGCCCACCCGGAAGATGCTCAGCCGCTCCGCGTCGTTGTACAGGGGGATGCGCCGGGGATAGTTGTCCCCGGAGATCACATAGCTGCCCACGCCGATGCTTTTGAGATACCAGCCCAGCAGGGAGGCGATCTCGCTCTTGCCCACGCCGGAGCCGCCGAAGACGCTGACCACGGCCTTTTCGCTGTCCAGCCCCTTCAAAGCCTCCAGCAGCCGGGGAAAGAGCAGCTGGGCCTTGCGGACGTGGTCCTCACCGATGACGATCTTGTCGCCGGGCATGTCCCCGTGGGGGATGCTTTCCGGCAGCGGCGGGGCGGTCCAGGGCCCCTGCTTTGCCAGGGATTCGCGCAGACTCATATGGTTCAACTCCTATGGCAACACCGCATCCGTATAAGACGGATGCGGTGCCGTAATCACTGTTGCTTATTTGTTCAGCGCCGCGATGATATCGGGAAGCTGGGCGTCCACCTTGTCGTTGTCCAACTGGCAGGTGCCGGCGTTTTTGTGCCCGCCGCCGCCGTATTTCAGGCAGATGGCGCCGATATCCGCGTCGGAATCCTTGTTGACGATGGATTTGCCGATCATGACGGCGGTGTTCTGCTTCTGGAAGCCCCAGGTCACGTGGATGGAGATCTGGGTCTCCGGATAAAGGGCGTAGATCATGAAGCGGTTGCCCGCGTGGATGATCTCCTCCTCCCGCAGGTCCAGCACCACCACCTTGCCCTGGATCTTCGCCACCCGGCGGAGCTGGGCGATGAACTGCTCGGTCTGCTCGAAGTAGAGGTCCACCCGCTCCTTCACGTCCGGCAGCTCCAGGATCTCGTCGATGGTGTGGTCCATGCAGTAGCTGATGAGCTGCATCATCAGGTCATAGTTGGAGATGCGGAAATCGCGGAAGCGGCCCAGGCCGGTGCGGGGGTCCATCAGATAGTGGAGCAGCACCCAGCCCTTGGGGTTCAGGATCTCGTCGATGGTGAAGTCCGCGCTGTCGCCCTTGTCCACGGCGTCCAGCAGCTCAGGGCTGATCTTCCGGAATTTATCCTTTCCGCCGTAGTAGTCATAGAGCACCCTGGCGGCGCTGCGGGCCTTGGGGTCGATGATGAGCTTGGTTCCGGTCTCCGTCGCCTTCAGCCGGTCCACCTCGGATTCGTGGTGGTCGAAAGCCAGGCCCACGCGGGGATCGAAGGGGAGATTGGTGGTGATATCGCTCTTGCTGAGTTCGACCTTGCCGTCCTGCACGTCCTTGGGATGGACGAATTTGATCTCCTCGATGATGCCCAGCTCCTTGAGCATCATGGCGCAGGCCAGACCGTCAAAGTCGCTTCTGGTCACCAGGCGCATCTTCTGATTATCCATATCATTTCCTCCCAAAAAAGGTGTTGTTGTTTTGTTGTCAAATATTATAGCACAGGGGATTCCCCCTTTTCAATACGGCGGCAAAGTCTTTTTCGCCCCTCGCTTTCCTGTTGACAAGGACCCCGGTGAAAAATACAATAGGTAAAAAAGCATAAGCGAGGGAAAAGCATGGACGCAAAGGAATTCCACCGGCAGCTGGATGAGTTCTACGAGGCGGGGGACATCTCCGGCGCCTACCGCTTCCTCCACGAGCAGGAGGACGTCGCCCGGCAGCGTGGGGACGCCGCCATGAGTCTGACGGTGTCCAACGCCCTCATCGGCCACTGCCGGGAAAACTGCGTTTTCGAGGAACTGGAGGGCCACTATCTGGAGGCCCTGCGCTGCCTGGACGTGCTGGAGCTTCGGGGGACCCTGGAGGAGGCGACTACGCTGCTGAACGCCGCCACCGGCTTCTGCGTCATGGGAAGGATCGAGGAATCGGAGGACCTGTTCCGCAGCGCGGAGGCCCTGTATCTGGCCCTGCTGCCGCCGGAGGACCTGACCCTGGCCGCGGTCTACAATAACCACGGCCTCCTCTACCGGGCGCGGAACGAGCGCCCTAAGGCCCTGGCTTCCTTCCGCAAGGCCCTGGGCATCCTGGAAGCGGGGAACGGCGCGCCGGACGAGCTGGCCTCCTCCCGGCTGAACCTGGCCTCCGTCTGCGACGATCTCCGCGAGGCGGAGGAGGCCGTGGCCCAGGCGATGGCCTACTACGAGACCCCCGACGGGCAGACGGATATCCACCGCTTCACCGCCCTGGCCATGCAGGCGGAAATGGCCTTCCGCCGGGGGGACCATCACAAGGCGGGGGAGCGCTTCGAGGCCATTGCGGCAGCGTGGAAGGACTATGGCGGCGCGGAGCAGCGCCGGGGCGTGCTTCTGAGGAATGCGGAATACTGCTATGAAAAGGCCGGAGACGAAGCAGCGAAGCAGCGCGTCGGAGCCCTGCTGGCGGAGGTGGGGAAGTGAGGGGGCTGGAAATGGCCCGCCAGCTGTATGAGGAGACGGTGGGGCCTGCCCTGGCGGCGGAATTCCCGGAACAGGAGGGGCGGATCGCCGTGGGTTTGGCCGGCCCCGGCTCCGAGTGCTTCGGCTTTGACGACGAGATTTCCCGGGATCATGATTTCGTCCCCCGCCTCTGCCTCTGGCTCACAGCGGAGGACGCGGCGGCATACGGGGAAAGGCTGCAAAAGCTCTATGAAGAGCTGACGGCCCATCTCCCCGGCGTCACCGCCCAGGCGCGGGACCGCTCCGGGGTCATCCCCATCCCGGACTTCTACCGCCGCTTCACCGGCTGCCCCGGCGCGCCGGAAGGGGCCCTTAAATGGCTGCGGGTCGCGGACCACTATCTGGCCGCCGCCACCAACGGGGAGGTCTTCCGGGACGACCTGGGGGCCTTCACCGCCATTCGGCGGACCCTGCTGCGGGGCTATCCCATCGACGTGATGCGGAAGAAGCTGGCTGCCCGGCTCTTCACCATGGGCCAGGCAGGGCAGTACAACTATCCCCGCTGCGCCCGCCGGGAGGACGTGGTGGCCATGACCCTGGCCCTGGATGAATTCCTCAGGGCGGCGTTGGAGGCCATCTACCTGCTGAATGGGGTCTACGCCCCCTTTTACAAATGGCTCTGGCGGGGCGCGGTAGCGCTGCCCCGCCTCCGAGGTACGGTGCAGGCCCTGCGGGAAATGCTGCTGCGGCCCGCGGAGGAGCGGCAGGAGCGCATCGAAGCCATCTGCGCCGACCTTCAGGAGGAGCTTTGGATCCGCGGCCTCAGCGGTTCGGAGGACGACTTCCTGGTGAATCAGGCATTTTCCGTTGCCTCGGAGATCCGGGACCCCCAGCTGGCAGGGCTGGATATCTCCGTGGGCTGACTTCAGGAGGGAATAAAATGAATAAAGAAGAACTGATCGAGAGCATCGTCGAATTGGAATGGCCCATGTTCCGGGAGGTCAACGGGGACACCAGGGCCGACTGCCAGGAGAATTACCCCATGTTCGTGAATATGCGTACTTCCCAGTTCTCCGCCTGGAACGAGGAGGCCCTTTCCGCCTACCGGGAGGACCTGCTTGCGGCGGAAGGGGAGCAGCACAACCTCCTTCGGGACAAGTATATCCACATGATGGCCAGTACGGAGCCGGAGGGTTATCTCCACTTCCTGCCGGAGCTGCCCCCGGTGAGCGAGGAGAAAAAAGAGCTGGTGGAAGCCATATGGCAGCTCATGCTGCCCCAGACCGTCGAGCTGAGGCGGAAGTATCCCAACGTGGGGAAGCTGGGACGGCCCCTGCGCTCTGCGGACGAGCGCAACGGCTACGCCTCCGTGGAGACTTATGAGAAGGGGGAACTGATGACCTACGGCGAAAAGACCCTGCGGGCCCTGCTCCGCTGGATCAAGGCCCAGGCGGAAGCCGGGGTCTCCGTAGCGGCTCAGATCCAGGAAGCGGGCATCCTCAGCGTAGGCTATGCCTCCATGGAGGAAGCGGAGGAGGACGCAAAGCGTCAGCTGCGTTAAAGGCCGGTATAAAACGCGGCCTCCGGGTGATTCCGGAGGCCGCGTTCTTTACTTGCCTGTATCAGCCCTGGCCGATGGGAAGGTCGATGTAGTCCGGGGTCTCGAAGACCAGTTCATAGGTATTGGTGTCATAAGCCGTGATGCGAAGCCCGATGGTATCCGGGAAATCGGTGCCGCTGCTCGCGAGATCCTCGTCGGAGACGGAGATGGCGAGGATGGACATGGTGCCGGGATACATGGTCTTGTAAGCCCAGGGCAGCACTTCGTAGCCGTTGACCAGCATGCTGGAGAAGTCCACGTCCAGCATCCTGTCGCCGCTGTTTTCCAGCACGAAGGTGAGATCGTAGCTCTCGAAGAATTCACTGCGGGTGAGGCTGACGAACTTGACGTTAAGGCCGCTGTCGGAGAGGATCACTTCGCCTTCGACGGCCTTCTGCCAATCCTTGTCGTAATCGGAGGTGCGGAGCTCCACGATATCGCCCTCGCAGATACGGTCATAAGACTCGTCAACGACATAGAGCTTCACCTCGACGTCGCCGATGCAGTCCGTTTCCAGGATGTCCAGAGAGGCGTCGTAGATGGAGAGGAAATCGTCGGCCTCGCCGCCGGGCTGCACCTCGGTGTAGAGCCATGCGGAGGTGGCGTAGCCATTGACGGTGAAGAAGTCGCAGCCGACATAGAGGAGCTTGTCGGTGGTGTTCACCACGTGCAGGTTCAGGCAGGGGGTGCCGTAAGAGCTGCTGAAGCCGGTGGCGGTCACGGTGACGCCATCCTGGTCCAGAAGCACGGTCTCGTCGATCTCCGGCAGGGGAATGGTGCTCTCCCATTCGTAGCCTTCGCCCCAGTCGCCTTCGCCCCAGTCGGAGAAGCTGTTGATGAAATCCAGCCAATCCTGGTAGCTGACGGATTCATACACCTCGCCTGTGTCGGCGTCCTTCAGCTCCACCACGCTCATGGGTTCGGCAGCGCCGCTGTACGCCTGGTAATAGGCGCCGGTGATGGTCAGGGAGAGGGCGTAGAGGCCCTCGTTGCCGTCCTCCGCGCTGCGGTCGATCTCAAAGACGAAGTGGGAGTAGTCGTCGGTGTGGGTGACGCCCCGGAGGGAAGCAAGGGCTTCCTCGCCTTCGGCCATCTCTTTCAGGGATTCTTCAATGGCGTCGGACAGGTCCTTCAGCAGCTCCTGATGGGCCTCTTCGGTCATGACGTAGACCACGCCGCCGTCCTCCTGGGGATAGACATCCTGGGCGCCCATCTCGGCAGCCTGCTCACGCAGTTCTTCCTCGGTCAGGTCGCCGACGAAATCATAGGGGACGTAGAGGTTGATGAGCCCGACGCCGGGATCGGGCGCTTCGGTGGGCTTGGGCGCTTCGCTGGGAGCCGGCGCTTCCGTGGGCGCGGGAGCCTCGGTAGGCGCGGGCGCTTCCGTGGGGGCAGGGGCCTCGGTAGGGGCAGGCGCTTCCGTAGGGGCGGGGGCTTCCGTAGGAGCCGCTGTAGGCGCCGCCGTGGGAGCGGGGGGCTCTTTGGTGCCGTTGCAGGCCGTCATGGCCAGCACCAGCATCAGGGCCAGCAAAAGAGCAATCGCTTTTTTCATTCTTTTACATACCTCTTTCTTTGAATGTCTGATCTTTTATCGGTTCGGCCATGCTTTGGCCGCAGCCTGCTTAAATAGTCCTCGCCACTTCGAAAGCCTGGAACACCGCATCCCGGATCTCGCCGGATTTCACGGCGTCCCCGATGATGTAGAAGCTGGTTTCGGGGCAAAGGTGGGCGAATTTGAGGGCCTCGGCCCGCCGGGGCTTCATGCCCACGGCCATGAGCACCGTGTCCGCCGGGATGGTTTTCTCCTCGCCGGTGCTGCCGTTTTGGATGCGCACGCCGTCGTCGGTGATCTCGCAGAGCTTCCAGCCCAGGAGCCTTGTCACGTGGCTCTCCTCGCTGAGGGCCAGCAGGTCGGAGGAAGCGCCGGTGCGGAACAGGTCCACTTGCCGGGCTACGTCCACCACCGTGACCTCCTTGCCCTTCTGGGCCAGGCTGATAGAGGCTTCGGTGCCCACAGAGGAAGCGCCCACGATGACGACCCGCTGCCCGCAGGGGACGAGGCCGTTCTCCGCGTCGGGCGCCCAATGGACATGGGGCTTGTCGGCGCCGGGGATCTTCGGCAGGATGGGGTCGGAGCCCAGGGCGGCGATCACTGCGTCGTAATGCTCCGCCGCCAAAATTTCCGGCGTGGCCGCCGTGTTCAGCAGCACCCGCGCGCCGCAGTTCGCGGCAAAGTCTTCCATGTACTTCAGGTAGTCCCGCAGGTCGTTCTTGAAGTCCGCCGCGACGCCGTCCCGCACATGGCCGCCCACCTGGGCGTTCTTTTCATAGAGGGTCACGTCGTGGCCCCGCTGCAGCAGCCATTTCATCGCCTCGACGCCCGCCGGGCCGCCGCCGACGACGGCCACCTTTTTCTTCTCGGCGGCCTGGGGCAGACGCCCCTCCGGGTATTCCTTAAAGCGGCCCCACATGGGGTTCACGCTGCAGAGCTTGGCCGTGTGGGGGCTGGCCAGACGGAAGCAGGAGCAGCGCAGGCAGGGCATATGCTGCCATTCCTTGCCCTCGGCATACTTCCGGGGCATGTCATAGTCCGCGTGAAGGGCCCGGTTCATGGCCACCAGGTCCGCCTTGCCGGAGGCGATGATCTCCTCCGCCTGGCCGGGATCCTTGATGGCCCCCACCACCGCCACCGTCAGGTCGGGGTAAGCGCGCTTCACCGCCTCGGAGAAGTGGACGTTGAGCTGCTGGGGCATGGTGTAGTTGCTCATGAGATAGCGGAGATACCAGGGCTCGCCGTAAAGGTCATGGAGACCTGCGGAAACATGGAGGATGTCGCATTTGTCCTTGATGTACTTGATGAATTCCAGGGTCTCCGGGAAGCGCATCTGCTCCGGGTGGTGCTCATCGGCTGAGAGTCTGTATTCAATGACAAAGTTCTCGCCCACCGCGCCCCGCACCGCCTCCAGCACCTCGCAGGCGAAGCGGGCCCGGTTTTGGAGGCTTCCGCCGTATTCGTCCGTGCGCCGGTTGTAGTAGGGGCTGGCGAACTGGGCGATCAGGTTGCCGTGGGCGCCGTGGATCATGCAGATCTGCATCCCCGCCTCCTTGCAGAAGCGGGCGGCCCTGGCGTATTTCTCCACCGTTTCCCGGATCTTTTCCCTGCTCATTTCGATGGTGGCGATGGGCTCCCGCCCCAGCATCCTTGCCCGGCGCTCCTCCGCCTTGGTGATGAAGCTGGAAGCGCTGTAGGGGGCGTGGCCCACGTTCTCAAAGGCGGTGTCCTTCCCGTTGTGAGTCAGC
>Ga0310786_10012991_pt1 | contig 10282 bp, 11 predicted proteins | sample AusTroGonzalo_MG_FD_203881 | JGI IMG/M metagenome (GOLD analysis project Ga0310786, IMG submission 203881) | Bovine rumen microbial communities from tropical cattle in Woodstock, Queensland, Australia - Gonzalo_03 (v2) (version 2) | ecosystem: Host-associated > Mammals > Digestive system >... | reverse complement strand
CTATTACTTTGCCATTTTCCACAGCAATATAGCCATTTTCAAACACTTCGAAATGATCCTTCTCTTTCGTAAAGAGGATATGTGCCTTATAAACCTTTTTCATGCTGTAAACTCTTTGATTTGTTAGTTATCTTGGTGCAAAGATAGCAAATATCCTTCATTTTTGATAAAAAAACACTAAGAAAACATCGTTATTACCATTTTTTTTCATATCTTTGCCCCTGATAACTAAAAAAATATTACTATGGAACATCAACTTTTGATTAATATTTGCGGCTGGATAGCCACTTTTGGCCTTATCTTTGGCTATTTGCCACAGGCCATTCAGACCATCCGTACACGTAATACTGACGGCATCTCGCTGCCGGGCTTTATTTCTATGGCAGTCGGTTGTGCTGCCTTTGTTGTCCAAGGTTTCCTTATAGAAAACTACTATTTGGTACTGACTAACCTCATTACCTGTACATGTAGTGTGATTATTTTTGCTATCAAAATGAGGAATGACTACGGGAAAAAGAAGTAAATAAGGATTTATAAGGAGGAGATGTGAAACCGACAAATGGGCAGAACTATCTGACGTTTTGTCGGTTTCCTTATTGTCGGCACACATTTTGTCCGCCTGTTAACAGATAAAATAATGGAGGACAAAACTATGACATTAGACAAGTTTACAATCAAAGCACAAGAGGCCGTACAACAGGCGGTGAACACCGCACAGCTGAACGGTCAGCAGGTCATCGAACCTGTTCATATACTGAAAGGTATATTGGAGAAGGCGAAGGACGTTACGAACTTCATCTTCCAGAAACTCGGCGTGAATGCCCAGCAGGTAGAAATGCTGGTTGATCAGGAGATCAAGCACCTGCCTCGCGTACAGGGTGGACAACCGTATCTCTCAAGTGATAGTAATAATGTGCTCGTACGTGCACAAGAGCAGTCACAGAAGATGGGCGATGAGTTTGTTTCTTGCGAACCCATACTGTGGGCTCTCTTATCTGTCAACTCTACCGCTTCACGCATCATGAAGGATGCAGGCTGTACAGAGAAGGAAATGCTACAGGCCATTCAAGAACTGCGTCAGGGACAGAAGGTGCAGTCGCAATCAGCTGACGATAACTATCAGTCATTGGAAAAGTATGCCAAGAATCTCGTAGACCTTGCGCGTCAAGGTAAGCTCGATCCTGTCATCGGACGTGATGACGAGATACGTCGTGTGTTGCAGATTCTTTCTCGCCGTACCAAGAATAACCCGATTCTGATTGGTGAACCTGGTACAGGTAAGACGGCCATCGTCGAAGGACTGGCAGGTCGTATCGTTCGCGGCGACGTTCCCGAAAACCTAAAAGACAAGCAACTGTACTCATTGGATATGGGTGCACTGGTAGCTGGTGCCAAGTACAAAGGTGAGTTTGAGGAGCGCTTGAAGGCTGTCATCAACGAAGTGACAAAGGCCGAGGGACGTATCATCCTGTTTATCGACGAGATTCATACGCTGGTAGGTGCTGGTGGTGGCGAAGGCGCGATGGATGCCGCCAACATCCTGAAGCCTGCTTTGGCTCGTGGTGAACTGCGTGCTATTGGCGCCACCACGTTGAATGAGTATCAGAAGTACTTTGAGAAGGACAAGGCCTTGGAACGTCGATTCCAGACGGTGATGGTAGATGAACCAGACGAGCTGTCGGCCATCTCTATTCTGCGTGGCTTGAAGGAACGTTACGAAAACCACCACAAGGTGCGTATTCAGGACGATGCCTGTATCGCCGCCGTACAACTCTCAGAGCGTTACATCTCTGAACGGTTCCTGCCTGATAAGGCTATCGACCTGATGGATGAGGCAGCTGCTAAATTGCGTATGGAGCGTGACAGTGTGCCTGAAGAACTCGATGAGATTACCCGTCGCTTGGCTCAGCTTGAGATTGAGCGCGAGGCCATTAAGCGTGAGGGTGATGAGCCTAAAATAGCGCAGTTGGATAAGGACATCGCTGAACTCAAAGAGCAGGAGACACAGTTCCGTGCCAAATGGGAAGGTGAGCGCCAGTTGGTGAACAAGATTCAGCAAGACAAACAGGAGATTGAGAACCTGAAATATGAGGCTGAGCGGGCAGAGCGTGAGGGCGACTACGGCAAAGTGGCCGAAATCCGTTATTCGAAGCTGAAGGCCCTTGAGGATGACATTAAAAACATTCAGGCGCAATTGTCCAATGCCCAGAATGGTAATTCACTGGTTCGAGAAGAAGTCACCGCTGATGATATTGCCGAGGTCGTAAGCCGTTGGACGGGTATCCCTGTGACACGTATGATGCAGAGTGAACGCGAAAAGCTGTTGCATTTGGAGGATGAACTGCACAAGCGTGTTATTGGTCAGGAAGAGGCCATCACCGCTGTCTCAGATGCTGTACGTCGTAGTCGTGCTGGTCTGCAGGATCCAAAGCGCCCTATTGCCTCGTTCATCTTCTTAGGAACTACGGGTGTTGGTAAGACGGAGCTCGCCAAGACCCTGGCTGACTATTTGTTCAACGACGAAACCATGTTGACGCGTATTGATATGAGTGAGTATCAAGAGAAACATACGGTTTCTCGTCTGGTCGGTGCCCCTCCGGGCTACGTAGGCTATGATGAGGGTGGACAGCTGACAGAGGCGGTACGACGCAAGCCGTATTCTGTAGTGCTGTTTGACGAGATTGAGAAGGCCCATCCCGATGTCTTCAATATTCTGTTGCAGGTGTTGGACGATGGACGACTGACAGATAACAAGGGACGTACTGCCAACTTCAAGAACACCATCATCATCATGACTTCGAACGCCACGCGTGAGCAGTTGAGAGCCACGATGCGTCCAGAGTTCTTGAACCGTATCGACGAGATTATCACTTTCACGCCGCTTACCCAGGAACAGATTGCTGATGTCGTACGTCTGCAGATGAAGAAGGTTACCGATATGCTCGAGCCTCAGGGCATCCATCTTGAGACCACCGAGTCTGCCATTCGCTATCTGGCACAGGAGGGTTACGATCCTGACTTCGGTGCCCGTCCCGTCAAACGTGCCATCCAGCAACAAGTTCTCAATGACCTGTCACGCAAGATACTGGCAGATGAGGTCAATCGTGACAAACCCATCATCATCGACGAGTTCGGTGACGGCTTGGTATTCCGCAACTAATATATTAACGAAATTTATCAGCATTAGCAGCCCCAAAATTTGGTTATTCGTTTGATTATTTGTACTTTTGTGCCCAAATCCAAAGTAAGAACAAAGATGAATAAAATGAGAATGGCTTTTCTGGGGCTGCTGACTATTTGCTTTTTGCTTGTGGCGAATGCCCAGAAAGCAGCAGACAGCACAAAAGTGCCTGCAGTAAACGATACGACGGTGATGGTGGGTAATGACTCGCTGTCTGCTGACTCGGCGATGGCACTGATTGATGCCGACCTGGCAGGAACTGATGATGTGGAAGAGGGTGGTGGACTGCACAAACAGCTAAAGCGTAAGTTCCTTGAGGGCTCGGCAGGCTTTATGTCGCTGGTGGCTCTGGCATTAGTGTTAGGACTGGCTTTCTGCATAGAGCGTATCGTGTATTTGACTCTGTCTGAGGTGAACACAAAGAAGCTGATGGCTGCTGTGGATTCCAAGTTGGAGAAGAACGACGTGGAGGGTGCTAAGGATATTTGCCGTGACACGCGTGGTCCTGTGGCCTCGATATGCTATCAGGCATTGTTGCATATCAAGGAGCCATTGGAACAAATAGACCGCCAACTGACCAATTATGGTACGGTGCAGATAGCTAAGATGGAGAAAGGATGCACGTGGATTCGCTTGTTCATTGCTGTGGCTCCCTCGTTGGGATTCTTGGGTACGGTGATTGGTATGGTGATGGCTTTCGACCAGATTCAGACAGCTGGCGATATCAGTCCAACTATTGTGGCTAAGGGTATGAAGGTGGCTCTGATAACAACGATATTCGGTATCGTGGTGGCTATCGTGCTGCAGTTCTTCTATAACTATATTCTCTCGAAGATTGAGCATCTGACCTCGCAGATGGAGGAGGGTGCCATTACGCTGATGGATTCTGTCACACAATATAAATCGCGCAACAATGGCTGAAGCAGGTAGTTTTCTCTTGGCCGAAGTGATGCTTTGGCTGATGTATATCGTAGTGGGAGTCGCAGTAGTGGCAACTATTGTTTCAGCGGTGCGTTCGTATTGGTTGAACAATAGAAATTAAAGCAGTTAAGGCATGTTTCGCTGGAAGCATAGGGACGTCCCTGAACTCAACACCACGTCGACAGCCGACATATCGTTTATGTTGCTGGTGTTTTTCTTGGTGACCTCGTCAATGGATAGTGACAAGGGGCTGGGACGTAAGTTGGCGCCTATGGATGAACACCAACAGGAACAGCGAGACATCAATCGCAGCAACGTGCTTGAGGTGAAGATAGATGCCAACGACGTGCTGTATTGTGACGACAAGGTGGTGACACATGAGGAGTTGCAACACGAGGTGGAGTCGTTTGTCGCTTCACACCAAAACGACCAGCATGTGGTAGCAGTACAGACAGACCGCACAACCAGCTATAATGCCTATTTCGAGATGCAGAATGCTATTGTACGGGCTTATCGGCAGTTGCGCGAGAAGATGGCCCGTCAGCAGTATGGTCATTCGTTCAACCAGTGTTCGGATGCAGAGCGTGATGCCATCAAGGCTCGCTATCCGCAAAGAATCTCTGAAGGCGTTAAGTAGGGGTGAGAGGTGAGAAGAATTAAGTAGTATGAGCAGATTCAAGACAACACGAAATCGTGAGGTGCCAGGTTTGAACTTGGCAGCTCTGCCCGACTTGATATTTACGGTACTCTTCTTCTTTATGATTGTCACCCACATGCGTCAGGTAACACCCAAGGTACGCTTCGAGGTGCCACAAGGTACGGAAGTCGAGAAGGGACGCAAGGCTGGACTCGTGTATCTGTTTATCGGTAAACCCGTTGACGGTGAGGGCCGTGTGATAGGCGACGAGACACGCATCCAACTGAACGACCGCTATGTGACGGTAGCCCAGATTCCAGAAGAAATCAAGAAAGAACGTGAAAAGATGTCGGAAGACGAACGTCAGTTTATGGCCATCTGTATCCGTGCCGACAGGGATACGGAGATGGGTGTCATCAACGACGTCAAGCTGGCTTTACGCAGGGCAGGAGCTTTGAACATCAACTACTCGGCAACGGAAAGAGGGAAAAAGAAATAAAAAATGTCAGAGTTAGACTCTGACATAATCAACGAATGCATATTCGAAATCGTGACGCTCATCTTTGGGGTGGGCTTCTTTTTTGTCGATACGCCATCCCTCGCTATAGTCGGGGAAGAAGGCATCGGCCTGAACAGGCGTGTCGTCTACTTCCGTCAGACAAAGACGGTCTGCCATACTAATGGCCTGCTCATAGACACGAGCACCACCAATGATATACACGTCTTCGTCAGGCTTGCAACTCTGCAATGCTGCCTCAAGGGTAGGGAAGACGTCACACCCAGGCAGTTCCTGAGTGTGACGTGACAATACGACATTGCGACGATTGGGTAATGCCCCTTTGGGCAACGACTCAAACGTTTTACGGCCCATGATAATCGTGTGCCCTGTGGTCAGCGCCTTGAAGCGTTTCAAGTCGTTGGGCAACCAATAGATAAGTTTATTCTCGAAACCAATGGCACGATTTCTGGCCACTGCAGCTATAATACTAATCATACTGTTTGTAGAGTGGTTGGCTCATTAATTGCGAAGCGTGAGTACGATAATGGACTTGGCAGGAACATTCACCGTCAGTACGCCCTTCTTCAGCTTAGCGTCCTTGTAGTCCTTAGGTGCCACAACATTTGGGTTCTTGAAGTCGTTGTAGTCGGCTACGTTCTTAGAGGTCAGGATACGACCGCTGACAGTCTTGGCCTGATAGCCTGCGATATTGAAATCAATGGTCTTGTCTGTGTCGAGGCTTACGTTGGTGATAGCTAGCACGATGCTGCCGTCCTGTGTCTTGGCTGCTGAGGCTGAGAGTAGGGGACAAGGGCGATAACCGGCATCCTTGGCACCTTCCTTCTCCTTGAAGTAAGCCTTGCTGACAGCAACAATCTCGCTCTCGAGGTCAACGGGCAGATAGGTTGCCTCCATAAACGGGGTGTACATCTCGAATACATGATAGGTTGGTGTCAGCACCATGTGGCCTGTACCCTCTTGGTCGGTCAGAATCATTGACTGCAGCACGTTCACCACCTGTGCGATGTTTGCCATCTTCACACGATCTGTATATTTATGGAATACGTTCAGGCTTAGCGAGGCAACGAAGGCATCGCGCAGAGCGTTTAGCTGATAGAGGTGTCCGGCAATAGTGCCAGGTTCCTCGTCCCACCAGGTTCCCCACTCATCGACGAGCAGGCCAATCGTGTTCTTTGGGTCTTTCTCGTCCATGATGGCCTTATGCTTCTTGATGACTTCCTCAATCTCCAAGCACTTACCCAGTGCCCAGTAGTACTGGTCGTTGCTGAACTTGGTGGCAGAACCCTTAGAGCCCTCCCAACCAGAACAGGTATAATAGTGCAGCGAGATACCCTGCATCTGGCGTCCGATGTTCTTCATCAGCACCTCTGTCCAGTCGTAGTCGTAGTCGCTGGCACCAGAGGCAATGCGATAGAGCTTGTTGCCGGGCTGGTCGCGCAGATAGGTATTGAACTTGCGGAACTCGTTGCTGTAGTATTCAGGTGTCATGTTACCACCGCAGCCCCAAGCCTCGTTACCGATGCCGAAGTACTTCACCTTCCAAGCCTTGTCGCGTCCGTTCTGACGGCGCAGGCGAGCCATTGGCGTATCGCCGTCGCTGGTCATATATTCCACCCACTGGGCCATCTCCTTGACGGTACCCGAACCCACGTTACCGCTGATGTAAGGCTCGCAGCCCAGCATTTCGCAGAGGTTCAGGAACTCATGAGTACCAAACGAGTTGTCTTCGATAGTGCCACCCCAGTTGTTATTGCGCAATGAGGGACGATCCTTTTTCGGACCGATACCGTCCATCCAGTGGTAGTCATCGGCAAAGCAGCCGCCTGGCCAGCGCATCACGGGAATCTTCAGCGCCTTCAGCGCCTCGAACACGTCCTTGCGATAGCCCTGTATGTTAGGAATCTTTGAGTCTTCGCCCACCCAAAGACCGCCATAGATACACGATCCGAGGTGTTCTGAAAACTGTCCGTAAATCTCTCTGTTAATCTTGGCTCCAGCCTGATCGGCATGAACCGTTGCCTTTACGTTGTCTGCAGCCATAACACTGGTGACAAAGGCTTGCGCAATAATTGCGAGAATCATTAACTTTTTCATAAATGGATAATGTATAATTGATAATTGTTTAAACTGATACTTCTGCTTTAATATGTGGATGTGGGTCGTAGCCAACGAGTTCGAAGTCCTCATAGTGGAAGTCGAAGATGCTCTTGACGTCTGGATTAATCTTCATCGTGGGCAGGGGACGTGGCTCACGCGTCAGCTGGAGCTTGGCCTGTTCGATGTGGTTCAGGTAGAGGTGCGTGTCACCTGTAGTATGGATGAAGTCGCCTGGCTTGAAACCTGTGACTTGTGCCATCATCTGAAGCAACAGCGCATACGATGCAATGTTGAAGGGTACGCCCAGGAAGGTGTCGGCACTTCGTTGGTAGAGTTGCAGTGACAGACGGTCGTTGGCGACATAGAACTGGAAGATGGTGTGACAGGGAGGCAGTGCCATCTTGTTGACCTCGGCAACGTTCCAGGCAGAGACAATCATACGACGTGAGTTGGGATTGGTCTTCAGCTGATCCACGACATACTGAATCTGGTCTATGACACCTCCGTTATAGTCAGGCCACGAACGCCACTGGTGTCCATAGACGGGCCCCAGCTCACCATTCTCGTCGGCCCACTCGTTCCAGATGCGCACACCATGTTCCTGCAGATACTTCACGTTGGTGTCGCCATTCAGGAACCACAGCAGTTCGTAGATGATGGATTTCAGGTGCAGCTTCTTGGTGGTCAAAAGCGGAAAGCCGTCTTCCAGATTGTAACGGCTCTGCGTGCCAAAGATGCTGATGGTGCCCGTGCCAGTACGGTCGCCTTTCTCCGTTCCCTCAGTAAGGATGCGGTTTAGTATGTCTAAGTATTGCTTCATATCTGTTGTAATATAGGTTCGTATTCAGTGGGTATATGTGTTGTCTTGATTTTCCACTCTTTGGGGTATAGGTTGTTGGCGCGTGTGCCAATGTTCTTGACGAGTCCGAGGGGGTGCCCCATAAAGCACACGTTGACCAGTCCGCGAGGGGTGTCCTCAGGCAGTACCAATGCTTCATGGCGCAGATAAGCCATAGCCTGAGCATAGGTGAGCTCAACGTCGATGTCTGAGGCTTGGTGTATAAAGTCTGAGATTAGTGGTTTTAGTCCGACGGCTTCGGACTTGCGGTCCGACGGCTTCGGACTCTGAGTCCGACGGCTTCGGACTGTCAGCCTTTCGCCTTTTGACAAAACGCACATAAAGAGTCCTTCGCCACGCGAGATGCCAGGGATGAAACGGTAGACGGGTTCATCGAACCCGTTGAGCAGCGAGCCGGTGATGTTCCATTCAGGCTTCGTCTCAATGGGGACGATTTGTGCATCGTCAAACTCGCTGAGCATCCAACGGATGTTCTCCTCGTTCTCCTTAGTATTAAATGTACACGTACTATATATTAATAGGCCGCCGTCGTTAAGACACCGCCACGCATCGCTGACAATGTCGCGTTGCAGTTGCCAACATTTCTCGACCTGCTGTGGGCTCCATTCACGGATGGTCGTCTCATCCTTGCGGAACATGCCCTCGCCAGAGCAGGGCACGTCACAAAGAATGACGTCGAACTTCATCTTCGACTTGCGATAGTCCTTGGGGTAGGCGTTGGTGACGTAGTGGTTGTCATAGCCCCACTTTGTCACGTTCTCCAACAGGATGCTGGCGCGATTGCGGATGGGCTCGTTGGAGTATAGGACGCAGTCCTCTGGCAATGCCGCACGCAGTAGGGTGGACTTGCCGCCAGGAGCGGCACACAGGTCTAAAGAGGTGAGAGGTGAGAGGTGAGGGGTGAGAGAGATGCATTGCCTTAGCACTTCGTCGAGAAACATTGAGGCAGCCTCCTGCACGTAGTAGCAACCTGCATGAAACAGTGGGTCGAAAGTGAAATTAGGACGTTGCTTCAAGTAATAGCCATTGCGGCACCAAGGTGCTTGCTCGCCATCGATGACCTGCAATCCTTCAGTTTTCTGCGGATTCAGACGGATGCTGACAGGAACAGGCTCTTCAAACGATTTCAAGTATCGTTCGAAGCGTTCGTCGCCCATCAGTTGGCGTGTCTTTTCAGTGAAAACAGCAGGTAATTGCGTCATTTGCTTGCAAAATTAAAAAAAAAATTGCACCTTTGCAACTAAATTAGAAAGAATTACGTCTAACAGACAAAAGAATCCCAAAAAAAGAAGGTATGAAAAAGGAATTTTTATCACTTATAGCTCTTGTAGCTCTTGGCATGCTGACATCCTGCTCGTGCAATGGGCTGAATGTAAACTTCTCCAAAACAAAACCTCTGGCAGAGGAGACTCGTCAGATTAAGGGTTTTGAACGTATTGAATTGCTGGGTTCGCTCGACGTCAGGTATTGTCAGGCCGATTCGTTCTCTGTGTTGGTGAAGGCTCCTGCAGATGTCATCAAGGATGTGGAAACCCGTGTGGAAGGCAATACCTTGGTGGTTAATATGAAAGGAACAAACAATATCATCAACATTGGTGTTTCGAATAGCGAGAATGTGACGGTATATGTGACGTCTCCTGACTTCATCGGCATCGAGTTGAGAGGCTCTGGCGATTTCGATTGTAAGAATCTGTTAGATACGGACAAATTGGATATCTCGCTGAAAGGCTCTGGCGACATTGAGTTCGATGATATCATCTGCGATGAGATAAATGTCTCGCTGGTAGGCTCAGGAGATGTAGATGTGAAGAACGTCAAGATGCTACGCTCTCATGTAAATCTGGTAGGCTCTGGCGATATCAAGGTGAACTATGATAAAAGCGGTAAGATTGAGGCCAACCTGACAGGCTCTGGCGACATCGAGCTGACTGGCGAAGTCACGGAATACAGATCGAATGTACGAGGTTCTGGTGACATGCATAGGAATGGTTTGCTGGTAAGAAGTAAAGAAACTATGGTTAATGAAAAATGATAAATATTAAAACAACTATGAAGAAGGTATTATTT
>Ga0310786_10012990_pt1 | contig 10282 bp, 9 predicted proteins | sample AusTroGonzalo_MG_FD_203881 | JGI IMG/M metagenome (GOLD analysis project Ga0310786, IMG submission 203881) | Bovine rumen microbial communities from tropical cattle in Woodstock, Queensland, Australia - Gonzalo_03 (v2) (version 2) | ecosystem: Host-associated > Mammals > Digestive system >... | reverse complement strand
GCTGATGCCAGGGGTGCCGGCGTCGGTGATGACGGCGATGGTGGTGCCGCTCAGCAGGCGCTCCACCAATCCCGCCACCGTCTGGTGCTCGTTGAAGATGTGGTAGCTTTGCAGCGGTGTCTCGATGCCGTAATGCTGCAGGAGCACCCGCGAGGTGCGGGTGTCTTCGGCCAGGATAAGGTCGACAGAGCGGAGAACCTCGACTCCACGATAAGTCATGTCGCCGAGGTTCCCCACAGGTGTCGGTACCAGATACAGTTTCATGTCTGTAGATCTATATTCTCCTACGCGAACTGTGTTCTGCGCGAAATCTCGTAAATCTTATAAATTCATTCCGTCTGCGGTGGTAAGGTTGGCGCACCCTATCTGCGAAGCGAAATAATCGATAGGATTTATAGATTTCTGCCGCGAAGCGGCCAGAAGCTACTATTCCTCCTCGAAGTCGTCGGGGATTTCCATATCGTGGTAGACGTTCGTCACGTCTTCATCCTCTTCAAGGATACCGATAATCTTCATCACTTTGCGGATGGTGTCGGTGTCGACCTGGCGCAGGGTGTTGGGGATGCGCTGCAGTTCGGCGCTCTCGCACTCGATGCCTTTCTGCTCGAGCATCTTCACCATGTTGCCGAAGTCCTCGTAGGCGGTGTAGAGGGTCAGGTACTCGTCGTCGACCTCCATCTCTTCCAGACCGCCGTCGATGAGTTCCATCTCCAGCTCCTCGACATCCATCTCGGGCTTGCGGGGGATGACGAAGACGCCCTTGCGGGTGAAGAGGAAGGCGAGGCTGCCGTTAGTCTCCAGGGTGCCGCCGTTCTTGTTCATGATGCTCTTCACGTTGGCGACGGTGCGGTTGTTGTTGTCCGAGAGGGCCTCGATGAAGAGGGCGATGCCGTGGTTGACGTGGCACTCGAAGGTGAGCTCCAGCATCTGGGCGGCGTCCTTGTCGTTGGCCTTGTTGATCGAGCGCTGCAGGGTGTCCTTGGGCATGTTGCAGCCACGGGCGTTCTGGATGAGCAGACGCAGGCGGGGGTTGCTGTCGGGGTCGGCACCACCTTCGCGTACGGCGATGGTAACTTGTTTCAGAATGTTGCTCCACTGTTTCGAGCGCTTGGCATCAGCGGCGCCTTTGGCTCTCTTGATTTTAGACCATTTGTTGTGTCCTGACATAATGATAAATGTTTATTGTTTGATTGATTAATTGTTTGATTGCGTTTATTTCGTTCTCCATTGAATATAGGTAATCGGTTTCCCTTCGGCGAGGAACATCCGCTCATAGAAGGTCTGGGTGAGTTTGGCCTCATCCAGAAGTCCGCCCTTCGCCCCTTCGGGGAGCTTCCCTGTCTCAGGGGAGCAATTGTAGAGGTCGTTGGACGAAACAATCAGTTCGACATGGCGGGTGGGCAGCACCTCGTTGAGGGTGTAGTCGTACAGCTCCTGGCTGTCGGTCTTGAGGTGCAGGATGCTCTGCGGCGCGAGGAATCGATCGTAGGTGTCGAGGAATCGCGGTGCCGTGAGCCGTTTGTTGGGCTTCTTGGGTTGCGGGTCGCAGAAGGTAATCCATATCTCGCTGACCTCGCCTTCGGCGAAGAAGCGGTCGATGAGTTCGATGCGGGTACGGATGAAAGCCACGTTGGTCAGCGGCTCTTCCACGGCAGTCTTGGCTCCGCGCCAGAGTCGGGCGCCCTTGATGTCGACACCGATGTAGTTGCGGTCGGGATGGATGCGGGCCAGAGCCAGGGTGTAGTCGCCCTTTCCGCAGCCCAGCTCCAGTGTGATGGGGTTGCTGTTGCCGAAGTGCTCATGCCATTTCCCCCGCAGGGCAAAGCCCTCCTGCTCCAGTTGCTCGAAGCCCACTTGGAACAGGTTGGGAAACGTGAGGTTCTCGGCGAAACGTTGCAGCTTATGATGTCCCATCTATCTTACCATTGTTTGATGGCGATATCGCCTTCGTACCAGCCTTTGATGTGTTTGAACAGCGCCTCGGCGGCGGTGCGGTTCTTGGCGCTGCCCATGCTGACGTAGTATCCGTTGCTTTTCTCGATGATGTAGGCATCGCTTCCAAGCTCGTGCAGGCGTGCAGTCATGCGGGCCGCGGAGTTGCGGTCGAGGTAGAATCCGGCGATAATGTCGAAGCCCAGACGGCTGTCCTGCTCCATATTGACATGCACGGGGGCAGGCTCTTCCTTGGGTTGACGGGTTACGATGGCTTTGCGTTCCTCGGCTTTCACCTGCTGTACCTGCTCGGCGGTACGGGGGGCACCGGCATCGGGTTCGATGCCCAGTTCGGAGACCATCTGGTCGAGGATGCTGTCGAGAATCTTCATGTTGAGCAATTCGCTCTGCACGATGACGCGCTGGCGCGAGGCGAAGACCTGCTTCATCCAGGGCTCATTGTGGTTGTAGATATAGTCGTTGTGGGGAATGAGACGTTGCACGGCAAAGCGGTCGGCCAGCAGGGTGGAGAGGCGTTCTCCGGCATACTGGCGCACACGGTCCATCATCGGCACACGGGCACCGGTGAAGTTGCGGTAGGCAAGGTAGTTGTCGATATAGTCGGCCATGTAGAGGCATACGTAGTCGCGGTTCTGTGCGATGTCTCGGTTGTCGTATTCCAGCAGGTCGTAGTTGTAGGTCAGCGAGTTTTCGACCGGCACATTGGTCGGACGCTCCACGGTGGCAGGCTGTGTGGTGGCAGGCTCGGCGTGGCGCAGGTGGGTGTACCAGTAGGCGCCGCCGGCAAGCAGCAGCAACAGGAGCAACAGCAGCAGTATCCACCACGGGAAACGGCGTTTCTTCTTCTCTTCCTCTTCTTCCTCGCTCTGAGGCATCTCTTCCAAGGCTTGCAGGTCGTTGTTCCATGCGGGCTCTTCCTTTTCCGGCTCGGGTTGAGGAGTGGGGTCGGGTTCGGATTTGACAGGCTCGGGTTCGGGCTCAGGTTCGGGCTCCGGCTCGGGTTGCACGGGAATGGGTTCCGGCTCAACAGGCTCGGGTTCGGCGGGTGCCGGTTCAGGCTCGGGCTCGGGTTCCGGTTCAACAGGTTCGGGTTCGGGCTCGGGAACAGGTTGCGGCTCAGGCTCCGGAGCAGGTTTGGCGGCGTTGCCTTCGGCATAGAAGCGGGCGAAGGGGTCTTCCTCGTCGTCGTGGCTGTAGATTTTGACGTTCTCGAGGGGCTTCTCGTCGCCCACGGTGATTACCAGACCTTCGGTAGGCTCGAAACGGAAAGTGTCCGCACCGTCGGCATGCAGTGTGCCGAGTTCGCCAAAGGTGTGGCTGCCCGAGCGGCGCAGTTTGTCGCCGAGGGCGTCCATGTAGTTCTTCCACATCTGCTGTGCCACGTTCATGCCCACGCATTCGCGTTCGGACAGAATGTTCACGATGTCGCTGTCGGCCACGGTGTCGGCAGTGAAGGTGATGTTGCGGTGGGCAGGATAGTAGACCCCTTTTGCCTTGTCGTGGCGGGGACTCTGCAACTCGCTTTTGAGCGTGCCGATGCCTGTGAGGCCTACGTTCTTTCCTTGTTTCAGCAGTTCAACGATTAAGTCTGTTATGTTCATGTTGTATATCTGTTATCGTTTGACGGATGTCATTGGTTGTTTCTGAGGTATTCCTCGGCGGCGGCCAGGTCGCCGGGGGTGTCGATGCCGATATTGGCGTGGCTGGTTTCGCCTACGAGGAGGGTGTATCCCGCGGCAAGCCAGCGCAGTTGCTCCAGTTTCTCGGCCTCTTCCAGTGCGGCGGGCTGCAGGCGGCACAGCTCGTGCAGTGTGGCGGCACGGAAGGCGTAGATGCCCACATGTTTGTAGTACCCGCCTTGGGCGAGCCATTGGGTGGGTTCGATGCCGCGACGGTAGGGGATGGGCTGGCGACTGAAATAGAGGGCGCGTCCACCGTCGGCGCATACCACCTTCACGTTGTCGGGCGAGAAGAGCTCTTCGGTGGAGCGGATGGGGGTGCGGAGGGTGGCTATCTGCACCGCAGGGTCGTCAAAGCAGCCGATGAGGGCCTGCAGCTGGGCAGGTTCGACGAAAGGCTCGTCGCCTTGTACGTTGATGACGATGTCGTAATGGTGTCCTTGTGATTCAAGGCGTTGCAGCACTTCGCCGCAGCGGTCGGTGCCGCTACGGTGTTTTTCCGAGGTCATCATCACGCCGTCGGGACCGGATACGGCCTCCATGTGGGTGCGGATGCGTTCGTCGTCGGTGGCCACCACCGCCGCGTCGATGCCGTCGGTCTGGCTCACGCGGCGCCACACGCGACTGACGATGCTTTCGCCTCCCAGTTGGGCCAGCGGCTTGCCGGGGAAACGTGTCGACGCGTAGCGTGCAGGGATGACGGCCAGCACCTTCATTTCTGGACCTCCTCCTGTTGCGACGCGAAGAGACTGTTGAATTCGGCGTCTATCTTGTTGATGATAAGTCCCAGGTCTTCGCGGCGTTCCACGAAGTCCAACTCGTCGGTGTCGACCACGAGCATCTTGCCCTCGTATTGCTCGGCCCACTGCTCGTAGCGGTTGTTGAGGTTGGTGAGGTAGTCGAGGCGGATGCTGCTTTCCAGTTCGCGGCCGCGCTTCTGGATGTGGCGTATGAGCGTCGGCACATCGCCGCGCACGTAAATCAGCAGGTCGGGCTGGGGAAGCAACGAGTAGGTCATCTCGAAGAGCTTGGTATAGGTGTTCAGGTCGCGGGTGGTCATCAGTCCCATGCTCTGCAGGTTGGGCGCGAAGACGGCCACGTCGTCGTAGAGCGAGCGGTCGCGGATGAAACTCTCGCCGCTTTGCTTCAATTCGGCCAGTTGCTTGATATTGGCATAAAGGGTGTGCACCATCATGTTGAACGACCAACGGCGCATGTCCTCATAGAAACTGTTGAGGTAGGGGTTCTCCTCCGAGGGGCCGTAGATGGCGCGGTAGCCGTAGTGGCGCGACAGCAGTTTGGTCAACTCCGTCTTGCCTGCGCCGATATTTCCCGAGATTGCTATCTGCATAACCTTTCATTCATGCCATACACCCCCTTTCGGTTTGAAAGAGAAAGGTATAGCGTATTTTTTGTATACTATTTTAAAAGGCAAAGATACAATTTTTTTTGATTTCCGAAATATTATTTTTGCAACGGTGCCTCGGCAAGTGCCTTTTAACCCCTACTCTTCAATAACTTGGCTGCGGTTTGACTACTGCTTAACTACCTTTTTTTTGTCTGTTGGTATGCAAGTCGGGAAAAAAGTGTATTTTTGCAACATGAACCCGGCTCGTCATACGAGGCGGAAAGTGCTTTTATATACTATAATATGAGATGGTTATGATGAATATAGCGAACCTTGACGAGTTGATAAAAATGGCCTTGTGCGAGGATATTGGCGATGGTGACCATTCCACTTTGGCCTGCATTCCCCCCGAGGCCGTGAACGCCGCCAAGATGGTGGCCAAGCAGGAAGGTGTGCTTTGTGGCTCAGAAGTGGGTGAACGCGTGTTCCATTTGGTGGACAATACACTGGAGGTCAAACTGCTGAAGCATGACGGCGATTGTGTGGCCAAGGGTGATGTCATTATGACTGTCGAAGGCCATGCGGGCTCCATTCTCACGGCCGAACGCACGGCGCTCAACTTCATGCAGCGCCTCTCGGGTATCGCTACCGAGACCCATCGCATGGTGCAGATGCTCGAAGGCTTGCATACCAGGTTGTTGGATACCCGCAAGACGACGCCCAACATGCGTTTGCTGGAGAAGTATGCCGTGGCTTGTGGCGGCGGTACCAACCACCGCATCGGCCTCTACGACATGGTGATGCTCAAAGACAACCATGTCGATTTTGCCGGAGGCATCGAACAGGCTATCGACCGTACGTGCCAGTATTTGAAAGACAAAAACAAGAATCTGAAGATAGAAATCGAGGTGCGCGACCTCGACGAGTTGCAACGTGTGCTCGACCATGGCGGTGTGGACCGCATTATGCTCGACAACTTCGACGTGGAGACTCTTCGTGAGGCGGTGCGCCGCATCGGTGGCCGGTATGAGACCGAGGCCAGCGGCGGCATCACCGAGTCGACGTTGCGACCCTATGCCGAGACGGGGGTGGACTTCATCTCGGTCGGTGCTTTGACGCATCATATCAAGAGTATGGACATATCGTTGGTAAAGAAATGATTATACAGAAAGAACACGGCAAGGTGGTGACCGGCAACTCGACACCTCGCGAGAAATTCAGGATGGTTGCCAAGACAATGGTCAACCTCGAGGAGGTGCTGGCCGACGAGTTGCGTCAATTGGGTGCCGAGAATGTCACGATAGGTGCACGCGCCGTCGAGTTCGAGGGTGACATGCGACTGCTCTACCGTGCCAACTACTGCTGCCGCACGGCGTTGGCTATCTTGAAGCCCTTCGCCGAGTTCGACGCCAACAACGACCAGGAGCTTTACGACCAGGTATACAAGATACGCTGGGAGAAGATTTTGGATGTGGATTGCACCTTTATGATCGACTCCACCACCAGTGGCGAGGTGTTCACCCACAGCTATTATGCCGCCCTCAAGACCAAGGACGCCATAGTGGACCGCTTCCGCCGTAATTTCGGCAAGCGCCCTTCGATTGACACAGAGGAACCCGACTATAAGTTCAACCTGCATATCCGCGACAACCACGTCACCCTGCTGATGAACTCCAGTGGTGACTCGCTGCACAAGCGTGGCTACCGCCAAGGGGTGGGTATCGCCCCCATCAACGAGGTGCTTGCCGCAGGCCTGCTGAAACTTGCCGGATGGCAGTGCGACTGCAACTTCTATGACCCGATGTGTGGTAGTGGAACTATGCTCATTGAAGCCGCCATGATGGCCAACAACATACCGGCGCAGTACTACCGCGGCAACCGCTTCGGGTTCATGCGTTGGAAAGAGTTCAATCTGGGAGAGTGGAAGAGCGTCAAGGCCGAGGAAGACCGCAAGATAGGCGCCCTCGACTTCGAAGGTGAGATTTGGGGCAACGATATTGATGAACAGGTCATCCAGCAGTGCGAGAAGAACCTGGAGTACACCAAGCTGCACCACGATGTGATGCTCCATATCGGTGATTTTGCCGACCAGGAACCGCCCGAGGGCAAGACGCTCATCGTCACCAACCCGCCTTATGGTGAGCGCATCAAGGTGGAGGACCTCAATGCCATGTATGAGAAACTGGGCGACACCTTCAAGCAGAAGTATGGCAAGGACTGCGATGTGTGGCTCATCACCAGCGACTTTGAGGCGATGAAGCACATCGGTCTGCACCCATCGAAGAAGATAGCGGTGCAGAACGGTTCACTCGACTGCCGCTTCCTGCATTTTGAACTCTACGACGGTAGCAAGAAAGCCAAATACAACGGCGAATAGTTTTATGACGGCGAATTGTGCTAATTATGCGAAGCTTGCGCATTCTGGAATTATCTGCTAATTACTCTAATTATCGCGCAACGATTCGAGTAATTGGCTTCAAATTGACCTGCGTAGCTTAGTATAATTCGTATAATTCGCCGTTACAAAGCACTATGTTGAGCAGTGACGAGGTAAAACAGGCCGCTTTGGCCGTAGGCTTTGACGACTGCGGCGTGGCGTGTGCCGACGCCCTTACCGACGAGGAATACCCCCTGCGGGAGTGGCTGCGTCGCGGGTGGCATGCCGACTTGGGGTATATGGAACGCAATGTGGAAATGCGTATGGATCCACGGATATTGGTTCCCGGGGCCAAGAGCGTCATCTGCTGTGTCAGCGCCTATGCGCCCCCCTCGCCCGACGAACCGGCCGGTGGCACTGCCGCCTATGCCCGCACCCGCGAGTATCACAAGGATATTAAACAGATGCTTTTCGCTTTGCGCGAAAGACTTGCTATTGACGGGAAAATATGTTGTGACACCGTTCCCATCAGCGACAAGCATTGGGCTGCCCGTGCGGGGCTGGGCTGGATTGGCCGACATACCTTGCTGGTCACACCGCGCTGGGGCACGTGGGTCAACCTCGGCGAGATAGTCACCACCGCCGAGTGCGACTGCTACGACAGCGACAAATTTCCAATTTCCAATTCTCAATCTTCAATTTGCAAAACGTGTGGTCGCTGTGTGGCTGCTTGTCCCAATCAGGCGTTGGCTCCCGAGGGGTCGCCGATGCTCAATGTGGCCCGCTGCACGGCCTATTACACTACCCATCATCAGCGAGAACTTCCTGCCGATCTCGATGCTCATGGCTATATCATGGGTTGCGACCTCTGCCAGCTGGCTTGTCCGTTCAATCAAAATGTGATGGGAAAGAAAAAATAATTTTGCCAGTATTAGAAAAAGTTGTATCTTTGCAGCACGAAATTAGTAAACGAATTATAAACAATCGTCTAACAACTAACGGGTTAGACGGCAAAAAGTAAAGAAATGAAAAAAGGAATTCATCCCGAAAACTACCGCCTCGTGGTGTTCAAAGACATGTCGAACGACAACATGATTCTCACCAAGAGCTGTGCCAACACCAAAGAGACCGTTGTCTATACCGATGGTAAGGAGTATCCCGTTGTGAAGCTCGAAATCTCGAACACTTCGCACCCCTTCTTCACCGGCAAACTGAAACTCGTTGACACCGCTGGACGCGTCGACAAGTTCATGAACAAGTACAAAAAGTACGCCAAGAAGGCCGAATAAGAGAGAAAAAGGTAATTTGTTTTAGATTTTTGGATCTAGAGACCCCGTTCGAACGAGCGGGGTTTTCTATTTTGTGTTAAAAAATTGCGTGGTTCCCAAAATATTTGTATCTTTGCACCCTCAAAAGCCTTCATCAGGAGATAAGATATTATGCGCGTAATGATTATAAAGGACTACGACCAAATGTTGCTGTTTCAATGGTAAACAGTGTTTGAGAGGTGATGCTGAACGTTTTGTAAATCTTTTTTAAGTTATGAATACCCGCTACCGAAACCTCACCGCGAGTGAGATAGAACAACTGGAACGAGCGGGCAACTATGCAGAAAACTGGTCGGCTGTTCGCGTGGCCGACCCTTTCTGTGTGGAGTGCCTGCGCAACAATACTTTTGATGGCGAGGTAAACCTCGGTGTCATCGAGAAAAATAGAGTGTCGCACGACGGTCTTACGCTGGCGGAGGGTATCTACCATTCGAATCTTTCCAACACCACTTTGGGGAATCACCCTGTGGCTCACAATGTGCAGATGCTCAGTAACTACTGCCTGGGTGACAATGTGATGCTGTTCAATATCGAAGAGATGACCTGTTTTGCCGATCCTCACAAGGCGGCCAAACTGGAGCCGATGAATGAGAACGGCGGCCGCTGGATTATTCCTTTCAGCGGGATGACGATTGGCGACGCTTATATGTGGGCTCGCTACCGTGGCCGCAAGGCTTTTATGCAGAAGTTGGAACAGTTTACCTACGACACTCTGGGCACCGACGAGGGCCGTTATGGAAGGGTAGGGGATTACTGCACAATCAAGAACACTAAGGCAATACGCAATGTCGCTATTCGGTCGAGCGAGGATGACCGCACGGTGGTGGATGGCTGTATCGTGCTCAGTGACGGCGTGGTGGGTTACGGCTGCACGCTGGAGCACGGCGTCATTGCCGTCCGCTTCCTATTGGGCGAGCATGTGCACTTGGAGTTCGGCCTCAGACTCAACGACACCGTGGTGGGCGACAACTCGACGCTGGCCCGCTGCGAGGTGGGCAACAGCATTATCTTCCCCGCCCATGAGCAGCACCACAATAACTCGTTCCTTATTGCCGGCCTCATCATGGGGCAGAGCAATATTGCCGCCGGTGGCACCATCGGAAGCAACCACAACTCGCGTACCGCCGACAACGAGATTGTCGCGGGCCGTGGCTTCTGGCCGGGTCTCTGCTGCTCGTTCAAGCATTCAAGCCGTTTCGCCTCCTATTGCCTGCTGGCCAAAGCCGACTATCCTGCCGAGCTGGACATCACGCTGCCCTTTGCGTTGGTGAACAACAACACAAGCAAAGACCAGCTGGAGGTGATGCCGGCCTATTGGTGGATGTACAACATGTACGCCATGGACCGCAACAGCAAGAAATTCGCTAAACGCGACAAGCGTGTCGTCAAGGCCCAGCATATCGAGTTCGACAACCTCGCACCCGACACCGCCGAAGAAATACTGCACGGTATGGAACTGCTGCGGGGCTGGATGGCAGCAGCGAAAGAGGGCGTGGTCTATGCCGACGGTATGGAGAACAGCAAACGCAAGACCGTTGTCCTCAAGGCTGCCGAAGGGCTGAAATCCTACGAGGAGATGTTGGTGTTCTATGCCATG
>Ga0310786_10012988_pt1 | contig 10282 bp, 12 predicted proteins | sample AusTroGonzalo_MG_FD_203881 | JGI IMG/M metagenome (GOLD analysis project Ga0310786, IMG submission 203881) | Bovine rumen microbial communities from tropical cattle in Woodstock, Queensland, Australia - Gonzalo_03 (v2) (version 2) | ecosystem: Host-associated > Mammals > Digestive system >... | reverse complement strand
GTTGGTTGTTATCATATTTGATACCTCTTTAGCTGATCCATGTGGCGTACTGGTTATCGCTTGCCAGTTTTACGCCGAGTACCGGGTCAAGATGCGGTTCCTGCCCGGGAATATATCTGCCGAATTTTATGATGATGGGTTCGAGTATCTTTAAAGCATCGACTTGCGGTGCAATCTCATCTCTGTCATATCCCGTGTAGATGATGACTCTACTATTGCAATGATAGTCAAAGCGCAACTTGGATATGAAGTTGAAGACCTCATCGAACTGGTCGAACGGTTCAAGTCCGCCAATTACAATAGCAACAGTGATTTCATCACACAGATATCTGGCGATAAGCTCATCGTCCGATATGGCAATGGTTGGCGCGTTTGCCAACTCTCCGTTCTGACAGCACTGCTCGCCGCTTTCTCTGTCGCACTTGAAGTCGCACTCGCTCGTGCAGATATACATTGATGGAAGTTGATAGTTTACGAAATCCTCGTCTGTAATACCTTTGATGCGCATTACTGCATCACCCCATCGTTTGCGAGGACATTCATCCACCTGCGCTTATCAAATTCGCGCTTGCGAATCTTCTGATAACTGCTTATGGGGGTGTAGAACCCAACAACTCTAGCGTATGTATCAGCGACTGGCTCGCCACATACGGGACAGTGCGGTTCGCTGATAAACGCATGTTTGTGTTTACATACGCTAATTTTGGTGGTGAAGGCGAAGTATATTACGCCCTGCGACGCAACATAGTTGAGCATCTCCCACGCGGTCTCCTCGTTCGGGAACCGATTCTCGATGTTGATATGAGCGATGCACCCGCCTCCGCATTTCTGGTCAAACAGCGATCCGAGCCGGCACTTTTCCTGTATGGTGCATTTCTCCATCAACGGGAGCCACTGGTTCGAGTACAGCATGTATTTGTTCTGCTCGAACAGCAGATTGTCTGCTTGGCATATAACGCCCGCGCAGTTTTCAGCAGGTATCATTTCGATATTGAATGAGAAGTCACACTCAAAGTTATCCTTGACCTCATTCATCACATCGAGAATCTCTGTCGTAAAGGCCACGGCTTCGTCCGAGTAACTTTTGCATCCAAAGTCGTCGGTGTTGATGAGTCCGAATAAATCCATAACCTCATACATACCGATTCCGCCAATGGTGCAGAATTGTTTGCTCAACTCAACCGCTCCCTCTTGATAGTTCGGGAGCAGCCCCTTCTCGATATTGCGCTGAATGATATGACGCATGGACGTGAGCGCTTTGCAGTTCAGTAGCACTCTATCGCGCAGAATTTTGAGATACTTCTTTTTATCCATGCCGCTTTCATAGGCGATACGGACGAGATTAATGGTGCTGACCCTACATGATCCGACGGACAAGGCAGTGCCTCCGATTGAGTTGATAAACACATCAAGTTTCTGTGTGTCACTCAGAAGTCGGCAGCAGTTGGATAACACGCCAACATTGTCGCTGACGAAGAAGTTCGAGTCAGACCACTGCATATTATGAGCTGAGCACCATCTCGCAAATTCCTCATCCTCGAATTTGCCATCTTTATACAGAAGAGAGTAAGTCAAAACCGGGAAGGTAAACATGTTTTCACTGCGCACCTTGCTCACAACATCCATAAAGACTTTCTGGCACTCGATTAAATCCTCGATATGGTCGATGGCAAATGTCCCGTCTGGGAACTCCACCCCGCCGAATAATGATTCGAGATACGGGTGGTCGAATATGGACACATTGGTAAAGGCACTCTGATCGATGCGCAGGAACGGCTGATTCAGTCTGTATATGAGTTTCTGGAACGACTGACGCAGATAGTAGTCGGGGTTCTTCATGTAGTACCCCTCTTCAACATCCTTTTTCCAGAAGTACCATGCCCATACCAGAACATTCGGTAGCCCGACTGCACCTGATTGCCGGTTAGATAAGAAGCTCACGAATTCAATGACATCATCAAAGAATGTGGTGAGGTGTTTCGGCCCCCGGTTGTTGTAACCGGTTAGGAAGAACAGCCCTTCTTTTGCCAGTCTGGTTAAGTCATTAGCCCAACAGTATGGGAAATAACTGGCTGTTGTGCTGTCGTTAAGATAAAAGCCGCGGCTAAACTCCTGTTCGAGCCATTGCTTTGCTGTTCTTAGCCCCCACATCTTCTTGATTTCCATGAAGATTTTATTAAGACCAAACAGCTTATCCTCGCTCTTGCCCTTTTCGGTCATAAAGCTGCGGATGTCTTTGTGGTTGGCGTTTGCGTTGGGATCAACGCTGGAATCGGCCAGCGTGTCTCTGTCCACAAAGTTATTAATAAAAGCGGAAAAGTCGAGCTGGCTTGGGTGTAGCCCATTCAAAAACTCGAAATCTTCTCCGTATTTCTTCTTTAATTCTTCGAGATACCGCTCGAAGTCCGTGGAGAGTTTTAATTTAATGTCCATGTGGTTCTCCTTATTGACGATTGACCCAACCGATTGCCTGCTGGAAGTTCAGCACGAACGGAATCTCATCATCCGTTACGAGCATGGGCACTTCTGTCATGCCCAACTCCCGCATTATCTCCTCCGAATCAATGACCTTATATTCAATTCCCTTTTGTTCAAGTTTTGCTTTCAAAACCTTGCAGCGGGGGCATCCCGTAGAATACAAAGTTACCATGGTTACTCCTCCAGTTCGTCCGCCCATTGGCTTATCCACCCACGATGATTGGTGGTAAGCTGACATACGGCGGCTCGTGCCTGTGCTTTGAAGTGATTTATATACCGCACAAACCCACTGGCAGACGGCGTATCGAGGTCGCATTGCAAATCGTGACCTATAACCACGACTTTGGTGTTCTCCCCGACTCGCGTCAAAACCTTCTTGAGCTGCGGTACGGTAAAGTTCTGCGCCTCATCGATTATCACAACGGCGTCCGTGATATTACTTCCACGTAAAAACGTGTCAGTTATGCAAGAAATATATCCAGTGCCGTTCTTCTGATTGACCATCGTTGCGTCGTTGATCGCTGTTGCGCTGTTCACACCGCATTCAGCCAATGCTTGATAGAAAGCCTCAAAGTACACAGAACTTTTTTCGGTAATTGTCCCCGGCAGCCAGCCCTGTTTGCGCTCACCATACGGAGACATGATATATATAATGGAGTCGAATCTCTCATACTGAACGAGAAGATTTGCGGCTCCTACAGCGACCAAAGTTTTGCCCGAGCCCGCTTTTGCGTTACAGAACACGATATCTATATCGTCTGACCATATCGCATTGGCAAACTCTAACTGTTCCTTGTCGAGTTCGATGCCATAGAATGTACTGTTATCGATCTCGCGAGGCGGTTTGTCCTTGGTCGGTTGTTTCTTAGTTGCCATCTATTTACCTCTGTTATCGTTTTTCCCTTTTCTCCGCTTGCTCCGTCTGTATTGTCCAATGCTCTGCCATAACCAAGCAAACAGTCCACATAAGAACACGATTCCCAGAATGGTAGAGGCCAGGATGATAAATCCGTGCATTAAAATTTGAGCAAGCGAATCCATCAGACTATCTCCATGATGTCGCAATCAACGCCGATAATGCTGTCAACGATGCCCTTTTCCTTGGCTTCATCTGCGAACATATACCACTCTTGGCGCTGCTTGTCGTCATACTCCTCCTCGGTAATCTTCGTATACCTGAGAACATAGTTCTTTATCTTCTCTTCGACCCTATCGTTGAAAAGCATCTGGTCTTTCGCTTTACCGGTGGAGTTGTACACATAACTAGAGCCATCGTGCATCAGGAACTTTGCGTTTTCGGACGCAAATCTCCTGTGTCCGGCAAGGAAGATAAGGAATCCCATGGAGTAGCAGTACCCGAGATTGATAACATGGACGGGCGTCCTGCTCATTCTGATGACATCTATCATTTCAAAACCCGCATCAGATTCTCCTCCGATAGAGGTAAGGTATAACAGGATCGGCTTCCTTTCCTCAACCGGAATATTGGCATCCTCACGATTGAGTTGCAGTATGCTATGTACGACCTCGTCCACGGTGGACTGCGTAATCATGGTCGTAAGGAAAATCTTACGCTGTTGCAGATCTTTAAGATAAAACAGTTCGTCGATGGCGCTATTCGATGCAAGGATATCCTCGAGGGAAACCTCTATGTCATAGTAGCCATCGCTGTCTCTGAAATCGTCTATCATCTTCATTTCTTATCCTCCGTGTCGTCTGAAGTAAGAGAACCGATGATATTCAAGACATCCGCTACGGCAAGATTGATATCATCGGAGTTATTATCGATAACAAAGCTCATGTATCGTAATTGCTGTCTTCTTGCCCGTCTCGCAAACCACGCAAACTCTTTGCGGTCATGCTTAAGCCTGAAAGCCACCTCCTTCGGTGAATCTCCGCGCTTACGCATACGCTCTTTTCTGACTTTGCGGGAAGCGTCTATGTAAAGTACAACGGGCGTTCTCGCCCCGCCGTAACACAAATCGAGCCATGTGACCCCCTCTGGATCTATAACGTACAGGTCGTTGTTATCGACCTGCTGTTCTGTGGCGCAATAGTGATAACCGCCTATTTCGGTACAGGCGACGGTAGAGAAGAGCAAAGTCGCATACTCATCTTCGGTGATAAAGATGTGTCCTTCCTCGCCCTCATAGCGTGGCGGGCGCGTTGTGTAGGACTGAACCGCTTTCAGCCCGTAGTCTTTTTGAAGAATTCGGGAAATGGCGCTTTTGCCACTCCCCGAAGCTCCGACTATTAAGAAAATATAATCGGACATGATATATTCTCCTTATTCGTAGAGATATATATTGTTGCTGTAGCAGAGGTATGTAGTGCCAAGATAGCTATCCGTCAGTGTTCTGTAGACGCCTCCGCCCTGCGGAAAGTTGGCCTGAAATACCACGGCGGGCTCATAAAGCACACGCTCACCGCTGAGTAATTTTGCGGCGATTCTGGTACAATCCTCATACGGATATGTTTCTTCAAACGCGTAGCTTCCTACGCCCTGATACTGACCTCTCTGATACAGGCATCCCTCGAGTGTATCGGGGAATTCCGGCGATGCGACCCTGTTAAGGAGCACCTCGCCCACGGACATTTTCCACTCATAGGAGAGCCAGCTTGAACCGCACTCCCATGTGAGTATTCTTGCGAGCATACAAAGTTCATCGTATGAAACCTTGGGATACGCGCTATGAATAGCGTTTATCTTGCGATTACGCCGAACTTCTGCCTGTCTGCCGTATTTATCCTGTCTGTTCACGCAGCACCGAATCATGATATCCATATAATCCTCGTACATCGAGAATCCTGCGTACTGCTCAAAATCCGCCCTGAACTCGTCTGCCGTAAGGATGGGATACGGTGCGTCCGTCGCAATGATTTTCGCATTCCGTTTCTCATTCAAAACCTCAACGGTGTCATAGTCGTGGTTCAGAGCCGCGGCTATCATAAGAGCCATATAATCCGTTTTCGGATCAAACTCTACTTGGTCGTCAGCCGCCCACACTATTCCTGAAAATAGTGTAATAATCATCACGAAAAGCATGAAAATCGCAATTGACTTTTTAAAGGTTTTCGCACTATTTTCTGACGAATAAGATGTCTTGTTACACATTGTTTTACCTCATTAATCACGCAGACCCGAATCGTTGGACTCGGGTCTGCTTTGTTTACGGCTTACTCTTCGACTATCGGTGATATCTTACAGCCCTCAATGAGCTTGTCGAAACACTCGCAACACATATGGAAGGCGACGGTCTCGCCGTCATACTTACTTCCATAGCCGAGGCGGGTATGTACGACCAGCCTCTGGTTCATGTCGTACAGATCGAGAGGCTTACCACAGAGATTACATTTAATGCTACTGGTCATGTTCTAACCACCTTTCATTTATGTACATCGGCGATATTCATTCAAGCGGAAGTACGGCCCGTCACGGGAGAAGTCGATACAATATATGATGTCTCCTGTCTTGACCGGATGCTTGTTGAACGCGCTGTTCATAACGGTAAACCTCGCCTCGACACCACTGCCGATGGATTTTGTGAAGAAGGAATAACCGAATTGCTTGCCGTCTTTCTTGCGTTTGAGCGGAAGCATTTTCGTGATGAAGAGCTTTCGTCTGTCTTCGGGTTTGTTTGATACATACCCGATGTAGCCCATGACATCGTTAAAGTTACGGACTTTTGTAATATCATCGATATCCGGCATGCCCTTATCCAGAATCAGCTTCTCTATCTCGTTCAAAATTGCTTTTACATCCATTAATGTATAGCGCTTTGCCTCCGCTCCGGTCTTGGTCTTGTCCGTCGCGTATCTGCGTATTATCGGCTCAATTTCTGTACCGTCGATTTCTGTGCGGTCGATTTGTTTCGCCGCACCCTGCTTGAATTTGTTAAAGAATTCAACTATTCTAAACAGTTCTCGCTGATTGCCAAATTGCGAGAAGAAGTCGATCTTGATGAGGATGTCGAGCCGACGGGAGTCGAGGCTCGTTTGATTTGTAAGGTCAAACAACAAGTCAGTAAATGTCTCGTATTCGCTCCCATGCGCCAGTTCATATAGTTCGTCCGCTATACTTGCACTGAGATACTTGACGGACGCAAGACCTTTGGCAATCACATTTTTCTCTTTGTCGAAGAAGTAGTCCTTCTTTGACACGCCCCACTTCGGCATCGTGATTTTGATACCGATGCGGTTGGCGTAAGCCGTGCCGTTGCTGATGTCTTCATCATTGGCAGCATTATTTAAAAAGGAAGTCAGGAACTCGAGGGGATGATAGTGGCGATAGTAACCGCAGAGATATCCAAGCAAACAGTACGCTATTGAATGGCTGTAATTAAACTGGTAACTAGCCGAGTCTTCGATGACCTGTAGGAATTCCCTCGCTTCCTGTTCTGCGGTTTCTCGCGGCTTGTCAGACTTTGCGCAGTAACCCTCGAAAATAACGGGCAGAGCGGCATCCAATCGTTCTTTTTGTTTCCTGCCGATGGCTCGGCGCACATTGTCTGCATCGCCGCCGGAAAGACCGCAGATCTGTTGCAGGAACGCAATCGTGTCTTCTTGGTATACGAGATATCCAAGATTGTTTTTGAGCAGTTCATCGATCATCGGTGATGGATTGTGATGCGGTTTCCTCGCCAAAAGCTCATCCCTATATGACGCTCCGGTTGGTCGTATGCACGCCGTAACGAGCGACATATCGAATATGCTTCGCGGTTTGAATTTCTTGAAACAGTCGGACGCGAATGAAGACTCAAATTGGAATATCATGGATAGGCTCTTATGCATATCCTCCCAAACCTCCTGGTCGCTCCAGTTGATTTGATAGGTTTGCGGATATCTCTCACCGAGATAATTGCATGTGTCACGAATAAGTTGAACGGTTTTAAGTACCAGCACCTTGTGTTGATGTTGCTTAGCCATCTAAAAAATCTTCAAACGGTAATCCCTTTGTGCGATGTCGGTAATACAGGTATTTGTCCCGTTAAGTCCATATTTCACCTCCACTCTCATAAAGTATTGTTGCAACATCATAACTGACACTTTCGCGTCAGAGCAGACTATATCATCGTCTAATAGACGCCCACCACTTCGAGTTTGTGGCTATCAAACTCTACTCCCTTACGGGATAGTCGTTGAACCTTCCCCTGTTCGGGGCTTGGCTGCTGATTGCCCGTTTGTTATAGCACTTAGGATTTGACCTTATGCCATCCGTATGTTTCTTTTCACTTTCGTAGCGTTCGCGCCTAGGTTTATTTCATCCTTACGCTTTAGCACATACGGCTTTGGGGTGTCCCAGCAATTCAATGGGTTTTGCATAGCATATCTCTATGCTATGGATCTGTAGTTCAAATCATATTTGGCCAGCCCGATTTCGTGAGCACAATCCATGTCCAGCATCAGACACATTTCTCCGTCCTTGTCGAAAACCCCATAGTTATCATTGAGTGTTATTGGGCTGATAACCATGCCCGCAGGATGTACCGATTGAGATATCTTGCACCCGACCAAACCGTCGTAATAGTAGAAGATGTCTGGGTACTTCTCCTTTGCGAGTTCTGGGTTTTCCACATATTCCTTTTTGATGCGGTCGATGTTTGCGACCGAATACCTTTCGGGATTCTTATCTCGCAAACCTCGTCCGACTTCTTCGATTACCGACCTATCCGCCAGTGTGCCATACGACGCGACTCGAGCCGTCTTGTCTCTGCCAAACCTCTCGGTGATATATTTGAATATCGCCGGCCGGTCTGCTTCGACTACGTCGGTATCGATGTCGCCGATCTCCTCCCTGTTCTCATTGCAAAAACGCGAGAACACCGTGTGCCACTGTTCTGGGTTTAAGTCGATAATATCTGTGACATACGCACATCTTGAACCTCCGACCGAACCTCTTGCGGTTCCGATCGCCATGCCCTGAGACTTGCACCACCTGATGAGTTCACTCATCGAGAGCATAAAGCCTCCCATGTGTAGCTTCTTGAAGACTCGCAGCTCTTCGGTGATGGAATCTCTGAACCCCTGCTCCTGCTCGGGAGGAATAATGCCCGCCTCAAGTTTGGCATCAAGCGACTCCCAGCATGACTCCTCAAACCTTTTCTCATCCTCCTCCCGACTTCCATACAAAATCGGGTACTTGATGGATGTGTCGAGCTCGAGCTCCTCACACCAATCGTTGAGAAGGTTTGTGTTGTCGATTGCCTGCAGATACACGGATTCGGGCACTGCGTTCTGATACCTGAAACTTTCGACCAATTCGTCGTATGTTTTATAGGTAAGGTCGAAGCTGTCCTCGTCGCCGTAGCTCTTGTGCTTCGCCGCCAATAGAATGGATCGGCACTCGGCCTTGTATTTGTTAAGGCTGTGCGTGTCGGTTCCCGCTATCAGCGGTTTTCCAAGCTTCTGGGATAACTTGTACAGCCATCCGTTATACTCGATTTGTTCGGGATGGTTATGGGGCTGGATTTCCAGAAAATCATATTTCTGTGCCAGTTCCATATACCTCGGATGGTTGCGCGGGAGCTTATTTAGCGGCGAGGCAAGACATGCGCTTGTCGTGATGATATTATCCGACAGTTCAAGGAATTCATCGAAGGATATTCTGTTGACGTAGTAGAAGTGGTCGCGTTCACAGGAGAGGCTCACGAGCTTATTCAGCTCGCGAACCCCGTCCATGTTTCGCGCAAGGAGTACGGTGTGATAGTTATCTCTGACTTTTTCTTCGTGGGTCTCGGTGAGATAGATTTCCGCTCCGTGAATGAATTTGATCCCCTCAGCTTTGCAGTGCAAAAGCTTCTCGACCCACTGTAAGGGCTTACCGTGTTCGGTAGACGCGATTGCGGATTGACCCAGCTCTTTTGCTCTCTGGATATAACTCGGGAATTGGGTTACTGAGTCCAACAACGAATCCTCACTATGTACATGATAAGCAATATAGTTATCTATACCGTCTCCTCCTTTCGTACAACGTCCGCCAAACCTCTAAGCCCCTATCGACTGGCGAGTCCTTGGCGTCCAGAAGATTATCTCTGTCCCAAATATACTCGACGTTGACATACGGTTTGAGCTTTGCTATGTTGACATCCTCCATGATGTTTACATCCTTATCGAGAGCAAAAACCACACGGACACCCAATTTGATGAGAATTCGGAACTGCTGAGGATTCAGATGTGAGGTCAGAATCGCGCCGGTGTTCCGTATGCCCCATCCATAGGCGAGCATGCATGATTTCGCACCCTCAAACAGGATGACCTCCTTTTTGGCTTTGATGGCATCCATGCCCTCGTAGAGGCCGTAGATTACGTCCAGACAGCCTCCCCAAGACTTAAAGTAGGTATACTTGCGAATCTTTTTCTCCTTGTACAGAGGATCGAGCGTCCTCCCACAGACGTTTACGATGTCGCCGTTCAGATTTTTGACAGGATATACAAGTCTGTCTGAAAACGAATCATATTTGACTCCAAAACTTTCCAGAGCCTCATCCGTGATTCCCTCTTTCTGCCATACAAGCATCTTCTGCAAGTTGTATTCGTACCTATCCATGTAGTCGGGAGGAAGCTTTTGACCGCCTCCCGACTTGAGCTTGGATACCGCAGGCTTGAACTTCTGCGCTACGGATGTAATGAGAAGTTTTTGATGCGGTCCGGTCTCGACGCTGTCTGTAATGTTAGCGTACTTCTTGACTGCCTCCAGAGCCTCTCTAAATCCGCAATGGTCATGTTTCATTATGAAGTCGAGAATGTTTCCATACGCGCCGGAACTGAAGTCATAAAACCTGTTGAGGTCTCTGTTGACGGAGAA
>Ga0310786_10012987_pt1 | contig 10282 bp, 9 predicted proteins | sample AusTroGonzalo_MG_FD_203881 | JGI IMG/M metagenome (GOLD analysis project Ga0310786, IMG submission 203881) | Bovine rumen microbial communities from tropical cattle in Woodstock, Queensland, Australia - Gonzalo_03 (v2) (version 2) | ecosystem: Host-associated > Mammals > Digestive system >... | reverse complement strand
CTTCTTGTTCGACTTCAGGAACTTGAGGTCCTCCAGGGAATCCGGGAACGTCGGCGAGACGACGACGTAGCCGTAGAACTCGTCATGCGACTTCAGCGCCGCGTCGAGCTCGGCGTTGCCCTCGCGTACGTCGTACATGATGGCGCGCGACGCCGAGAGGCAGAGCCTGGTGACTCCGCTCTCGCGGCAGTACGCCGCTAGCTTGTCCGCGTCCGCCGCCCAGAACGGTACGAAGTTTATGTTGCCCAGATGTCCGTGTATGTCTATTATCTTTTTCATTTCACCTCACCCTGACTCCTAACCCCTAGCCACTAGCGACTAACCACTAGCGACTAACGACTAGCGACTAACCACTAGCGACTAACCACTAACCCCCGCCCCCTTTCGCCGGCGATATTCGCGCGGGGAGATGCCGAGGAGCTTGCGGAAGCGGCGCGAAAACGAGAAAATCGACTTGAAGCCCACCTGTTCGGCAATGACGCCGATTGGGAGGTCCGTTCCGCGCAGAAGCCTGCCTGCGTGGACAAGCCGTGCGCGCGTCTGGTATTTCTTCGGGGAAAGCCCGGTGGCGCGCTTGAAGATGGCGCGCATCCTCGACTCGCACTTGCCGGCGCGCCGCGCGGCGTCCCTCACCAGCAGGCGCTCGGCCACGTTGGACACAAGCGACTGGCGCATCTTCTCGACGACCGTCCCCTCCTCGGAATCCGACCCCTGCCGCCATGCGGCTATCGACTCCGCGACGAGGAGGTGCGCGAGCGCGTCCACGCGCAGCTCGGCAGCGAGGCCATTCTGCCGCGAGGCGTCCATCATCGCCTGGAACGTCTCGGAGACGGCGGGGAGAGACGCGAACGTCCTGAGCGGAGACTTTGGGGTTATGCCGGCTTCGGCGAGGAGCGGCAGCGCGTTCGCGGGGTCCAGCTCAACCCATTCCTCGACCCATCCCGTCTCGTCGTCGTAGCGGTAGTAGTGGTTCACGCCGGGAAACACGAAGAGGAGCGAGTTAGCGGGCACGGGGATCTCGCCCGACGGCGAGGAGCGAAACGACCCGTGGCCCGAGACGATGTGCACCACCACGAGCGAGTCGAGGGTGCGCCCCTTTTTGGAGAACCTGTGGTTAGACGGGTGGCGCCTGAGGAAGCCCGAGTAGTCGAGCTTTGGCGCGCACCTGTTGACGCCTAGCGACAGCACGCGGAACGCGCGCGACTGCCGGTCGCAGGGCTCCTTGAAGTGCCTGACGTAGAAGTCGTCGCTCGATGCCATTGCCGCCATGACCAACCTAACGGGAGTGCTCGACGATGCAGCAGGTCGACCCTCACATGCCAGGGCCAGGCGCCTCGACCTCCTCGAGCCTGACGCCGTCGAACCATGCGGAACCCACGCATTTCGACAGCCACAGCCGGAGCCTCGCCTTGTAGCCAGGATGCTTTACGACGTCGTCGTTTGTCTTGAACTCGAGAGACTGGTGCATCCAGTCCTTAGTGCCGTGCAGGCAACTTCCGGACGGCTTGCGCAGCATCGAGTACTTCACGCCGTACTGCTCCACCTCCATGCACGCCCCCCCGCCGGAGGCGAGCCGCCTGACGTCCTCGGTCTTCACGAAATACGAGAGGCGGTAGGTCGTGTTCGGCTTGAGCGCCGCGGCGCCCTTCAGCTCAAATCCCACGCACACGTTGTTCGTGGAGACGAGCCTGACGGCGGTTCCTTCGCGCATGCACCCCCTGGGAAGGCCCCACCCCTTCCAGTCGCTTCCGGACTCTACAATCACCTTCGCGTCCCTGGAGGCTGCGCGGCGCGCGCGCTCGACGTCCACGGAAATCTCGGATTGGTATGTCCTCGCCCGCTTGGCCACGCGCTCGAACAGCTCCTCCCTGATCCACGCCACGCGGCGCGCCTCAATGGACCCGTCGGCAACGGCGGACGCCGCCTCCTTCAGGTAGCCGTCCAGCTCGCCGATGAACGCGGCGGAGTAGATGCTCGTCCAGAGGTCGTACTCCGACGGACCGTAGAGCATCGGGCCGATTTCAGTTTCGCCGATAAGCGACGGCAACGCGATCTCGCCGATCCACTTCCTCTCCAGGGCGTCGAAGAACTTAGACATGCCCGCCGCGCCGGCGCCGAACATGAGCCTGTGGTGTTCCGCCAGCACGGCCTCGACGTCGACCTTCCCGTCCCAGGCGATCTTCGAGAACACGTAGAAGTTCAGGTAGTTCTGCACGAGCGTCTCGCCGACGTTCGACTCCACGAACGACCCGTCTATGTACGGCTCGGCGAGGGTGTAGAACTTGGCATACGCGCGCGGGGCGACCTGCGGCACGTCGGGCGCCTGCAGCCTGCCGTAGTTCTTCATCGGATACGTCCATATCCACGCGACCGGCCTCTTCAGCTTCTCCGCCCAGGTGCGGACGAATTCTATCTGCTTGTCGCGGATGTCGGGATGCGACTCGGCCCACGGCCCGCCAACTGCCAGCACCACCTTTACGTTTTCCGGGATGTCCACGGAAGGTATGCTGCGGTAGGAGCCGTACGCCATCTGCGAAACGCCGCCGTCCAGCCCCGCGGCGGTGACGGCCTTTGCGACGGCCACCGTGTTCGACCAAATGAGCTCAGAGGCATAGCCCGACGAAAGCGTCAGGTTCGTCGTGTTGAACGACTTCTGGCAGTTCTCGCACCAGCAGGGGCTCATGCCGTCCTGGGGCATTACGTCTACATACCTGTCCGTTCCGGACGCCTTCCTCACCCGCTCGATGGTCTCGGTCCTGAATATGTCCCACACCTTCGACGTATGGCAGAGCTGGCGACCCATCCAGGAGCTTGGGAATTCCGTCCCCACGCAGCGCGTGCCGTCCTTCCTCAGCTGGAAGTATTCGGGATGGGACTTGCTGAACCGCTCGGCTATCTTGAACCGGTTCTGCCCATGGCAGCAGGACACGTGGCCGGTGTCCTCCCTCATGATAAGCTTGTAGCGCGCCTTGGCGCTGCCGGTGGCCCTGCTGTCGCCGGGATCGATGCCAGGATACGGGCCCGCGCCGCGCACGTAGCAGTCGCGCGTCGAAAAGCGAGGCGTCACGCTGTACGACTGGAGCGGCAGGTCGACCGACTCCGCCCGCGGCACCACCGTGCCGAGTTCGCCCGGAAAGTAGAAGCGGATTCCGACGTGCCTGTCGAGGAAGCCGTACACACCGAACAGGGTGGCGCGTTCGAAACAGGAAACGTTTCCAAGCGAGATCTCCCTTGCGATGTCGCGCCTGGGGTCGTCGCACCCGGCGACAAACGCGCAGCCCTCGCCAATCTTCACGCAGAACGAGTCGCGCCTGAGCGACTCCGGGGCGAGCCCCGCCGCGCGGCTCCATTCGTTGGTTCCGAGGAATATGGTGTATTTCCCCTGCGTCGGCGCCGTGACCAGGGGCACCGGCGCGCCAAACACCTGCGACAGGTAGTTCGTCATCTCCGCCGCGGCAAACCTTGTCGCCGGCGGCGCGCCTGGGGCCACCGCGACCTCGGCGTTGACGGCCGTAATACGCACTGCGGCGGGATCGCACCCGCAAAGAGCAGCCGCCAGCGACGCGGCTGCGAACGATTTGACGACGGACATTCTCTTCATGCCGCGAATTATACCATAAAGTCAGCGCATAGGGGGACAGGGCTCCGGGGCTTACCCGCATCCCTCAATTATGGTAAACTATGCACCAGATGAAATTCGACCTGCACATACATTCGTGCCTCAGCCCGTGCGCCAGCCTCGAGATGGCGCCGTCGGAAATCGCACGCGCGGCGAAGGCGGCCGGGATGGACGGAATCGCGCTCACGGACCACCAGTCCGCGCGCAACACCCCCGCCATGGCCGAGTGCGCCCGCAGGATCGGCCTCGCCTGCCTCTTCGGCGCGGAGGTGCAGACCGCCGAGGAAGTGCACACCGTCGCCGTCTTCGACACCGTCGAGCAGGCGCTCGCCCTCTCCGAATGGGTCTACGCCGCCCTCCCGAAGCGCGTCAACGACCCCGACACGTTCGGCGACCAGCCGGTCGTCACCGCCGACGACGACATCGTCGAGATGGAATGGCGCATCCTCGCCATGGGCTGCCGCCGCACCATCCCGGAGACAGCCGCGAAAGTCCGCGAGCTCGGCGGCCTCTACATCGCCGCCCACGTCGACCGCCCGAACTTCTCGGTCTTCTCAGGTCTCGGCGCAATCCCCGACGGCTGCTTCGACGCGGTCGAGCTCTCCCGCACCGCCGACGAGGCCGCCTGGCTCCCGCGCGTCGAGGGCTACGCGGCGACGCGAAGCTCCGACGCCCACAACCTCGACGACGTCGCACGCGTCTGGACGGAGGCCGACCTGCCGGAGTTCTCCGTAGCCGCGCTTAAGGCCGCCTTCGCCGGTCGCGCCACTCGCATCTCCCCACGCATCACGACCTTCTAGCAAGCCAGATGCACACCCCAAAAAGAAATAACCATGCAGAACAGGTAGAACAGGCAGAATGTCTACATGACCTACATGTTCTACATGGTTAAAGAAATATCTCTAGCCACGAACCACGAACCTCAAACCACGAACCATGACACTGGAAGAACTCACAGGAAAAATCAACGGGACAATCGTCGTCGACAAGCCCGGCTGCAACGTGTCGGCCGCATACACGAGCGACCTGCTGTCTGACGTAATGGGCCACTGCGGCGACGAGTCCGTGCTAATCACGATCCAGAACCACCTGAACACGATCGCGGTCTGTGCGCTCGACGGCATCGAGGCGATAGCGATCTGCCACAGCCGCCCCGTGCCGGACGACATGAAGGCCGCCGCAGAGCGCGAGGGCGTCGCCATCGTGACGACGCCCATGTCCCAGTTCGAGACTTCAGTCGCGCTCGCGGAGCTAGCCTCCGCGTCCCACTCCTAGCGAAATGCCCTATCGAGCACGCACCGGCGGCGGAATAGGCTTCGGCACAGGTTTCACCACCCCTTTTGCCCCTTTCGGCACCGGCTTCTTCACCGCTACCGGCGGCGGAATTGGCCTCGGCACCGGCTTCTTCACCACTATCGGCGGCGGGACGTCGTGGTGGTGGCGGTGATGCCTGCCGTGGCATCCGGCGAACGTCAGCGCAACGGCTATGGCCGAGGCGCACATGATCAGTCTCTTCATGAGTTGGTTCTCCCTTTCACGGCACTATTATACCAAATTCCAGCGCCAATGGGGACAGACTCTCAGTAGAAGACCTTCCAGAGCGAAAGCCCCTGCGGAGGGGCGGTCTCGACGCGCGCCGTGCGCGGCTCCGCGGCCCTGAGGAGATCGCGAACGGCCGACGGCTTCTCCCTGCCCTTCCCGACGGCGATCAGGAAGCCGACCATGGAGCGCACCTGCTTGTAGAGGAAGCCGTCGCCTCGGACGACAAACGTGTACCTTGGCCCAGCCTTCTTCACCTCGAACGAGAATATGCGGCGGACTGTCGTCTCAAGCTCGCGGTTGGGGTTCGCCGAGAACGAGGCGAAGTCGTGCTTCCCTACGAAGTGCGCCGCCGCGCGGCGCATCGCCTCGAGGTCGAGCGGACGGTGGCAGAAAGTCCAGTATGGCGCCAGGTGCGGCGGCAGGATGTCCGCCTGGTAGAGATGGTACCGGTACTCCTTGCCCTTCGCCGAAAGCCTCGCGTCGAAGTCTGCCTTCGCGTACGACGCGCGCATGATGCGTATCGCATTTGGCAGCCGCGCGTTCACCGCCCTCACGAGGTTCTTCGGCGGAATCGGCTTCGAAAGAGAGAAGTGCGAGACAAAGCCCCTCGCATGCACGCCCGCGTCGGTGCGCGACGAGCCGAACACTCGAACAGGCGCGCCCTCCAGCTGCTCCAGGACGCCCTCCACGACCTGCTGAACGCCGACGGCGTTAGTCTGGCACTGCCAGCCGGAGTAGCCCGTGCCGTCGTATGCGATTACGGCCTTGTACTTTCGCGTCATAGCCTGTAGCCGCCATATCCGAAGTTGAACCGCAGCGGCGAAAGCAGTTCCGTCGGAATCTCCTTGACGAACATCGACGGCTGCACGGGGAACATGCCGCCGTCCGCCATCTTCCTCACCTGCGGGACGAAGAGATAGAGCGAGTCCTTCGCGCGCGTGACGACCACGTAGAACAGCCGCCTCTCTTCGTCGAGCCTGCCCTCCTCGACCGACTTCCCGCTCGGGAACATCCCCTCGACGAGCCACGGGACGATCACGACCGGCCACTCCATGCCCTTGGCCTGGTGGACTGTCGAGAGCGTAAGCCTGTCCTGCCCGGGGTCGTTTCGCGCGGCGTCTAGGTTTGTGAGGAGCGCCACGTCGGCGAGGAACGCCTCCAGCCCCCCTGGGTTGCCCGCTATCTGCCCGGTAAGCTCCTTGAGGTCGTCGAGGCGGTCTTCGGCCTCGCCGTCGGGCCACTCGCGGCGAAGATGCGCTTCGTAGAAGAGGTCCACGAAGTCCTCGACGACTTCGCCAACCTCTCCTTCCGCGAGATGCTCCTTCGCGCACTCGAAGCACTTTGAAAGCGGCGGCCACAGCGGCTTCGCCTTCGCGCCGAGAAGCCCGCCGAGTGCGTCCCGGCACTCGCGCGAGTCGCAGTCGAACCGGCGACCGAGCTTCTCCCAGCACTTGAGCGACCCCTTGGCGCCCATCCCGGGGAGTATCTCCACGAGCCTGCGGAACGAGAGCTCGTCGAGCGGGTCCACGACAAGCCTCAGGTACGCAAGTGTGTCCTTCACGTGAATCTGCTCGAACACGCCGACGCCTGACGTTATGCGGAACGGGATGCGGCTTCTCGCGAGCGTCATCTGTATGTCGATGGACTGGAAATGGCTGCGGTAGAGGACCGCTATGTCGCCCATCCTCCTCCCCTGCGCGCGAAGGTCGCAGACGGTCCTGAGGACGGCGTCCGCCTGTTCGCGACCGTCGTACACCCTTGCGACGAACGGCTTCGCGCCGTATGCGCCGCCGCGCGACGGTCTCAGCGTCTTCTCGAACTGCCCTGGCGCGTCGCGCATCACGACGTTCGCGACGTCGAGGATGCCGGGGAGCGAGCGGTAGTTCGTCTCGAGCTTCACAACGCGGCAGCCGCTCCAGCGGTCGGGGAACTCGATTATGTTCGCTATCTGCGCCCCGCGCCACGTGTAGATGCACTGGAAGTCGTCGCCGACGGCCATTATGTTGCGGTGCTTCGCGGCCAGGATGTCTGTGAACTCGGCCTGGAGCCCGTTCGTGTCCTGGTATTCGTCGACGAGCACGTGCAGGAAGTGCTCCTGCAGCATGCCGCAGACGCGCTCGTTCGTCTTGAGGAGCCTGAGGCCGTTGACGAGCAGGTCGTCGAAGTCCATCGTGCCGAGCTCGCGCTTGCGGCCCTCGTACTTCTCGGCGACGGCCTCGATCTCCTCCGGCTCGAAGCCCGCCACCCGGGTCATCCAGCGGTTCGCGATGTCGGCGACCGGCAGCTGCTCGTTGGCGGCCTCCGAGATCATCTTTGCCACGATCTCCTTCTTCGGAAAGTCCTTGGGGTCGTCTACGGTCGCCTTGATGATCTCGCCGACGAGCTTGCGCTGGTCGTCCTCGTCGAGTATGCGGAAGCCGGGCTGGTAGCCGAGGCACGAGCCGTAGCGCCGCAGCAGCCTTGCGCAGACGGAGTGGAAAGTGCCCGACCACACGGAGTGGGCGAGGTCGCCGACGACGGCCTCCGCGCGCTCCAGCATCTCGCGCGCGGCACGGTTCGTGAAAGTGAGGAGGAGTATCCTGTCCGGCGGGACTCCCTGCTCTATGAGATACGCGACGCGGTGCACGAGCGTCCTCGTCTTGCCCGTGCCGGCGGCTGCGAGAACGAGGATGGGGCCGTCGCCGGCCGTCGCGGCGGCCGCCTGCTCCGGGTTTAGCAGCTTCGAGAAGTCTGTCATGTCAGAATCCGTTGAACGTAGTTGTCGTATATCCGTACGGCGTCGAACTCGGCTTTGCAGAGGGCGAGCGGCGCGTCGCGACCGATGCCGCCGCACTTGCCGGCCGCCTCGGCGAACGACGCCGCGTCGCCGGGCGCATATGTCGCCCCGCAGCCGTACTTGGCGACCAGCGCGGCCGTCTCCCCGCCTAGGGAACTAACGATGCGAAGCCCGGCGGCGGCGTAGTCGAACATCTTGTTGGGCACGCCCACCCAGCTGTCGTCGCTCATCGGTATGACTCCGATGTCGCAGCGCGCGTAGAGCTCCGCAAGCGCCGCCGCATGGAGAAGCCCGTGGAATCGCACGCGCGGACAGTCCGTCGAGAAATCTCCGAAGCCGGCGACGTCGAGCTCCATGCCGTCGTTCGCGCGGACGGCCTCCACGACGGTCTCCAAGTCGTAACTGCGGCCAAGGTTTCCTGAGTAGACGAGGCGCACTACGCCGTCCGCCGACCGTTCCGGCGGGAGTTCGCCGGCGCGCTCTATGCCAAGGTACGCCCGGTAGTAGTCGTCGCGCCCGACAAGCTCGCGGTAGCGGTCGCATACGCCCGTGACGACGTCCGCATCGCGGTATATGCGCCTCGCCCTGCGGCGCCACGGGGCGAGCGCTGCGCGGGCGACGAAGCGCGCACACCGCGGAAATAGCCGCTCGAACGTCTCGGGCCAGGCGTCCTGCACGTCGACTACTACGCGCGCGCCGAAGCGCCTGGCGACTTCGACGGCCGCCTCGGCCGCGGATATCGTCGGCATCGAAGTGACTACAAGAGAAGGCCTCCCCCCATTTTCGCCAAGCGCCATGCGCCTCCAGTCCGCGGCGTATGCGCGGTGGCTCCTCTGGCGCGCGAGGCACACGTTGGAAGGATACGGGCGCGTCGGGACAAGGAGAAGCTCCATGCCTTCGGGGACCGCTCCTGAAGGAATGGGCGGGCGGCGGGCCTTCGACGAGTGGGAGAAGTCGGTGGTCCAGTAGACGACTCGGTGGCCTGCGCGCAGGAAGGCCTCGGACATCAGCCAGTAGCGCTGCTTGCGACCGCCCTCGCAAGGGAGTCCGTCGAAGGGATTCTGTATCCAGACCGTCACTGCGGCAGTCTGTCGAGGATTGCCAGCACCTCGTCGCCCTTCTCGAGCGACAAGTCGATCTGGAAGGTCAGGCGCGGCGTGAACTTGAGGCGTATCTCCCTGTTTATTATCGCCTGGAAGCGGCGGGCCTTGGACTGCAGGTGGTGGATCGCCGTCGTCTTCAGGGCGTCGTCGCCGAACACGGACACCCTGACCGTCGCGTCGCGGAGGTCTTTCCCGCAAGTGACGCCCGTGACGGTTATGAGCCCGGGCTGCACCGAGTCGCCCTGCATGACCGAGAACATCGCCTCGGCGATGACCCTCTTCAGCAGGGAGTTAACCCTCTCTAGCCGGTCGACTCCCATTACAGCGAACGAGGAAGCTCCTCGAGCATATAGCACTCTATTACGTCGCCGACCTGGAAGCCCTCGTAGCCGGCGAAGCATACGCCGCATTCCTGCTGGCCCGTGACCTCCTTGACTTCGTCCTTGAAGTGGCGGAGCGTCTGGACCTTGCCGTCCCATATCTGCTCCTTGCCGCGAAGTATGCGGAAGCGCTCCTTCGCGACGAGCGAGCCGTTGAGCATCTGGGAGCCGGCGATCTTGCCCAGCTTGCCGATGTCGTAGATCGCCTTGATCTCCGCATGGCCCTTGACGACCTCCTTGTACTCGGGCGGCAGCAGGTCGAGCATGCAGTTCTTCACGTGGTCGACGAGCTCGTAGATTATGCGGAACGAGTTGATCCTCACGCCGTCGTGACGCGCCTGCTGCTGGACGCCTGCGTCGCAGCCGATGTCGAAGCCGACGACCACGGCCTTGCCGGCTGCCGCAGACTTCACGTCCGTAAGCGAAACGTTGCCCGTGCCGGTGCCGATCACGTTGAGGCCGACCTTCGAGGACTTGATTTCCTGTAGCGTCTGGACGATCGCCTCGAGGGAGCCCTGGGTGTCGGACTTCACGATCACGTTCAGCTCGCGCTGGCCCTCGGCCGCCATGCGGCTCATCAGGGCGTCGAGCGTGGTCGCCTTTGCGCTGGAAAGCTCCTGCTCCTTGCGCTCCTGCGCGGCCTCGGCCGCGAGCGTGCGAGCGCGCTTCTCGTCGAGCATGACGCGGAACTCGCTGCCCGCCTCGGGCACGCCGGAAAGCCCGGTGCACTTGACTGGCGTCGCCGGCGGCGCCTCCTTTATGCGGCGGCCGTGGTCGTCGATGAGCGCCCTCACCTTGCCGAAGTGCTCGCCTATGAGTATCGCGTCGCCCACCTTGAGCGTGCCGCCGGTCACAAGGAGCG
>Ga0310786_10012984_pt1 | contig 10284 bp, 6 predicted proteins | sample AusTroGonzalo_MG_FD_203881 | JGI IMG/M metagenome (GOLD analysis project Ga0310786, IMG submission 203881) | Bovine rumen microbial communities from tropical cattle in Woodstock, Queensland, Australia - Gonzalo_03 (v2) (version 2) | ecosystem: Host-associated > Mammals > Digestive system >... | reverse complement strand
TCGTCTTGGTCTCGCCCGACGAAGCTTTGCTCTCGCCGTCAGCTGTCGCTGCCGTACCCGTTCCCTGGGAACCGTCGGAAGATGCCACCGGGATTCCGGATCCGGTGCCGTCATCCTTGGAGCAGCCCCTGATCCCGAGCAGGACTCCGACTATAACTGCTGCGGCTACAACGACCGCACATATGATAATAATGATCTTCTTCTTTTTCTCCATAACGTATCACCATCCGTTGACCCGCCTTGTGGGGATCAGATCCTCCTTCTTCCCTTTCCATAACGGAAACTGCCTAAGTAAACACTTCTTGATTATAACACAATATGATGATCTGAATGTTTCACCCAGGCTACAATATTGCTCGAAAAAGAGGTTGTCTCAAAACAATGAGACAGCTCCTTTCATTTTGGACAACAAAAAAACGGGTTCCGAAGAGCCCGTTTATTGTTAGAATAATTTTGTGAAACCTATTCTATACTTACAGTCTGACTATAGCAAAAGGCGATGCATTATATTCTTAAAAAATGTTCGAAAAAAATGCATTTTATACTTGCTCATCGACAGTGATGCATTAAATATCTTAAAAAATGGCTTTTTGAATGAAATGATCTGGCCTCATGGCCCTGATTCTCTCTAATGTGTCATTCAAGTAGCTCAAAAATCAAAAAATGAATGCATCTGACACCCTGAAGCCGTTAAATATTCATTCAAAACTCTCAAATTCCCAAAAAAGAATGAAAGACATTTTGTCTCGGTCTGGCGGGCACAGCAAGGGGCTGTCCCCTCCTGCAGCAAAAGCTTACTGCATTTGAAGACAGCCCCCGTTTGATCATAGTCCCTATCGTCATCCCTTAAGGGTAAACTCCCGTCAGGGTGATCAGAATTCGTCAAAATCGGTTCCTTCGCCCCAATCACTCGTCTGCGGATTACTGGTCTCCACAGGGTTAGCCGAAAGCTTGATTATCTCTATTTCCAATGGCTCGTATGTTTCTTTCATCTTCAACACTTACCTCAATATGCTTTTGCTGTTTCACAAAGATAATACAGTGAAACTACCGTCTCGTAAACCGGATCGGAAGGGGACTTCTTCGTGATCATGTTACTTATGTAGTTATATGCGGAATAGGTGACCGTTCCGATCTCTTCGCCCGTGGAGTTATTCTTAAGGATGACCGTGTGAACGGAATCGAGTGCGTTAATGTTTACACCAACCGTCACATACATATATTTTCCTGAATCATCAAGTCCCGTAAGAGCCGTGTAGGAACCGCCGTCTACGGATACACTGTAGTCATCCATCGACTCGCCGTTGAGCTTATAGTAGAACTTGATGTTGAGCTTCTCCCTGTATACGAAGCTTGCCGCATAGAACGTAACTGTCGTTCCTTCAAACCCGGTCTTCGTCTGTGCAGCTACTGACAGCGAAGGCGCCGAGCCGTTAGCATAAGTCTCTATACCCGTTACGTTATCAGATGCATATTCATCACCGTCAACATAATAGCCGAGCTGCTTGGAAACGGCAGCACCGAAGTAGAGAGTCTTAGCTGCGAGCTGTTTCTGACTCGAGGTATAGCTGCTGTCCGGATCAATGATGGCGCTCAGGATCTGCTTGACCGTCGTCGTTGTCGTAACGGTATTGTTATTGCCGTAATCGAACTTGAATTCGAGCGGCTTGGTCATCTCATAAGCACTGACATTGAAATCAAAGTATGCACACTCGACTCCGTCAACAGTCGCGATCTTGGTATTCTTGTACTGTACCGAAGGCGTCGAACCGTCGAGGAAACCCGTAACGGATGCCTTCTTGTTGTTAAGCTGCGGTCCGTTCGGGATATAGCATCTGATCCTTATCGCAGTCTTATCAAAGGCAAGCGAGAAACCCTTGAAATTATAGGCATACTTAGCAAAGACATCCGTGTTTGCGTAGACCTTTGTATCCGCGAATTTCCATGCGTTACTCGATCCCTCGGCATACCAGTCAAGGAACTTTGCTCCGTTTTGTGCAGGCGGATTATTGAACTTTCTTACACATCCGCCCGGAACTACGAGCTGCGTTACATAAGGTGCGGCTTCCGGATCGTCTGTCACATAGAAATGGACCTCATAGCAAGGAGTCTGCATCGCTTCCATGCCATCGCTCGTAGGCTCGATAGTATACTGACCGTACGTATCCGGGAGACTTGTCGACCAGCTCTGCCTGTCGGAAGAAAAGATCGCGCAAAGATCAGTCATGCTCCTGCCCGGGTTCTTCTCCTGGAGATCTACCGTGAAAACCGGATCATCCTGTACCGTGATGCCGATGGAACCTGCCGGACCCGTGAGCTCGCCCTCGATAATTACCGGTGTTCCTCCGTAGAGGTTACAAGGTTCATTATTTCCGTTATAGTTATTCGCGATCGTCGGGGATCCTGACAGATAGATATATCCCGCGCCCGAACTGTTAAGACCCCACATATCCACACCTGCGCCGTGATAGCCCGTAGCCGTGCAGTTAACGATGGATGCGTTTCCGCTCATGTGGACTTCTCCGCCGTGGGAGATCTCGAGACCTGCTCCGTTTCCGGTCTTGTAACGGTTGGCTCCGATGGCTGTCGTCTTGCACGAATCGATGCTGGCAGTTCCGTTCATGTAGAACTTGCCGCCGCGTACATATACACCGCCGCCGCCGCTATTGTAAGAACTCGAGCAGTTATAGATCTTTCCGCCGGACATATTGAAGATGCTGTTGTTCTCCATATAGACGCCGACACCTTCCTTATTGGCGGTGAAGTTGGCGATCTGACCGGACGTCATGTTCATCGTTCCGCCGCCCTTTATGATGACAGCGATGTGATTGGATGCGCCTGTTCCGTCGATCGAACCTGTCCCGGCCGAATCGGAAAGATCGAACGTTCCGAATATGGTAATGTACGCTGTTCCGGAAGTGTTCGTGTCATACAGGTTATATCCGTTAAGATCGAGCTGAAGTGTCGTACCGGATGCAATGTTGATGTTCGACGAAGTAGTTACGTCAGATCCGAGATAGTAATTTCCCGACTTCGGAAAGCTGCCGGTCTGAACACCGTCAATATAGATATTGCCGTCATCATAAGTGATCTCGGAAGCCGTCTCATCATACTTAATGAGCTTCCTGAACATGTCTCCTGCCGAAAAACCATTTGTTATATCCCTATCGAGAAGTCCGGCAGGAACAAACGCAAACGACCCGCCGAGCATGACTGCCGTCAATATCGTGGATATGGCTTTTTTCATACCTTGTTTCATCTTTTGCTCCCTCCCTAAATTCTCATTTCACTTTTAGAGAATACCATATTTATTATTAAAACCAAAATTTTTTATAAAATAATATGATTATTTTTCTGTGGTTTTATAAGATTTTTGTCGTTTTCGGTTGTTTATAACCCGAATTGTTCCTTTCGATTAATCACTTATAATTCATCCATCATCAAGAAGTCCTTTAATTTGTAGTGATATACCGTACTGGTTGTATAATCTATGTCATCATTTGTTATGATTATTTTCTTTATTGAGTTATCAATGTTTGAAAAAGCCGAGAATTCTCTTTCGTAAGCCTTATCCTCAGCCACAGAATATGCGACTTGGATCAGATAGGTCTTGCCGTCTTTTTCTGCCCTGAAATCAATCTCTCTGCCTTTATTATCATATACAGTTACTTCATACCCCATGAACAGCAGTTCATTAAGGACAATGTTTTCCAGATTATGTGTAAGATCATATCTTGTCCCGGATACCCTGATGCTGTTCATCGATACATCTTCATCATAAAGTTTGAAATAATAATTCAACTTAGATTTGGCCTTTGGCGAGTAAAGAGCGACGTCCGCAATAACATATGCTTCCTTAAGATATCCAAGATACTTAATAACGGTCGGAACAGAAACGGATATGTTTTTACCTTTCATGTAATCCGATATAGACTTGGCGCTGAATACACGTGCGTTGGATATCAAGATATAATCTACGATTCTTTCAAACTCTTCCCTCTTGCGTATCTTATAACGGTTTTCAAGGTCGTTATATACGATCGTATCGTTCAGATCGGTGAGATAGCGTCTTTTTGCCGCAACATCATCTTGCGCCAGTGCTGCAGGGAAGCCACCCCAGACAAGATAATCGGATATGCTGTATTCTTTATTGTTCCGTGCTGCATATTCCAAGATTTCCTTATAAACAAAAGGTCTCACCCGGAATGATATATATCGTCCGGACAGTTCTTTCGTGAATTCCTTGGATAAAAGTTTGGAATTGCTGCCAGATATAAAAACCGAGCAATTTTTCAGTCGCAAAGTACGACAAGCCTCATTCCATTCTTTAACATTCTGTATCTCATCAAGGAATACATATAGTTTTTCCTTATTCATATACTTTTCGACATAGTCGATAAGTGCATCGGCATCAGGAATCAGGTTTCTTGTCGGTTTAAGGTCAAAGTCAAGAAAGAGACATGGCTTACCTGCCGCTTTTACCTCATCCTGAACCTGTTCCAGGAGGACAGACTTTCCGCACCTTCTTATTCCGGTAATGATCTTGATCAGATCACTATCATAAAATGGCCGGATCTGCTTTAGATAGTGTTCTCTAGTTACCATGTGAATACCCCCGATGCTATTGTTTCAATATAATTCTACTTTAAGATTTTACCGAGGTCAACAAAATCTTAAAGTAGTATTTTAAGATAATCCATAACTTTGCAAAATCTTTAAATACGCATTTTCGATTAAATCAATAGTCGACTATGGATTTGATCGCATTTTCCCGGTCGAAAAACGGTCCCGGAAATAAACTCCGGGACCGCAGTTAATCTTTGATGCAGTTAGGATTTGTTCCCTCCGCCTTTCGCCGTCGCCCGTTTCTTTTTCAAAACGGGAACGAGCCTCTTTCCGAGGAACGCTGCCAGGACGAGCTTGATCACGTCGCCCGGAAGGCACATGATGAAGCCGTGAAGGACGAGTGTCAGGACGGCGATGTCGGTCTTAAGATAGAGCTTGTTTATGAGGTAGCAGTAAGGAACGCCGACTGCATAGATGATAAGAAGTCCTGCTGCACCCGCTATGAGATACCTGATAAAAGAACACCTGCCTCTTGAAGCTATCTTGCCTGTCAGAAATGTTCCTCCGACAAAGCCGATGATATAACCGAAGCTCGGTGACAGGACAGCCGTAATTCCGCCGCCGCTCGTGAAGACGGGAGCGCCGACGAGACCTAATGCGATATAGACCAGAACGGAAGTCGCGCCGAGTTCTCCTCCGAGGATGATACCCGCCAAGGTCGTGAAAAGGACCTGAAGCGTGAAGGGGATCAGAGGGACCGGGATCTTTATGAATGTGCCTACGGTGATGAGCGCGGCAAAAAGGGCGCACAATACCAGTTTCAATGTCTTATTCATGGTCTTATGCTCACCTCGCCCGTCGAGATGATGTCAGTCGTTTTATCTTCGTATTCGACCTTGAGCGCGCAGTCATCCGTGATGTCCAGGACCTTTGCCCTCCTGCTCGATACAGGAGTTATCACGTTGACATTGCGGCCTATGACCATGCTCTTTTCTTTATATCTTTTGGCGTAGAGACTTTGGTCTTTGTCATTCATTATCTTTACGAAGTTATTCAGGAAAGCAGCCGTAAGGCGGTTCTTGGCATCAGGCTCGTGCCTGTCGAATATCGCGCCCGCGATCATTTTAAGTTCATCAGGAAATCCGCCCTCCGGTTCATAGACATTGAATCCGATTCCGAGGACCGCATATTCGAGGCTCCCGTTCTCCATGCTGACGGACGCTTCGGTTAAGATCCCTGCGACCTTTAATCCGTCCACGAAGATGTCGTTTACCCACTTTATGGGCGCGGTCTTGCCTGAGACTTCCTCCACGGCGTCGCTCGCGGCCACCGCGGCCATAGTCGTTATCCTGAGTGCCTTCTGCGGCTCCATGTCCGCGGGTCTTAAGAGGATGCTTATGTATACGCCTGAATCAAGCGGCGAGAAGAACGTCCTTCCGAGCCTTCCCTTGCCGCCCGTCTGCGAATTCGCTATTATCACGAGTCCTTCTCCGGCGCCCTTTGAGGCGCGCTCCTTGAGGACGTTGTTCGTGGATACGACCTCATCGTAGACCTCGATATCAAGATCCGCCTTGAGGTATTTTTTTATGCCCCGGGATGAGACGATGTCGGTGTCGGCCGGCAGGCAGTACCCCCTGGTCTTTACCGCCTCGATCGGGTACCCGTCAGATCTTAACGTGTTGACCGCCTTCCAGACAGCCGTTCTGGAGATATCGAGCCTTGCCGCGATATCTTCGCCTGACAGATACTCCCCTTTATTCTCTTCGAAAAATCCCAGTAATTCATCTCTCGTACTCACCTGAGGTCACCTCCGCTCCAAGGAAGATAACATTCAGGTTGTTCATTGTCAACCGCATTTTCGAGAAAGGTTGACAAAGAAAATGAGACATCATGCTATAATTTTCTTGATAACCTCATCAGGAACTGCCATGCACATAGGATCTAAGGAGGCCCGCCATGAATCTGAACAATGATCCCGTCCGCACACTTCTCGAAAAGACAGAAAAGAAAGGCCTGTTCAAGAAAAAGGAAGTCACTTTTTACGCCGTAGGCGACGAAAACGGCAACCCCCTTTCAGGCTACGAATATCTTGGTATCGAACCGTACGAGGACGGCTTTGCGGCCGCGAAGGTCAATGAGACACGCAGCATCCTTCTCGACATCAAGGGCGAGAAATTCCTGCCGCAGTATGCGAATAAGGGATTTACGATCACAAGACAGGGAGACCTCTTCGTTATCGACGGACCTTCGGGCATGGGAGTTGCCGACAAGACCGGCTATGTCTTTATCGAGCCCAAGCACGGAAATAATGTAATCAGGATCTACGACGATATCGTTATCCACGGCAAGCAGTTCGGCAAGACCGACAAGACGATTTGGGATTTTAACGGAAATACTTATACCAACACCATTTACTGGGATTCATACGAACTGGGCGCTTCCAGGTTTGAGGACGGCAAGCTTGTACCGATCGTTTTCTCGGGCGATCATTTCTATAACGTGGTCGAATATATAGACAACCGTGTCCTTGCCGTCGGCAGGGTCAGCGTCAATTACGAGCAGGTCGCTTCTACGGGAGTAAGACCCGGCTACGTTCAGCAATATACACCGCGCGTTGCGGTCCGTTTTATCGGTGCAGACGCGAAGCCTTTGAGCGACAAGATCTTCGGATTCAAGGGCAAGCCGAAGCGCAACAGGGACGGCACGATGGACGCGATCTATTACCCGAACATCCGCCCGGAAGACCTGTCACACCATCAGACGGCGGGAGAGGCATTCACGGGCAAGGGTCTTCTCGATTTCAGCGGCGCAAAGAACGTCAGGCTCGACCAAAACTTCAAGGTCCTGTGATCTTTTTCGAAAACATGCATCAAATAAGTGAGTAAAAAGCAGATCTGTAAGGATTAATAAATATAAATCTCACCGAGGTGCATTATGAAAAGATCTTTCTTGAGTCTCATTTCGATCGTTCTTATATCGTTTCTTATCATCGCGCTATTCCCGGGCACAAGATCAAACGCTGCCGACATCTCAGGTTCATGCGGTGCCCCGGGCTCCACAGTGCTTTGGATATTGGATGCCAACGGCGTACTTACGATCTCCGGTATAGGAGAGATGCGAGATTGGGATGATAAGAATGACATGTCGCCCTGGCGCCAAAGGAAAGATATCAAAGAAGTAGTTATCCAAAAAGGTGTTACGAAGATCGGTAACTATGCCTTCTTTGAATGCTGGTTCGAGAAGATCTCGATTGCTGACACAGTAAATGATATCGGAACAGGTGCTTTTATGAGCTGCTACAATCTTACGAATGTCGATATCCCCTATGGTGTTAAAAGGATAAGAAGCAATACTTTTACCAATTGTCAGAAATTCACGGAAATAATCATACCGGGCAGTGTTACTTCGATCGGTGACAGCGCTTTCTACTTTAGCTCGATCAGGAAGGTCACGATTCCCGACAGCGTTACTTCGATCGAACCAAATGCTTTCTATGGTTGCGGTTTACTTGAAGAGGTCACCATCCCGAACACCGTCACTTTGATCGGTGATAACGCTTTCAACAGTTGCAACAGACTTGAATCATTTTCTCTTCCTTCAAACATCACCTTTATCAGGGAAGGGACATTCAAAGGCTGCTATAAGCTTCAGACCATTATCATTCCCGACAAAGTTACGATGATCGGTGATTCGGCTTTTGAAAGCTGCACCGGTCTTCAGACTGTTATCATTCCCGACAGCGTAAAGTCGATCGGCAATAAAGCGTTTTGCAGATGCTCAAGTCTTGATACTATTGATATCCCCGACAATGTACAGTCGATCGGTAATTCGGCTTTTGAAGGCAGCGGACTTAAGACCGTTAATATCCCGGATAGCGTACAGTCGATCGGTGCCGGTGCATTTTTCTTATGTTCAGGACTCGAGACCATCAAATTCCCCGATAACAGCCTTCTTTCTATCGAAGATAATGCTCTCATGAGTTGCCCGAACCTTAAGAAGATCATCTTCCCCGATAAGGAAAATTATCTTGTTACAAATATGATTCTTTGGAATGCCACAAGTGTCGAATATATCGTATGCAACGATAATCCGATAATGGTACGCTTGCTTACCGATGCCTGTCCCAACGCCAAGACATGTCTGTTCTATGATGTTGGTTACTCCGCATGCGATCACGGGACAGTCACCGGTAAGAACAGATCCTATATCGGTGATATCCTGGAATTGGACATTACACCTGACAAGAACTATATTGTCGATAAAGTGTTCCTTATCGACTCAAAAGGTGACAAGACCGAGATCGTTCCCGACACGAACGGCAAGTATCTCTGCACGATGCCCGACTCAGAAAAACCCGTTACTTTTGAGGCAACCTTCATACCGGGAGGCACATGCGGTGATGATCTGACATGGATGCTGGACGATACAGGTACTCTGACCATCAAAGGTACAGGTGAAATGACAAACTTTGATTTTGCAGGACCTTGGTTTGACATATTTAGAGAATCCATAACAAATGTTATTATCGAAGACGGAGTGACCTCGATTGGTCATAATGCTTTTTGGTTGTGCTCAAAGATCGAGAAAGTTACTATTCCTGACAGTGTCGAAATAATTCACGAATGTGCTTTTGAAGATTGCGATAATCTTAAAAAAATTACCTTGCCGGATAATATAGATCTGATGATCACCCATAAAGCTTTTAAAGATTGTTCAAACCTCGAGTTTGTACTTCTCAACCCGGATTGTACCATCGATCCGAATGCATTCGAAGGTTGCTCCGATGATATCTTCCATTACTATTACGATGTCAAATACACCACGAACGGGAATGGTACAGTCACCGGCAAAGCAAGATCTTATGTCGACGATGTCATCGAACTGAGCATAAAACCTGCAGGCGATTCTGTTATCGACAAAGTAACGTTCATCGACTCAAACGGGAAAAAGACCGAGATCACTCCTGACAAGAACGGTAAATATATCTTTAAAATGCCCGATTCTTCAAAAGCCGTCACGTTCAATGCCGACTTCAAAGTCATTAAGCCTGACACAGACCCGTCATTTGAAGACTTCGTCGAGCGCCTTTATGTCGTCGCTTTGGGACGCGCTTCCGAACCGGAAGGCAAAGCGTTCTGGACAGAACATGTAGGTAACGGTGACCTTAACGGAGCTCAGTGTGCAAACGAGTTCCTCTTAAGTAAAGAGTTCAACGACAGAGGCTTAACTGATGAACAGTTCCTTGAAGTATTGTATTCAGTATTCTTTGACAGGGTAGCTACCGATGATCCTGACGGCTTCAACTTCTGGATGAACAGTCTTAAGACACAGGGCCGTGATGTAGTAGTAGACTGCTTCATCAACTCTACAGAGTGGTGCAATGTATGTGCCACATACGGCGTTAAGTCAGGAGCAACGAGAGCTAAGGCTACTATCGCTTCCAAGAACGCAACAGCATTTGCGACAAGGCTTTATACAGAGTGCTTGGGAAGAGAACCGGAAGAAGGCGGACTTAAGTTCTGGAGCCTTGGGCTTACAAACCTTGAACTTACGGGTTCAGCTGCAGCACACGAGTTCTTCTTCTGCAAGGAATTCAATGACCATAACTTTGACAACAAGGAACTCATCACGAGGATGTACAGGACATTCATGGGAAGAGAACCTGATGATGCAGGAATGACATTCTGGCTCGACTCGATGAGCAAAGGAATGACAAAG
>Ga0310786_10012982_pt1 | contig 10285 bp, 9 predicted proteins | sample AusTroGonzalo_MG_FD_203881 | JGI IMG/M metagenome (GOLD analysis project Ga0310786, IMG submission 203881) | Bovine rumen microbial communities from tropical cattle in Woodstock, Queensland, Australia - Gonzalo_03 (v2) (version 2) | ecosystem: Host-associated > Mammals > Digestive system >... | reverse complement strand
CATGAGCGTAGTTAAGCCCGAGGTGGAAAGATACAAGCGTGAGTATATTGACAAGAAACGCGCATTCGGACAACTGAACCATCCGATTTCAGGAACACCAAATATTGATTTGACACAGATCTCCCATCTTATCACAGATATTTGGCAAGACGGTGATTATTTCAAATGCCGTGCGAAAATTCTTGATACCCCCAACGGCAAGATCGTTAAGGCACTAATCAAAGAAGGATGTCAGTTGGGTGTTTCTACCCGTGCTATGGGTACAGTGACACATAAGGGTGATGCCGATTATGTCAATGACGATTTCCATCTTGTCACGGCAGGAGATATCGTCTTTGAACCAAGTTCTCAGGTTGCTTTCCCTGTTGGTTTAATGGAAGATACGGAATATGTTTACGATGAAGAAAGTGATACATATCAACCTATTTCCGAACAAAACCAAAATAAGAAGGAAAATAATTTAACCGAAGAGCAAAAGACTGAGGTTCAAATTTCTCAATTTAAGGAATTATTAGGCTCTCTTATAGAAGGCTAACAAAAATCCTATAAATACAGTCATTAGAACATATTCTAACACATTTATCAAACACGGAGTTAATTAAATGTCCGATATTAACGAACTTTTGGAAAAAACTGAGGGTCTAACTGAGGAATTCAAGGCTCAGGTTACACCCCTTTTTGAAGAAGCGGTTAAGTCCGCTGTTGAGGCTAAGACCTCAGAACTAACGGAGCAATTTAAGGCTGAAGTGAAGACGCTTGCCGAGCAAGTTGAGGCGCTTGAGTCCGAAAAGGCTAAACTCGTTGAAGAACACAAGGAAGCGCTCGAATCCATTCAGGAACACGTCGAAGATCTTGCTGAAGAGAAGGTACGTGAAGAAATGGATACGCTTTCCGAGCAACTTGATCGCTATTTCGATTATCTTGGCGAAGAGTATGTGAGAGAGAATGAACAGAAGATCGTCTCCGCTCACAAGGTTGATATGGCTGAGTCCTTTATGGAAGGCATGAAGTCTCTCTTCGAGATGTACAACGTCGAAACCCCAGAGGCTGTTACGATGTACGAGAAGAGGATTGACGAAATCACGAAGGAACGTGATGAGTCTTACAGATCTTTGCAGGAACAGATCGATAGGAATCAGGAACTCGAAGCACAGTTGCTCGATGCAGAAAAGATTTCCATCTGTGAGTCCGCTATTGCTGATTTCACAGAGACCGACAAGGCGCGTTTCAAGAAACTTGCCTCCAATATTGACACAAACGATTTGGACGCTTTCAAGTCTCAGGTGCAAACCATTGTCGAAAGCCTCGATGTTAAGTCTCAGGATAGTTTGACAGAAACAATCGTTACGCCATCTGTGATTGATATCGAAAAGGGCGAAGAGAAGACCATTGTTGAAGATAAGACGGTCGAGGGAACATCTTTGTTCGCCGCCGATCCTAATGTTCAGGCATTGGCTGAGGCTCTAAAGAAGATGAAGTAATTGCAAAAATATGCATTTAATTCAAATTCACTAAATACTATCAAACAACAAAACAATTTTAACTTATTCCTATAGGAAAAAGACAAAAAATGACTACTAGTTTAATGGAAAAATGGGCGCCAGTTCTTGATCTCGAAAACGCCCCTAAGATTGAAGATGCTCACAAGCGTGCTGTTATTGCTTGCTTGCTTGAGAATCAGGTGAACGCTATCGTCGAGGAGGCTCGTGCGAATGGCGGACGCTATACCAACATGCTCAATGAGGAAGTCGTTCTCAATCACGGTGGTGACGGCGTTGCTCAGGGTCATGCAGGTACTAACGCTCAGATGGCAGGTTACGACACGGTTTTGATTAACCTCGTTCGTCGTGCTATGCCTCAGTTGATCGCTTTCGATGTCTGCGGTGTTCAGCCTATGACAACCCCTGCTGGAATGATCTTCGCTATCCGCTCTCGCTATGACAACGGTTCAGTTGCTCACGAAGATGAAGAGCGCGTTGGTGCAGGTCGCCACCAAGACGGTACGGAAGCCTTGTATCAGGAAGCCGATTCAGGCTACTCTGGTGACGGCTTTGGTACGCTCGGTGAACCTTCCAATTGGGCAGACGCTATCGATGAAACGGGTGCTCTTGATGCAGATCAGTTCAAGGTCGGTCACGGCATGTCCACAATCGAGGCTGAGGCTCTTGGTCAGAACGACAAGAATCCTTGGGCAGAGATGGGCTTCAGTATTGAGAAGACAACGGTTACGGCTCGTACCCGTGCTTTGAAGGCTGAGTACACTCTTGAACTCGCTCAAGACCTTAAGAGTGTACATGGCATTGATGCTGACACGGAACTCTCCAACATCCTCGCTTCTGAGTTGCTCTCTGAGATGAACCGTGAAATCATCCGCTCCATCTATCTGACTGCAAAGCCAGGATGCCGTGTTGGAACTGCTCGTCAGGGTGTGTTCGATCTTGATATCGATGCTGACGGTCGTTGGTCTTCTGAGAAGTACAAGGGTTTGATGATGCGTATCGAGCGCGAGGCTAATGCCATCGCTCAGGATACACGTCGTGGTCGTGGCAACTTCATCGTTGTTTCCTCCGACGTTGCTTCTGCTTTGAACATGGCCGGCATGCTCGATTATGCTCCTGCTCTTCAGAACAACCTCGCTGTGAATGAGGCTCAGACAACCTTCGCTGGTGTTTTGAACGGCAAGTATAAGGTCTTCATCGATCCTTATCAGAGCAATCAGTCCGCAAATCAGTTCTGCGTGGTTGGTTACAAGGGTGCTCATCACTATGATGCAGGTATGTTCTACTGCCCATACGTTCCGTTGCAACTCCTCCGTGCAACCGATCCTAACACGTTCCAGCCTAAGATTGGCTTCAAGACCCGTTACGGTCTGACAGTCAACCCATTCGTGGTACGTAAGGAAATGATTGGCGGTGAAGTTCCTGTGAACAAGTGCGCAAATCAGAACTACTACTTCCGTAAGTTTGTGATTAAGAACCTCTAATAGGTTACTAGCACAACTACCGAAAAGTAAGTAAACAGAAACCCCCATGGATAAATTCCGTGGGGTTTAATTTTATTAAATAATCTTATAAATTCATACGATTTTTGAAGATGAAAAAGTTTTCCGAATGGCTAATGGAAGCCACACTAACGAGTGACGATTATTATGAGATTGCTGATACTTTCTATAGCGAGTTTGCTAAAAAGTCAGGTCTCAAGATGAAAGGCAAGGTCAACGACGTTCGCTTTTCTGTTTTGAACAACCAACCGTTTAAAGGTGTCATGGTTGATTACATGAAGGGCAATGAGCGTGTTGTTCTCTATATGGATGAATCTGAGAAGTACCTTCTAGGCTTTAGCGCAGAAACAACGGATAGAAAAGACAACGAAGGCGAGGCTGACGCTCTTTTCAAAAAGGTTGAAACGATTTTGAAAAACTACAAAATTGCTATCAACACATTCAAGTGCGAAACCGTTGATGGATACATGGATGATCCAAAGGCTTGTGTAAGAGCATTTAACCTCAAGGGAAAGATCACATTACCCGATCTAAGGTAATAAAATCCTATTATAGCACATCTACCCCCATTTTGGGGGTTATTTTTGCCTAAATACTTCTGTTAAAACAAACTTTTTAGAGTGGTTTTATGCTATCATTTACTGAATTTTTAAAAGAAGAGCATCTTGATCCATACAGTGTCTCTATGGACTTCATCGAAAAAATTGGTAAAGCCTTAGGATTGAAACTCGGAGACCCAACAGACGTTCGGTTCAAGCGCGGATCTGTTATGCTTGACTGTGTAGAATGGTCTCTTGAGGCAAACAAGATGCTTTATTACATCAACTTCTTTCTCACTAGGGATTATAAGAAGTTGATTGGGTTTGAAGTTAGTTTCTCGGACAGTGATAAGAACTATCAGTCATCCGTGGCAACGACATTTAAGAAAGTTGAGGACATTCTTAAGAAGAACGGCGTCAATGTAAGTTCTTACAAAAAGCAAACCTACGACGGCTATATGGACAATGAGAAGGGTGCTATTGGTGCATTTGACACAAAGACACCTTTTGCGTTTAAGTTAGAAGAAAGCAAATCCTACGACGGATTTACTCTTCTAGAAGCACTCGAACAGACCATGTCTTTTAGTGATCGTGAAAAGTGTGGAAATGCCATTGCCCGTAAACTTCGCGGTGATCTGAGCATCATGAGCGATTCCGATCCTGAATTCACAAAGAAGGATTATACGGATTTCAAAGGAAAGAAAGTTTTTGGACTATCAGACGATGTCACTTTCCGTCTTGGTCGTGATTTCGGAGACGTTTACCTCTATTATAACGAATTTAAGAACAAATTTGTTGGGTATGCAATTTTTTATCCATGCAACGGTAATGCAGAAGTAGGAAGCAAAAACGTCAAAGCGATTGTCTCTGTTATTGAAAAGGCATACAAGCCGAAGTGTCCGAAAGTTTCTACCTTTGTTGCCGATGACATGGGAGTAAAGACAGATACCTATTTCTATGCCGCGTTTGATATGGATTATGCAAAGTCCAAGGAAGGAAAGTCTGCGGATTTCGTTGAACGTCTTTCTCCAGCGATGGCGGCGCTTGCTGAAGACGGTTTCGTAATCGAATTTACAAAAGCACTTCAGGATTCAATCGGTGGAAGCGGTCTTTCAGGAACATGGCAGGTGGAACAGCATCCGACAAGATGGTATAGCAAGAGAGGTCTTCCAAGCGGTCTTACTGTAGTTCCACGGTGCTCTATCGTCAAGTTCTGGGATGATACGACAAATACTCAGTTCAGCAACCCTGCAACAATGCAAGTACGAATCTTCACATCATCTGAAGATGATCATAAACTGATTGGTTTCCAAATTATCGGAAACATGGCGGATCACAACGCTGTGAAGAATCCCGATATTAAGATGTACGAAAGTTACTTCAAGGGAGCAATGCATTGTGTCGAAAAGGCAATGAAACATGCTCCATGGGCTAAGTTCATTACAACTTCAATCTATAAGAAGAAGGAAGAGTATGACAACCACGGCGGTGTTCTAATCACATACATGTGTGCAGACGAAAGCAAACAGCATGCTCTTGCCGATAAGAGATTTTTCTAATATCTAACGCATAACCCCATCGAAAAGATGGGGTTTTTGTTAACCATTCTGCATGCAACTCAGATAAGGATAAGACGCACCATATACCGTATAGTTCTTTCCATCCTTTCCTTTATAGATGGCGCTCCAAAAATCTGAGACGTTCTGATTGTTTGCTACAAATTCAATTCGCATTGCCTCGATTTCAGAAGAAGGCTCATCAATAACCCCTTCATCAACCAAACGATCCATCGATTCCTTGTCAAACGTCGCAATGTATTCCATTCCGCCATAAATGGAGTCATCAATACCAATCGCAGGAACAAGGGCAATTCTTACATACTTTGGGAAGTTCTCTTTGATGGGAAGCCATTCGCTTGTCTCCATCCTGTCCGCATGATCAACGGCGGGAACGACTTCCTCCATACGTTCATACCAATTCTTCCCGAACATGCGAAGACGGGTTTCATCAGAAGAGCGAGAATACTCATCTTTCCAACCCTGTTCTGTGTCAACTGACGGGAAATTGGGGGAACGATAATACCGAACGGGTGCTTTCATAATCATCTCCTTTTTTACGAAGACATTATATCATACGAAATGTTTTTTGTAAATAGTATTAGCATATTTTTAAAGGATTTAAAATGCTTTCATGGTCAGAATACGCGCTTAAGGCGCAAAAAGAGGTTCTACAAGAACAGGTAGAAGAAAAAGAGTCATTTGACACATTGCAAGAAGAGTTAGAAGTTTACATCCAAACCCTTTCCGAAGAGTTGGATGAAGCCTATCAGGCATATGCTGAGGCTTTTTGTGAGTTTGATCCAAATGAGATTGAAACGACACTTGACGATTTGCAAGAATGCTGTGAAGACTTCGTTCTATCTGAGAGTGATTTCCCCGAAGATGACGCATTGGATGAAGCGGTTGGAATGCAACGCATTAAGTTTGCTGTCGGTAAGAATGAATTCAAGATGGTGAACGTTGACGATAAAGGTGTCATCCATTCAAGAGACAAAAATCTCAACGGTAAGAAGATCGATCTTAAGAAACTCGAAAAGAAGATGCTCAAAAACAAAGCAATCAAAGCAATGAATGCACGGGATAAGGCTTTGGCTAAGGAAGCAGAGAAGAAGGCAAAAGCGGACGATATTGCTTTCGCTAGGAAACACGGAAAGACTCTTGCTGTAAGACATGCCGAGTATCTTTCAGGGTTTGCACAAAGAGAAGCAGACCGAGCATATGAACTTAGGGATAAGTTCTGGAGTGATCGAAAGGATGGCAAGAAATGGACTAGAACCGAAGTAAAAGAAATTGGAAAATTCTTGGATGGTGCTAGACATTCTCAAAAGGATACCGAGATGTGGCTTAAACAGAGCGGTTTCAAAGATGCTAAAGTTATGGCACAACGCATCCGTGCTTCTTTGGCAAAGGGTGGAAGAGATGGTCTTTATGCACGTCTCGCCGCGTTTAAGAGTTTGAAGCGCATGGATAACGATACAAAGAATCTTGATAAGATCCTCAAGAGTGCAAGAGATAACCTCAAACACTCTAAGAAGGTTACAAATACGTTCGCATAATCAGAAAGGGTGGGGTTTCCACCCTTTTCTGTTGTCTTTATTCCCCTGCGAGTTTTGCTACTTCATTAAAAGCGTCTTCCCTTCGATCATAGTAACCAATGTGAGTGCCCGTCCAATCGAGCACATGGTTGTCCTTATCAGTCGGGAAAAGAACGACATCCCAACGCTTACCTCCTTCCCTTGCTTTCTTTCCTACAGATGGCGGTTCGGCTTGACGGCAAGAAATGCGCACATACGTACCGTCCTCGCGAAGAACGTGATAAGAGCAATAAACATCATTGGAGACGCTAGAAATAACAGTCATGATTAACTCCTTTAATAGTGTAATGGATTCCTTCCACGATCATATTATACTGATTTTGAAAACAGATGCGCGATGCTTACTTGATATAAATCAATTCTTTGTTAGATAAAGATTGTCATCATAAATAAATCAAGATGGGCATTTTTGCCAAATAATATTGAAAAAAGAAGTCTTTTTATGGCAGACACTAATACATCTCCTAAGAAAATTAAGCCAAATGTCGTAAAACTCATGCGTTCAAGTGTGGCAGGAAATGCCCCAACCGCTGATAAACTTGAGTACGGTCAATTGGCTATTAACTTCACGGATGAGAAACTTTTCTTTAAGAATTCATCCAACGAAGTAGTACATTTTGCATCTACTACCAAGGGAAGCACGATTCGCATTGAAACGGATGTTGCTTCTGCGGAGGAAACGGAATATAGAATTCCTCTCTTTGCTTCTAGCGACGTTTCTAACGATGTTCTTACCAAGGTCAAACAGTCAGAGCAAACAGATCTCACCGTTTCCATCAAGAAAGAAACAGACGAAGAGGGACACGAGAAAATCGTCACAACCCTCCATGTGCCTTATCTTGAAATTGAGAAGTTGGTTGCAGATGCTGTTAAGGCGACATTGGTTAATGCGGACGATCTAGAGGTTAAGCGTTTGGTTGTCACTGAGAAACTTTCTGCCATGGGTGAAACCGACGGCGGTGAGGTTTGGACAGCAAACGTTGAACTTCCTGAAACGACGCATTTTAATAACACCAACGAAGATGACGAAACCGTTGTCATCATCTAAAAATGATTAAAAATAGAGAAGATTTTAAACAGTACTGTTTGCGAAGCCTTGGTGCACCTCTTCTCAAAATCGATGTAACGGATGAACAAGTCGAGGATCGTATTGACGAAGCCATTGACTTTTGGCAACAGTACAATAATGAAGGTACGATTAAGACCTTTCTAAAGCAAAGGATTACCGCATCAACTCTTCATGTGCAAGAATACATTAAAGAAGAGTTGGGCGAGGGTGATACTATTCGGGGAATGACTTCAAAGGCTGTTGCTAGAGTCTGCACATACAGAGACGGTCTTAAGAGTCAGCATTGTGATATCTATTGTCGCGACATTCAGGGCGATTTCATCCCTGGGGAGAAAATTCAGGTTGGAAAGAAATGGGAATTCACTCTCGTTAACCATCCGAATTGTGTTGAGAAAGGTATCATTGATGAGAAGCGTATTAAAGTACCAGACTACATTCTTGGGGTAACGCGCATTATCCCATACAACAACGCCGCATCAAGCCGTAACTTGTTTGACGTAGAGTTTCAATTCCGTATGAATTCCCTTGTGGATCTTCTTAATACGGATATCATCAACTACTCAATGATGATGGAACACTACGACCTATTGCAATTTCAGTTGAACACAAAGCCTGACTTTAATTTCAATAGGCATGAGGGATATGTTTATCCAATTGTGCAGTGGGACTCCATGGTTGTAGTTGGTACATATCTTATCATGGAAGTGTATCGAATGGTTGATCCAAACGAATCATACAAGGCGTGGAATGATCGATGGCTCAAGAGATACGCAATAGCGCTAATCAAACGCCAATGGGCAACGAATTTGAAGAAATTTAGCGGACTTCAACTCGCAGGGGGCGTAACGCTCAACGGTGCAGAAATGTACAGTGAGGTTATGCAAGAAATTAAGGAACTCGAAGACGAAATGTTCAACAACCTTCCCCCAAGTTGCTTCCTCATTGGATGAACTACTACCGTTGCTAAAGAACGGCAGTTTTCTTGATAAAAATATTGATAAAAACCCCACCGATTTTGGTGGGGTTTTCTTTTGTTAGGAAATCTTATATCCTAAGCCGTATTTCGAAGAAATATCACGCGAAGAGCATCCAATAGCGAATGTCAAGGTTCTTTCTTCGGTCTTGGATATAGCGCTAAACGAGAAATCAAAAATTCCTTGTTTTGCCTTTCCTTCGTTAATTCTATATTGGTAGTAATCACCACCAAGAACAGCCCTCTTAAATTCGTCTAAGCAATCCTTATCATTTTGAATATGGTTCATAAGGATATTGTAGCAAAGGTAACTTAGAGAATAAGGGAAATTCTTCTTAATTAATTCAATATTGCCTGTATATTGTGGGAACACATCCTGTTCGCACTTTTCCCGATAGGCTTCTACCTTCTGTTTAAGTCCATCCGATGCTTCTTTTTCAAAAAGAGCAAGGTTTTCACTAGGTTCGCCTTGAGGTAATTCCCGATAAAGACCTGAAGGTGTTATTGTCTTATTGCCAACAGTAACCGTAGGCAAGAATGATTCCCAAAGCGCGTCTATTGATGTCTTAAACTTAACTAGATTTCCCTGAACCTTCTTTAAAGTCTCATCGTTTAAGTTCGGTATGTTCTTAATGGCAGTCATTACGGATTTACCGTGACCTGAGCCATATTTTGCAGAAAACACTACACATTCGCCTTTTTTCGGATCACCATAAGAAATAGCACAATCGATTGTAGCGTTATTCGAACTTACGGGGAAATACAAACGCTTTTTGAGTTTAGAAAGATTAGCGTATCTCTTGTTATCAACACCGCTAATTTTCAACTCATACTTTCCCTTAAGGTATAACCACGGAATGAGCAATTCGCCAAAACTAATAAGAATCTGAGGATTTTCCTTTAGTTGCTTAATAACATTTCCCCTCTTCTTACCTTCCCCTTGCATATCAAACAAAGCAGTTACGACATGCTTTTGCACTTCTGAGAATTTTGGATTATTTCTTACCTGTTCTTCAATATACCGTCTCATTTTTTGAGCGTTACTGAAAACGTAGCACTCAATTTTTTCCCCTTCCTTTAAATTTGGAAGTTCCATGTTTTCTTTAACGCCATAAGAACCAATATAATCCTTAAGCGTAAATGAAGAGCCTACTTTATGAGAGGATTTACAATAGATATAAACCTGTCCAACCTTAATATGCCAATTTTTTTGCTTTAAATTGTTAATAACTTTTTCTTTTGTTTTAATTGCTTCATAAACATTCGTCAAATATTCAACACGACCGTTATGACCTAATGCAACGTCAATAATTAAGCAGTATGGCTTATTTGAATAACTACCAAACTTTACCTCAGCGCCAAAATCTTTTAATGATTGAGTTTTTTCAATGGTATCTTCTAATACTTTCTTTAGACGTTCTCTTTCTTTTTCAACGTCTGCTTTCTCTTCATACAAACAAAGGAATTCAGAAAATGATAGCATTTTTAAACCTATAGAACTAACAAAAATATTTATTCTTTGCCCGATAGAGCAAATAAATACTCTTAA
>Ga0310786_10012980_pt1 | contig 10288 bp, 7 predicted proteins | sample AusTroGonzalo_MG_FD_203881 | JGI IMG/M metagenome (GOLD analysis project Ga0310786, IMG submission 203881) | Bovine rumen microbial communities from tropical cattle in Woodstock, Queensland, Australia - Gonzalo_03 (v2) (version 2) | ecosystem: Host-associated > Mammals > Digestive system >... | reverse complement strand
TGAGGCCAGCGTACACGATGGGCGGCGCGGGCGGCGGCTTCTGCTACAACGTAGAGGAGCTCAGGACGATCTGCGCGCGCGGCCTGGATGCTTCGCTCACGCGCCAGTGCCTGATAGAGGAATCGATCCTCAACTGGGAAGAGCTTGAAGTCGAAGTGGTGCGCGACTCGAAGAACCAGATGATCGCCGTGTGCTTCATCGAAAACATCGATGCGGTCGGCGTCCACACCGGCGACAGCTACTGCGCGGCGCCATTCCTGACCATTTCCAGGGAGCTCCAGGAGAGGCTGCAGCGCGATGCTTTCAAAATCGTCGAGTCCATCGGCGTGATCGGCGGCACGAACGTCCAGTTCGCCCACGACCCGAAGAGCGGCCGTGTGGTGATCATCGAGATCAACCCCCGCACGAGCCGTTCGTCCGCGCTCGCTTCCAAGGCCACTGGCTTCCCGATCGCACTCGTCTCGGCCAAGCTCGCCGCCGGCATGACGCTTGATGAAATTCCGTACTGGCGCGATGGAACGCTCGAGAAGTACACTCCCTCTGGCGACTACATCGTGCTGAAGTTCGCCCGCTGGGCGTTCGAGAAATTCCGTGCGGTGGAGGACAAGCTCGGCACGCAGATGAAGGCCGTCGGCGAGGTCATGTCCATCGGCAAGACGTACAAGGAGACTTTCCAGAAGGCGATCCGCGCCCTCGAGCGCGGGCGCGCGGGGCTCGGTTTCGCCAAGGATTTCCACGAAAAGAGCCTGGACGAGCTGCTGAATCTTCTCGCGGTGCCGAATTCTGAGCGCCACTTCCAGATGTACGAGGCTCTGCGCAAGGGCGCCACCAATGAACAGATTTTCGCTAAGACAGGCGTCAAAGGCTATTTTGTGGACCAGATGCGCGAGCTGGTGCAGGAGGAGGAGGAGATCCTCAAGCACAAGGGCGCCATGCTTCCCGATGGACTTCTCGTCCAGGCGAAGAAGGATGGCTTCAGCGACAAGTATCTTTCGCAGCTGCTCGGCGTCGCCGAGGCGGATATCCGCGCCAGGCGCAAGGCCCTCGGCTGCGTCGAGACGTGGCACGCCGTGCCGGTTTCCGGCGTCGAAAACCAGGCGTACTACTACTCTTCCTACAACGGCAAGAGCGGCGAGGTGCCCGTAAGCTCCAACAGCAGGAAGGTGATGATCCTCGGCGGCGGCCCGAACAGGATCGGCCAGGGAATCGAGTTCGACTACTGCTGCTGCCACGCAGCAATGGCGATGCGCAAGCTCGGCTACGAGACGATCATCGTCAACTGCAACCCCGAGACCGTCTCCACCGACTACGATACTTCGGACAAACTCTACTTCGAGCCTGTAACGGTGGAAGACGTCCTGCAAATCTACGAGGCTGAAAAGCCGCAGGGCATCATCGTGCAGTTCGGCGGGCAGACCCCGCTCAACATCGCGCGCGCCCTGCAGGAGGCAGGCTGCAGGATTCTCGGCACGTCCGTCGATTCCATCGACGACGCGGAGGACCGCGACCTGTTCCACGCCACCATGGACAGGCTCGGCATACCCATGCCGGAATCGATGATGGCGAGCGACCTCGCGGGCGCGATCGAATGCGCCGGCAAGCTCGGCTACCCGCTGATCATCCGTCCGTCGTTCGTTCTGGGCGGCCGTGGAATGGAGGTGATCTACGACGAAATCATGCTGCGCGAATATGTTGACAAGGCCGTCGGCGTCACGCCGGACCGTCCCTTGTACCTTGATCGCTTCCTCTGCCATGCGCTCGAATGCGAGGCGGATGCGCTTTCGGACGGCAAGGACGTGTTCATGCCCGCGATAATGCAGCATATAGAGCTCGCCGGCATCCACTCAGGCGACTCGGCATGCGTTCTGCCCCCCGTGACGATCAGCGAAGAGAACAAGGCCACTATCCTCGACTACACGCGCCGCATCGCAGAGGAGCTCAAGGTAGTCGGCCTCATGAACATGCAGTTCGCCATAGAAAACGGCAAGGTGTATGTTATCGAGGCCAACCCCCGCGCTTCCAGAACCGTGCCACTCGTCTCTAAGGTGGCCGGCACCCAGATGGCCGGCATAGCCACGGAGCTTATGCTGGGCGCCACCGTAGAGGGCCTCGGCCTGCACAACCGCAAGACTATCCCGTACTTCGGCGTCAAGGAGGCCGTGCTTCCCTTCGACAAATTCCCGGAGGTCGATCCCGTGCTCGGGCCGGAGATGCGCTCCACCGGCGAAGTGCTCGGCCTGGCCGATTCTTTCGGTCTTGCATACTTCAAGTCGCAGGAGGCGGCCGGTTTGCCGCTCCCGACTACTCCGGGCCGCATACTCGTTTCGCTCTCCGAAAAGACCGAGGACGTGGTCGCCGCGGCGACCAGCCTCGTCAAGCTCGGCTTCGAGATCGTGGGAACAGAGGGAACGGTCAAGTATCTGTGGGAGAAGGGCGTTGAGGCGATGGTGGTTGCGAAAATCGGCCAAGGCCGCCCGGATGTGCTCGACATAATAAAGAACCGTCAGGTCTGTTTGATAATCAATACGCCATCGGGCAGGCGCGACTCGCGTGCGGACGATTCCCGCATACGCCAGGCGGCAATCAAGTATCGCGTGCCTTATCTGACCACAATCGCCGCCGCTTGCGCAGCCGCAGAGGGCATTGCATCGGCGATGAAAGGACAGGGCGAGGTGCGTTCGCTCCAATCGTACCACGCTTCGATAACTTGAGATTGCAGAACATGCCTACTAGCCAAATGGCTGATAAAATGGTAAAATAATAGGACAATGTTTTCGTTTTTGAAGAAAAAAGGCAAGTCACCGGTCGTTTATACGCGTCCGGAGCATTGCATTTCGCGCAAAAACATCGATCCAGATGCTTTGCGCGTACTTTATCGTCTTTCTTCTTTCGGCCACACGGCATATCTTGTCGGCGGCGGCGTGCGCGATTTGCTGCTTGGGCGCAGCCCGAAGGATTTCGACGTAGGGACCAGCGCCAAGCCCAACGAAGTCAAGCACATTTTCCGCAACTGCTTCCTGATCGGCAGGCGCTTCAGGCTTGCGCACATCAAGTTCGGCCAGAAGATCATCGAAACCGCCACGTTCAGGCAGAATTCCCAGACCGTCGGCGAGATCATCGAGAACGCGGCCCTCGGCCCGCACGAGGACAACACCTTCGGTACTCCCGAGACGGACGCCTACAGGCGCGACTTCACCGTGAACGGCCTCTTCTACGACATCAAGGATTTCAGCGTCATAGACTGGGTCGGCGGGATGGAGGACCTGAAGAAGAAGATCATCCGCTCCATCGGCGACCCGGCGATCAGATTCCAGGAAGACCCGGTGCGTATGATGCGCGCTGTTAAGTTCTCTTCGCGCCTCGGCTTCAAGATCGAGAAGAAGACATGGGCCGCGATGAAGAAATACCACTCCTGCATTCTCAACGCCAGCGAACCGCGCGTCTGCGAGGAAGTGTTCCGCCTGTTCTCGTTCGGCTCGGCCGAGGAGGCTTTCAGGCTTATGTGGGAGTGCGGGCTGCTGCGCGATCTGCTGCCGGAGCTCGCGGACGCCATCGATGCCGGCGGCGGCGCCAAGAGCATGGCATGGAAGTATTTGAAGGTGCTGGACGAGTTTGACAGGGTGATGCAAGCCCGCGGGTGCGAGGTTTCTAACGCGCTCCGCGCCGCCGTGCTCATGACTCCGCTGGTCGATGGCCCCGGCAAGAATGGCGCAGGCCGCAAGGCCATGCAGCCTATGCTGCAGCACCTGAAAATCCCGAAGATGACGTATTTCAGCGCCGCCCTGCTCATCGAAAGCACGCGCAGAATCTCCAACTCTCCGGCGAAGGGCAAGAACCGCTTTGTCTACAACAACGATTTCCTGGACGCACTTGACTACAACCGCATAATCGCGCGCGCCGAAAACCGCAGCGAAGATGCCGTCAACAAGTGGGCCGACCTCTACGACGAGGTCATGGACAGCGACAAAAACAACAAGCAAGCATCTAAACAAGCATCTAAAGAAGAGAAGAAAGGAAAAAGCAAATGACAATCCCTGAAGAACTCCTGCCCGTACTCGAATGGTGGGAGCGTGACGGCAAGAAGACACTGGCTATGGCGGCGGTCGCAGCCGTTGTCGTGCTCGGGTATTACGGCGTAAAGGGTTGGCGCGAGTCCACGCGGATCGCCGCCGGCGACGCCCTCATGAACGCCGAGAGCGTCGAAGAGCTCGAAAGCGCAGTGGCGAGCTACGGTTCGTCCGCGTCCGGCGCGGCCCTCAAGCTCAGGCTGGCCAAGGCGTACTACGACGCAGGCTCTTTCCAGAGCGCGGCCGATTTGTATGTTGGTCTTAAGGGCAAGGCTCCCAAGGGCTTTGAAGAGGTTCCAGAACTCGGCGCGGCCCAGTGCCTCGAAGCGCTCGGCGAATATGCGCAGGCGGTCGAAGCGTTCGACGCGTTCGTCGAAGCGTATCCGCAGAGCCCGTTCCTGCTTTCCGCAAAGCTTGGCGCGGCCCGCAGCCTCTCGATGACCGGCGAAAAGGAGAAGGCCCTCGAAAGAATCGCCGCCGTCAAGAAGGAGACCGAGGATAACGAAGCCGATACCGCGCTCGTAAACAGCATCGAGGATGTAATCAAGCGCTGGGAGAAGCGCGAATACGTCGCTCCCACTGCGGAAATCGATGAAGCCGAAAAGGCCCTCGAGGAAGTCGCCGCCGAAGCGCCTGTTGCCGAGGCTCCCGTAGCCGAAGCTCTCGCGGCCGAAGCTCTCGCGGCCGAAGCTCCCGCGGCCGAAGCTCCCGCAGCAGAAGCTCCCGCAGCAGAAGCTCCCGCAGCAGAAGCTCCCGCGGCCGAGGCTCCCGCAGCAGAAGCTCCCGTAGCTGAAGCTCCCGCCGCCAACTGAAATTGACCTATGACGGTAGTCAGAGAGCCATTATGGGATGATGCGCCCCGCACCAAAATGCGGGGCGTTCTGAGGCATTTGGCCTCGTTTGCGGCGGCGCTCGGTTTCGCCGCGCACATAATGGCGGAAAGCTTTGCCTACTTTCCTTCTGTCCTTTGCAGAAGGCTCTCCCGCAGGGAACTGATGAACCAGCTCTACATCACCGGCATTAGGACTTTGCCGGTGGTTACGGTGGTATCGCTCTTTACGGGAATGATCCTCGCGCTCCAGGTTGGCCTGGAGCTGCGCCGTTTCAACCAGGAGATATATCTCGGCGCCGCGGTCATGATTTCGCTCATCCGCGAGATGGCGCCGTTCAGCTGCGGCATGTGCCTCGCGGCGTGCGTCGGTTCGGCAATCGCCGCCGAGCTCGGCACCATGAAGGTAAACGACGAAGTCGCCGCGCTTGAAATCATGTCCATTTCCCCGATCCGCTTCCTCGCCGCCCCGCGCATTCTCGCGCTTGTGCTGATGGCCCCGCTGCTCGGGTTTTTCTGCTGCGTCGTGGGCACCATGGGCGGCGGCATCGTAGGCGCCACCCAGCTCGGCGTCGACTTCGAGCAGTACATCGCAAGCGCGCTTTCCATCGCCGAGACCAAGGACCTCTTCGTGGGTCTCCTCAAGTCGCTTGTTTTCGGAATCGTGATCGGTACCGTGTCGGTGGAGGAAGGTTTTGCCACCGATCTCGGCGCCACCGGCGTGGGCCGCTCCACGCAGAGGTCGGTAATCGTCGGCTTCCTGCTCATTCTCATGTTCGGTTACATGATAACGAGGGTCTGCTACCAATGAGTCTGATCCGCTTCGAGAACGTCGTCAAGAAGTTCAACGGCTTTGCCGTGCTGGACGGCGTCACGTTCGACGTGCAAAAGGGCGAAGTGCTCGCCGTGGTCGGTCCTTCCGGCACGGGCAAATCCGTGACTCTCAAGCACCTCGTGCGCCTGCTCACCCCCACGTCCGGCAGGGTGCTCGTGGATGGAGTGGACGTGGCCTCCTGCTCAGATAGGGAGCTGGCTAAAATCCGCTCGAGGATCGGTTATCTCTTCCAGGGCGGTGCTCTGCTCGCCTGGATGAACGTGGCGGACAACGTGGCGCTGCCGCTGCGCGAATGCACCAATCTCGGCGAGCGCGAAATCGAAAAGCGTGTGAACGCCGCGCTGGAAGCGGTGGAGCTCACCGCCGCTGCTGAAAAGTATCCGGCCGAAATATCCGGCGGCATGCAGAAGCGCGCCGGCCTCGCCAGGGCCATCGTGCGCGAAAGCGACGTGGTGCTTTACGACGAGCCCACCAGCGGCCTGGACCCCGTTACGAGCGTTACGATCAACAGGCTTATCCGCAAACTGAACCGCACGCTCGGCATAACCTCCGTGGTGGTCACGCACGATCTCCAGGGCGCGTTGGCCATCGCGGACCGCATTCTGCTTCTCAAGGGCGGCAAGGTGCTCGAGTGCTCCTCGCCGCAGGAATTTGTCCAATCCGCCAATCCCGCCGTCAAGGAGTTCCTCGCGGCAATGAAAGGGGAGATAAAATGAGCGCAAACAAAAAGGATGTCTTTTCCGAAGCCATAGTCGGGCTGTTCATGCTCGCGGTTCTGGGGCTTCTCGTCTATTTCACCATCATCATCTCCGGCGTGGACGTCCTGCAGGGCCGCCAGAAGGTGATGGCCAACGTCGTTTTCACCGACGTCGGCGGATTGAAGGACCACGACAATGTAATGTACCGCGGCACTAAGGTCGGCACGGTGGATAGAATCTTCCTCTCGCCGAGCAACCTCACCGTGCGCATCGAGGTGAACCGAGATGTAGTGCTGCGCGATTCCTATCGCATAGAGGTCTGCAACCTCTCCATGCTCGGCGGCAACTACCTGCTGCTCGAGGAGGGCGAAGGCGAAGAATTGCCGCTCGATACCACGCTTTTCAATGGCAACCCGCCGAAGGATTGGATGCGCGATGTTTCCAATATAGCCAAGAACCTGAACGACTTGACCTCTAGCGGCGAGCTCAAGGGCATAGTTACCAATATCGAGCTGGCCAGCGCCAAGGTCCTCTCTATCGTGGACCGCGTCGAGCGGGGCGAAGGAACCGTAGGCAAGCTACTTTCCAGCGACGAGACGATGTATGAAGATCTCAAGGAAACCGTCAGCGGCGCCAAGCAGGTGGTCGGCAACGTGAATACGATCGTCGAGCGCGTCGAGCGCGGCGAAGGCACCATAGGCAAGCTCCTCTCCAGTGATGACACAGTGTACAACGATCTTCAGCGCACTCTCGCCAGCGCGAGCGACATAGCCGAGCGCATACAGCGCGGCGAAGGCGTTATAGGCCGTCTCGTCTCCAAGGACGACCCCCTCGGGCAGGAGATTGATTCCGCCGTGGCCGCGTTCAGGTCGGCCTGCGAATCCATAGATGCCAGGCAGGTAATCGAAAGCGCCGAAAAGCTGCTCGCCAACTTGGTCGACGTCAGCGAGAAGCTGAAGAACGGCGATGGCACGCTCGGCAAGCTCATCAACGAGGCCGAGCTTTACGACGAAGTCCAGGGCCTCATGAAGGACGTCCGCCAGACGCTCGACAACTTCCGCGATACCACGCCGATTTCGACGTTCGGCTCTCTCATCATGGGCGGCCTGTGATGCTGCTGCTTGCAAGCGCCATATTCTTCTCGTATCCCGCCCCGCTCGACATGCCCCGCGCGCAGGCGTACCTCGTGGGCGATTCTTCCGCAGGCATGCAGCTGGAAGACCGCTACCTGCGCGACGACCTCTGGACCTCGCGCGCCGTCCTCGGCCGCTGGGAGGATGAGGAAGGGCGCCTGCTCACCGTCTCGCGCCTCGATACCGTCCCGCCGAAGTTTTCCGATTCCGCCCTCACGCGCGAGAGCTACTCCGGGGAAGAGCTTCCCATCGACCCGCGAAAGGATCTGGAGCTCCGCGACCAGGCCATCTCTAAGCTCTCGCCTGTCGAAATCGCCGCCGAACCGGCCAAGCCCAGGCAGAACCTGCGCGGCTTCAAGGAGATTCTCTATTTCGAGGGCACCAATACTTCCGCCATAGTGTGCGCTTTCAGGCGCGAGACTTCGCGCCGTACCGTCAAGGCCGCCGGCGGCTCCGCGAACAGGGCCGAGGAGCCCTGGTACCTCGCCACGTGGGAGCTTGTGGAGGGCGACGAACGGGAAGCTGCCAGGGAAATCTTCGAAAAGGAGTTCCTTGGCGACTGGGAGAACGTGCTTGAAGCCTACCTGCGCTCGGAAATCCCCGCCGGCGGGCAACCCGCGAGCGCGAAACTTTCCGAGCGCGAGCTGCTGCGCCGCGATGCGCACCATAGCATAACGAACTATGTCAAGTGGCGGAGCGTCGACGCCGCGGAGTTTACCATTCTCCACTGCCTGCCTGAAGCGGATACGTTCATGCGCACGCTCACAAACGACCTTTCCGTGATGCGCCGCCTCTACGCCGCTACAATCCCCACCCCGCTGGACGGCTCCAACGTCCTGTGCGTCGCGCGCATATTCGCCGATAGGGAAGATTACCTCGCCGCCGCCGGCGAGGACATGGAGTGGAGCGCGGCGTACTGGAACGCCCTGCGCCGCGAACTCGTGGCATACCTCCCCGATGGCGGAGGCGGGGAATTGCTGCGGACCATCCGCCACGAGGCGTTCCACCAGTATCTTTCCTATGCTGCAAGCATGATAACCTCTTCGCCCTGGATAAACGAAGGGTACGCCCAGTATTTCGAGGACGTCGATTCGCGCGATTGGAAGCTCTCTCCCGCGTCCCTGCAGGGCCCGGAAAAGCCCGGCAGGGAGGAGCTGGAGGCGTTTGCAGAATTGCTGCCTGCGGTAATCGGCATGGACTACGCCCAGTTCTACGCCGGCGACGATGCGGCGCGGCGCCTCAAATACCGCCTCGCCTGGTCTATCGCGTACTTCATAGAAAACGGCGCGCCCGAGATACGTTTCCAGCCATTCAAGGACCTGAAGAAGGATTACATCGCCGCGCTGATCGATACGCGCGACATGCGCGAAGCCACGGTAAGGGCATTCAAATCCAAGGATAGGCTGGACCTCTTCATCGCAGAATGGAAGAGGTTCTGGATTTCGCTCTAGGGCTTACGGGGAGGTTCGGCGGCATGGGCGGATATGTCGGCAGATTGGCGCCAAGCCCCACGGGCGCGCTCCACCTGGGAAATGCAAGAACTTTCATGATCGCCTGGCTCCGCGCCAGGTCCCTCGGCGGCAGGGTCGTAATGCGCATGGAGGACCTCGACCACCCGCGCGACAAGCCCGGCGCCGCGGCGCAGGCGCTGGACGATCTGCGCTGGCTCGGCTTCGATTGGGATGTGGAATACGTGCAATCCACGCGCAAGGCCGTTTACCGCGATGCCATTGAAGCGCTCCTCTCGAAGGGCCTGGCCTACCCATGCACCTGCTCCCGCAAGGATGTGGAAAGCGCCCAGAGCGCGCCCCACCAGGGCGAGCAGCTCTATTATCCCGGGACTTGCCGCGGCAGGTTCGGGACCTGGGCGGAGGCCGCCGCCGCGATTTCCCCCAGGGTTCCATGCTGGCGCTTCGACATGCGCGGCTTCCCGGGCGAGGTTTCCTTCGTGGACGTCTTTGCCGGAAGCTTCGGCATGGATGTCTCGCGCACGCTCGGCGATTTCCCGCTCGCCCGCGATAGCGGCGGCGCCGGCTACACGCTCGCCGTCGTCGTCGACGACGCCATGATGGGCGTCACCGAAGTCGTGCGCGGCGACGACCTTCTCCCGGCCACCCCCGCGCAAATCGTGCTGCAGCGCGCGCTCGGCTTCGCCCGGCCCGCATACTGCCACGTGCCGCTTGTCGTCGGCGAGGACGGCAAACGCCTGGCGAAACGCCACGGCGATACGCGGATCGCGGGCTACCGCGCAAACGGCGTCCCGCCGGAAAAGATAATAGGCGCGCTCGCCGCAAGCTGCGGCTGGGCCGGAGAAGGGGAGCATATTGCCCTGCCAGATCTCGTCGGCAGATTTTCGCTTTCCTCGATTCCGCATTCGCCCTGCAAAGCCTCGCTTTTGGGGCTCTAGCAGTGCGCCACGGGACCGCCCCGGGCGTCACTGGACGCTGTTTTCCGCTTTTGCGCCACTCCGCACGCAACCAGAAACTGCATGAAAACCCACCGCAAACGGCATAAACCGGAGTAATTCGACACGGTGCGGACTGCAACCGAAAATAATTCATTTTTCCCCTTGCACTCTGGCAGGGAAAAATGATATAATATGCACCGCTTTCTGGAACGGGGGGTTGTGGCGCAATTGGTTAGCGCACTGGACTGTCGATCCGGGGGTTGCGGGTTCGAGCCCCGTCGACCCCGCCATTCTGAGAGTGCGAGTTGTTGCCTCGTGG
>Ga0310786_10012978_pt1 | contig 10288 bp, 7 predicted proteins | sample AusTroGonzalo_MG_FD_203881 | JGI IMG/M metagenome (GOLD analysis project Ga0310786, IMG submission 203881) | Bovine rumen microbial communities from tropical cattle in Woodstock, Queensland, Australia - Gonzalo_03 (v2) (version 2) | ecosystem: Host-associated > Mammals > Digestive system >... | reverse complement strand
GACATGTTGTAGGTTCCACACGGAGAGCCGTATGCGGGAAAACTGCACGTACGGTTCGATGAGGGGGCGGGCGTGCCCGACGAGGGGCGTCCCGCTCTACTCTACACCCCGCAAAACCCTTGAAAAATGGGCCTATCTTGGGGTCTGTCCCCAAGATAAGAAAGTCCTCCAATATGAGCCTCTGCATGGATTTTTGGGGTGGGACCCTTGGAACGGTGTTGGTTTTTGCAAGGAAACTGCGTTATTTGGCAAGATAACGCAAAATGAGGCGAAAAGTGGGTGGCAAAGAAGGGAAAGTCGAATCTTGAGTGTTTGCTTGTGATGTTGTGGGGACAGGCCCGGTGACTGGGCTAAAATCTAAAAGGGGAAGAGGCGCGATGGATATGGTTGCGCAATTTTTAATATTCCCCATTGGCAGGCGGCAACCACCTTTGGTATAATACGCGGCGTTTCCTGACTGGAATTGTATTCGCATGTGGCGCAGTTCGCCTAATCGTGTAAGGTCTAATTGTGTAAAGTATAATAAAAGATATGAAGAATATATTGGTTTTGGCCGCGGCCCTTGCCGTTGGCACTGCGGCGGGCAACGGGGTGGAACTTGTGCCCGGCGCGATGGTCCACGGCTTTTCGGTGAGGTCGGTGACGAATCTCCCTGAAGTGAAGGGGCGGCTTTTCAGGATGACATACGAGAAGAACGGCGCGGACCTTGCATGGCTCGACCGCGACGACGACAACAAGACGTTCGCAATCATATTCCGCACCATTCCGGACGACGACACGGGTGTCGCGCACATCATCGAGCATTCGGTGCTGTGCGGCTCGGAGAAGTACCCCGTGAAGAAGCCGTTTGTGGAGCTTATGAAGAGCTCGTTCTCCACGTTCCTGAACGCAATGACAGGCGCCGACGTCACCGCCTACCCCGTCTGCTCCCGCAACGACGCCGACTTCCTGAACTTGACGGACGTATATCTGGACGCTGTCTTTCATCCGCTTAGCGTGAAGGACCCGCTGCCGTTCCGTCAGGAAGGCTGGCACTACGAGATAAACGGGGAACGAGGAACGGGGAACGGGAAACGGGAAACGGGGAACGGGGGACTGGAAACGGGGAACGTGGAACTTGTTCGCAACGGCATCGTGCTGAGCGAGATGAAGGGGGTGTTCGGAAGTCCGCAGCGGCAGGCGCGCCACGAGCTTGGCAAGATGCTTTTCCCCGGCAACTGCTATGGACGCTGCTCGGGCGGCTATCCGGCGAGCATACACAACCTGACGTTCGAGAAGTACAAGGAGTTCTACTTCCGCCACTACCATCCGTCGAACGCGCGCATCTTCCTTGACGGACGCGTGGACATCTTCGCGATGCTGGCGAAGCTCGATTCGTTCCTTTCCGCCTACGGGCGAAGGGAAATTGACGCGCCAATCCCTCTCCAGGGACCGGTCGCGGCGGAGAAGACGATGCCGTACGAGATCGGCGAGGACGATTCTGCCGCGGACAAGACGATCTTGATGGACGGCTGGGTTTACGGCACGTGGCGCGACAGGGAAGAGGAACTTGCGATGAAAGTCCTTTCCGATGCGCTCGCCGACTCCAACGAGGCGCCGCTCAAGAAGGCTCTTCTGGGCAAGGGCCTTTGCGAGGACATGGATTTTTCGTTCGGCGGGATCGGGGCGCAGATGTGCGCGTTCCTCTTTGTGAAAAACGCTAAGGACGGCAAGGCGGACGAGGTGCGGCGGACCGTCCGCGAGACGCTGGAGCGAATTGTCTCGGAAGGACTCGACCGCCGTCGCATCGCCGCTCTCGTAGACAGGCGCGAATTCCGCGACCGTGAGCAGGATACGGGCGGGACTCCGCGCGGACTCGTCAATGTCTTCAACGCCTGCGACCAGTGGCTCTACGGCGGCGATCCCGCAGATGCGTTCAAGACTGAACACCTCTACAAATCGCTTCGCGAAAGAATCTCGCAGGGCTGGTTCGAGAATCTTCTCAAGCGGGCGATACTTGAAAATCCTCACCATGCGAAGGTTACGATGACGCCATCCAAGACGCTTGGAGAGGAGCGGCGCAGGGCGGAAAAGGCGGAGCTTGCGGCAATTCTGGCGAATTGGAGCAAAGATGAGCTTGCGCGCGTGAATGAGGAGGCCAAGGCGCTCGAAGAGTTCCAGACTAAGGTCGATTCGCCGGAAGATCTCGCTAAGCTGCCAATGCTTTCCCTATCTGACATACCTGAGAAGGGGCCTGTGCCGGAGTGGACTGAGGCCGACGTCGGAGGCTCGCGAGTCCTCCGCGTCAAGACATCCGCCAACGGGATTGCATACCTCGACCTCTATTTCGATCTGCGTGGCTGTTCGCGCGAGGAGCTCTCGGATGCCGCGATTCTGGCGGAGACGCTCGGAGAGCTGCCGACCGCGAAGCGCGGACTTCAGGAGCTTAAGAACGAACTTGACGCGAACCTCGGGCGGTTTGGTGCAGATGTCAAGGCGTTCGCGCGCCCAGGCGACGCGAAGGGCGCAAAGGCGTATCTCGTCGTGCACGTCTCGGCGCTCGAGTCCAGACTTGGCGAAATCGCGCGGCTCGTGCCGGAGGTGCTGTCGGAGACGTCGTTCGAAATTAAGCATACGGGCGATCTCGTTAAGCAGATGAGGCGTTCGGTCGAGCAGTCGACAGCCGGCAGGAACGGCTACTATTACGCTTCGCTGCGAACTGCCGCGTCGCAGTCTGTCCAGGGCGCGGTCAACGAGTGCTTCCACGGCATATCATTCTTGCGTCGGCTTCAGTCGGTTGATGACTCCTTCGCGGAACGCGGAGAAGCCTTCTGCAAGCGGCTGTCGATGCTGGCAGGGCACGTCTTCTCGCGCCGTAGGCTTACGGCGTTCGCCTCCGACAATGTCGAACCTGGCAGGCTGGAAGCGGTGTTTGCCAGATTCCCGCAGGGAGTCGTGGTGCCGGATGTCGCCATCTTGCCTATGCCTGCAAGGCGCGAGGGCTTCCGCACGACTGGCAAGATCGCAGGAACGTCCAAGGCTTCGTTCCCGGGCGTTTGCACGGGAAGCGGCCGCGTGGCGGCGCATATGCTATCGCTCGACTATCTCTGGAACGAGATACGCGTCCTTGGCGGGGCGTATGGCGGGCGGTTCGCCATCGGCACTTCGGGCTTGGCGAGATACGCTTCGTGGAACGACCCGAACCCGGCTCGCACGTTCGGCGTTTACGATAGGTCTGGCGAGGCACTGCGCAAAGAGGTGCAGGAGCTTCCGTCGCTCGACAAGTATATCATCGGCACGGTGGCGGACACGGAGCCGTACCTGACCCCGAGCGTGGAGATGGCCTCGGCGGCGGCGCTGGCGCTATCCGGGCGGACTCCAGACGACGAGCAGAGGCTTCGCCGCGAGATGCTTCGGACGACCAAGGCCGATCTTATGCGCTTTGCGGACACCCTCGACTCGCTTACGAACTCGCCGGCAATTTGCGTTGTCGGCGGAACGGCGCAGATCGACGCCTGCACGAACATTCTCGACAAGGTGGAGTCCATTGCGCGCTAGCCGTTTGTCGAGGACGGCGTCGGTCGTTGAATGTTTTCGCACCAAACCGCGCGTAAATTTGGTATAATATACCCCAAATTTCAAATTGGGGGTTCACGACATGGGACAATTAGAGGAATCTTCGGAGCTTAGCCTCGATTTTGCCAAGCTTGAGAAGGTGGGGAAGCAGGTGTCTGACGCCCGCGCCGCAGGTGCGGGCGGGTGCGATCCGGGCGTAATACCGGTTGCCGTGCAGAACGCCGACACGAAGGAGGTGATCCTCGTCGCATATACAAACGAATATGCGATGAAGGAGAGCTTCGCCAAGCGCAAGCTGATCCTGTGGTCCACGAGCCGCAACAAGCTTTGGTTCAAGGGCGAGACGAGCGGAGAGACGTTTGACCTCCTCGAGGCATACGTCAACTGCGAGCAGAACTCCCTCCTCTACGTTGTCCGCCCGTGCCGCGGCGGAATCTGCCACACGAAGGACAAGGCGGGAGCCCCGAGGAACTGCTACTACAGGAAAATCGACTTCGACACTCTCAAACTCTCGTTCGTCGATTCGTTCGGGCACGAGACGGCGTAGGTATAAAGAAAGGAAGGGCATAGCATATGGAAGTGCTGGGACAAGGTCTCGTTTTGATGATTGCCGGAATGGGCATCGTCTATTTCTTTCTCTCGATCCTCATAGTCGTGACGAAAGTCTCGATGAAGGGCATTGGAAGGTTTGATTCGATCTTCCCGAAAGATGCTCCGAAGAAGAAGCCCGCGGCGGCGGCTTCCGACGACGAAAACATCGCGCTCGCAATCGCCGTGGCGCTAAACGGCTAACAGGCAGGAACGGACGGGCGCTCTGGCGCGCCCGCACCCCAACCCGCGGAAAACATTTAGAAAGGTAAAAACATGGCCAAGAAAAACGTAAAGTTCATGCTCACTGCGTTCCGCGACGGGTTCCAGTCCGTCGTCGGCGCGCGCGTTCTCTCCAAGGATTTCCTCCCGTGCGTGGAGGAGGCCTACCAGGCGGGCGTCCGCTGGTTCGAGGCCGGCGGCGGCGCAAGGTTCCAGAGCTGCTACTTCTACTGCCAGGAGGACGCGTTCGACGTCATGGACAAGTTCCGCGCCGCCGCGCCGGAAGCCGACCTCCAGACGCTCTCGCGCGGCGTGAACGTCGTCGGCCTCGAGTCGCAGTCGAGCGACATGATCAAGCTCCATGCGCAGATGTTCAAGAAGCACGGCATGAGCTCGATCCGCAACTTCGACGCGCTCAACGACGTAAACAACCTCAAGTGGTCCGGCCAGTGCATCCACGACGCTGGGCTCAACCACGAAGTCGTCGTGACGATGATGGGCCTTCCGCCCGGAATCGACAACAAGGGCACGCACACGCCGGAGTTCTACCGCGACCGCCTGAAGATGATCATGGACGCTGGGATACCCTTCGACCGCGTGGCGTTCAAGGACGCGTCCGGCACCTCCACGCCCACGACGGTCTACAACACGATGAAGCTCGCCCGCAAGCTCCTCGGCGACAAGGTGCACATCCAGTTCCACTCGCACGAGACGGCGGGCAACGGCGTTGCGTGCTACCTCGCGGCTCTCCGCGGCGGCGCCGACGGCCTTGACCTTTCGATGGCGCCGATGAGCGGCGGCACATGCCAGCCCGACATCATCACCATGTGGCACTGCCTCGACGGAGACCCCGACTTCGGCTTCGATTTCGACATCAACAAGATCAAGAAGGCCGAGGACTCCTTCAAGAACGCGATGCAGAAGTACTTCCTCCCGCCGGAGGCGATGAGCGTCAACCCGCAGATCGTGTGGAGCCCGATGCCGGGCGGCGCGCTTACGGCCAACACTCAGATGCTTCGCGACAACAACATGATGGACAAGTACGACGACATGATCGCCGAGATGTACGACTGCGTGAGGCTCGGCGGCTTTGGAACGTCGGTGACGCCAGTCTCGCAGTTCTACGCGCAGCAGGCGATCCAGAACGTCATGTTCGGCAAGTTCAAGAAGTTCGCGCCCGGCTACGCCAAGATGGTGCTCGGCTACTTCGGGAAGACCCCCGTTCCGCCGGATCCCGAGATCGTCAAGAAGGCGAGCGAGTTCATGGCGTCGAGCGACCTCAACAAGGCCTACAGCGAGCCGACGACCAAGACAGTTCTCGAGATGAACGACGCCGATCCCAAGAAGGGCGGCGCGGTTGCGAAGAAGATGCTTGAGGACGCGGGGCTCCCCGTCACCGACGAGAACATCTTCATCGCCGCGTCTTGCAAGGAAAAGGGCATCCTCTTCCTCAAGGATCCCACGAAGGCCCCGATGGGCTGCCGCTTCGCCACCGACGCGGAGGCCGGTGGTCAGGATGTCAAGAAGGGCGGGCCCGTCACAGTCACGATCAACGGCAAGGCCTATGGCGTCGAGATCAAGGGCGACGGCAAGGCTGTCGTCAATGGCAAGCCGGTCGACTTCAAGGCCGAGGCAGGCATCAAGGCCGCAGCGCCAGCTGCCGCCGCGCCTGCAGGCGGGCAAGAGGTCAAGGCCCCTGTCCCTGGGACGATTCTCCGCGTCACCGCGTCGAATGGCTCGAAGGTCTCGAAGGGCGATGAAATCCTCGTCATGGATGTCATGAAGATGGAAACGCCCGTCACCGCTCCGTGCGACGGCACGGTCACCGTAACGGTAAACGCGACCGACAAGGTTGCGACCGGCGACACGCTCGCTGTCATCGGCTAATGCCGATGTCCGCGAGAGTGTAAAGTTGAGAGTGTAAAGTGTAAAGTGAAGAGTGGAACATAGACAATGAAAAAATTCTTTGTGGCTCTACTTGTCGTGGCAGGCGCGCTTGGCGCGTCGGCCGCTTCGGACGACGTCCCAGCGTGGAAGACGATGCTCGCAAAGGTGAAGAACCTTCCGTCGGAGACCGGCATCGCCGGCTTCATGCGGGAGGAAGCCCCCGCCTACATTACGGGCAACTTCGCCGAAGCCGACCGTCCGGCGGCGCCTGACTTCACGAAGCCGCTCGCCCCGGCAACGGAATACGCCAACAGGAACGGCTTTTGGGTGACGACTGACGCGCAGGTCAAGGCGTTCTCGACCGAGAAGCATCCCGTCAAGAAGGGCGACTGGATCGGCGGCTACTTCGACGACATCGGCGCGTTCGTGAAGGGCCACGAGGTCAAGACGCTCTTCGGCATGCCCTACGGCATCGGCCAGCTCATCATGATTCCTCTTTGCCTTGTCATGATGTATCTTGCAATCGTCAAGGGCTTTGAACCTCTCTTGCTCCTTCCGATAGGCTTTGGCGGGCTCCTCGCCAACTGCCCGCTTGCGGGCGTGACTGCGCCTGCGATGATGCACGACGGCGTCATATCGTTCCTCGCCTCCGGCGTCCCCGCGATGGCCGGCGGCATCGTCGAGCCTGGCGGGTTCCTCCACTACTTCTTCAAGTTCGGCATCGACACGGGCGTCTTCCCGATCATGATTTTCATGGGCGTCGGCGCGATGACGGACTTTGGGCCTCTCATCGCCAACCCCAAGATGGCGCTTCTTGGCGGAGCCGCGCAGTTCGGCATTTTCTTCGCGCTCTTCGGGGCCCTGGGCCTCGCGGCGGTCTTCGGCGCCGACTTCTTCGGCGGCGTCGAGCCGGTCAAGGCGGCGGCTTCGATCGGAATCATCGGCGGCGCAGACGGCCCGACGGCGATCTGGCTTACGTCGCGCCTCGCCCCGGACCTCCTTGGCGCGATTGCAGTCGCGGCGTATTCCTACATGGCCCTCGTCCCGATCATCCAGCCGCCGATCATGAACGCGCTCACGACGAAGAACGAGCGCCTCATCAAGATGCCCCCGCTCAGGGAAGTCAAGAAGATCGAGAAGGTCTGCTTCCCGCTTATCGTGCTGCTTCTCTGCGCGGTTCTCCTCAAGGACGCCGTGCCGCTTATCGGGGCGCTCATGCTCGGCAACCTTGCGAAGGAAGTGGGCCCGTCTGTCGCCCGCATAGCGGACACAATGTCCAACGCGCTCATCAACATCGTGACGATCATGCTTGGCCTTTCGGTCGGCTCGAAGCTCGCCTGCGAGAAGTTCCTCTCGGGGACGACGCTTGGCATTCTCGCCCTCGGCCTTTGCGCGTTCTGCGTGGGCACTGCGGCGGGCGTCATCATGGCGAAGATCATGAACATCTTCTCGAAGGAGAAGGTGAATCCGCTCATCGGTTCGGCCGGCGTCTCGGCGGTTCCAATGGCGGCCCGAGTCTCGAATAAGGTTTCGCTCTCAAACGACCCGACGAACTTCCTGCTCATGCAGGCGATGGGCCCGAACGTCTCTGGCGTAATCGGCTCTGCCGTCGTCGCGGGCGTCCTCTACACGCTCTGCCGCTGATTTAGGGAGCTTGAATCGCCATGCCGCACGCTACAGGACAGGAAGACTACGAAATCGGTCGGATTGTCTTTGGCGATGCAGATTCGCTGCGTGCGGCATATTCCAGTTTCGCGTCGCTGCCGATTGACGAGTGCCGCCTTGCCGAAGGGAGGGAGTGCCCGTTTGGCCTTAAGAGGCGCACTCTCGAAGGCGAGGCCGCCGTCACCGACATCGGCACTTTCGACGGGCATGCGAGCCAGACCCTGGCGTTCGCCCCCTCAGAGCGCCCCGGCTGGTGGATACGCAGGCTCGACCAGCCGGAGCAGCTCGACACCAAGGTCGATATCGCGAACTTGTGGACGAGTGCGCAGAATCTCGTCCTTCGCTCTGGCTCGCCGCACAACTATCTCCGCATGGTGGAGCACATAATTGCGCTCAAGTGCGGGCTTGGCGTAGATGACGTCGTCATAAAGGTGCGCTCCGGCGATCCGCCTCTATTTGAGGATTCGTCGGTGCCGCTTGTGAACGCCATCGACAGCGCGAAGGTCGTCGAGACTGGGGCTGATGCGTCTTTCGTCACGGTAAAGGAGCCTGTCGCCTTTGGCGGCAGCAGGGGGGATTTTCTCCTCTTCCTTCCGGCGAAGCCCGGCGAGAGGAATCTGCGCATCGACTGCGCGATATCGTGGAACACCGTGATAGGGACCCAGAGGGTTCTCTTTGACGTTACGGAGGAGACGTTCCGCTACGCCGCATACGCTCGCACCAACGCGACACGCAGGCAGTGCATCCTCGTCAAGACCATAGGGAAGCTTTTCGCCGCAACACGCAATCTCGGCTATAACGACAGGAATATCCTGATCCACGGCAAGCGCAAGTTCTACACCGAGCCTCGCTTCCCGGTCGGAGGTAAGTTCCTTGAGCCCGTGTGGCACAGGGCTACGCTCGACCTCATGGCGGCGCTTGCGCTTACGGGCGAAGACCGCTTTGCTGGCACCGTAGTCTCGTTCCGCGCTGGCCATACTCTCGACTGCGACGCCGTGCGGGCTCTCTACCGCAACAATCTCCTCGTAAGAATATAGACTTACGAGGTCATCCGCTCACTGGTTGCCTCGCAGGGACTCGAACCCCAACAAGCAGAATCAGAATCTGCGGTGCTACCATTACACCACGAGGCATCCCGCGTTGCTTTCCGTACTGGCGGGGTCGACGGGGCTCGAACCCGCAACCCCCGGATCGACAGTCCAGTGCGCTAACCAATTGCGCCACAACCCCGTTTTCCGAAAAGTGGTGATATTATACCACAAATCATGCTTGCAGTGCAAGAGGATATTTTTGGTGCCTTCGTGAGCACTGACCGCCCGACCCATTTTACGCCGGTCCCCCTTGTATCGCCGCTCGCCCGGTAACGCCCGACCCGCACCGCCGTCGCGTCGGGGCTGCTCGCTCGATCTCGTACGCTTCGGACCTCGTTGCGCCTTTCACGCTTAGGCAATCTACTTCGTTCAGCCTGACGTGTAAGTTGAGAGTGTAGCCCGCCGCCCGCGCTTCGCACGGGAATGTAAATCCGGATAACTATGATGGTTGCTTTCGCTATTGGGAGATTGGGAGTCTCGGAGTTAAGGAGGAGCGTTTTTTACCAATTGCCCCATCCTCAAAAACTCCAAAACTCCCCGCAGCGAAAGCAAGTAAGAAGAATCTCAAGGAAGTTATAGGCAAGAGTGGAAAGTGTAGAATTGTGGACGATCCGCCATTCTACATTTTCAAATCTCAACTATCAATTTCGCAACTGCCTCACTCGCGACATCCCTCGCGACGCTGCGACGGCGCACAGCCAAATTTTCACTCCATCCTATTTTGGGTTTGCTGGATGCCGATGGAAAATGGTATAATACGCAACGCTAATTCATGATGGATGAGGTGTTCGTCTGGGTTGGCAAAAAGAAAGGAAAAGTTAAAGATGAAGTGCATGTATATTGTCGCCGTAGCCGTGGCTCTCGTATCTGCCACGCTCTTCACTGGTTGCGAAAAGAAGGAACCCACCCTGGGCGAGAAGCTTGAGCAGGCCAGCAAGGACGCCGCGAAGTCCGCCGACAAGGCCGCCGCCGATGCTGGCAAGGCCGCCGACGCCGCTGCGAAGGACCTCAACAAGGCGCTCGGAAAGTAATTCTTGCGCCATTCGGGCGGCATTTCGCCGCTCCGGCTTAGTGGCTCCGGCAAGTCCGGAGCCGCTGTTTTTTTTTACTTTTGCAAGATGTCTGTAGGAAGACACCCTTGAGACGCGTAAAATTTTTTCAAAAAATCAAAATTTCCTCTTGCACGCGAAAAGGAATTTTGATATACTACACAACTGTCCGCCAAATCCGGCGGGCGCTGATCTTTGAAATCCGGTCGTCGAGAAAACAGCAAGATGCTT
>Ga0310786_10012977_pt1 | contig 10288 bp, 8 predicted proteins | sample AusTroGonzalo_MG_FD_203881 | JGI IMG/M metagenome (GOLD analysis project Ga0310786, IMG submission 203881) | Bovine rumen microbial communities from tropical cattle in Woodstock, Queensland, Australia - Gonzalo_03 (v2) (version 2) | ecosystem: Host-associated > Mammals > Digestive system >... | reverse complement strand
TTTGAAGATCGGTCAGGCGGTCGGTCTCGTCGGCATCTGCCCCGTCAATATCTTCTATAAGGTTTGGACGTGCCTTCTCTGTTTCTACTATACGGACAGTATTCTTGCCATTTCTATCTTTTCTAAGACTTATTTCAGTTATTTTCTTAACCTTAGCACCAGGTTTAGTCTTAACGACCTTGACATTGCCAGCCGATTTCGCGCCATCGGAATTCCCTCGGCCACCCATGGCAAACCAGCCAAGGAACACACCGAACCCAACAGCCGCGACAACAAGCAATGCTATCTTGATATTAGACTTCATATTATATGATTATATGCACACGAAAGTATTCGATGACAAAGATTTCGCATTTCAATCAGCAGACGATTCTGCAGAACGTGATTTCACCTTGCCGAAGATGTTGCCGTAGCGCTTGAGATTCAGGGCCTCGACAAACGACGATATCTTAGTGGACGTAGAGCACGGGTCGATGGAGGCGTCCATGCAGTCGCCCTCCAGGGCGAGAAGTGGAACGCCCAAGTCGTCCAGCGTCTCGCGCAAATGCTTTGCGAGCGCACGGTCGGCGAGCGAGCAGCGACCGAAGCCATGCGTGTATAGTATCACACCGTTGAACCGTCCGGCGGGGACGGACTTTCGCACGTATTCGACGCGTTGCGCGGGGTCGAGGAAGCCGGACTGCAGAAGCCTGCGGGCGAGCGACCTGTACGGGTCTTTCGGGTCTAGCGGATCCCAAGCGACAAAATTCGTCTCTTCAAAGACGATTGGCGCATTGCACGCCCCTTCTATGAAGTCGAGATGCTTTGTATCGTAGAACGGCGGCAGGTGCAGCCAGAGCAAACGGTGCGTGTCGTCTATTGAATACCGCTTTTCCGCCCACTCTTTCTTTGCAAGAAGTTCCTCGTACTGCGCTTTCTGCATCTCCACAAGGTCGGCTCCGCCCCAGAGAGGCGAAAAGACGACTGCGTTGTATATCGCCTCGCTGCCGCGAACAAGGGGCGGCGACGTAAAGCGCAGTTCCTGACATTTACGCGCATATTCCGCAGCCTCGTTGGAAAGGACGCACGCCTCCTCAAGTCGAGCAGGGTCCATCTTTCGCCCGAGAGCTTTCTCCATGCCGGAAACCGCCTCGGCCAAGCCGTCCGCGACAATCTCTACGGCATTTCGGCAATGTGCGCCGACCGGGGTCTGGAGCGAGTACAGCCTGTCGGCGACGCCGTATTCGCGAGCAAGGTCTGCGAACACCCTTTCCGCCTGCTGGCATGGCTGGACGGTCGAGACTACGAAGTCCGGCTTCTCCAGCTCCATGCCCTCTAGCATCCTCAGGAACGAGCAGGTCTGGCCGTCGAACCCTTTCTGCGCCGCGCGGCCGAGGGCCTCCTTGACCTTGTCGGCCTTCCGCCCGAAAAGCGCCGCGTGCGTCTCAAGGGTGGAAATGCGGCAGTCCATCGCATTTATTATCTCCGGCGGGAAGAAAAGGTTGCGCCAGACAAGCGGCCTGGACTTGTCGGACGAGAAGAAGGACTTCCGGGTCGCCTTTATGCGTATCAAGGCAGACTTTCCGCGCGTGGGCTCGTACTCCACCTTCGACAGGTCGAGCGAACCGGAATTGCGCAGCTCGTGCAGCTGCTTCGCAATCACCGCGGCGCCAAGCGCCCCCATGACCTCGTGGTACTGCGGTATTATTATTTCGCTGCCCGTAATCTTCTTCAGAAAGTAGGCAACCGCCTTGTTGAACGCGACGCCGCCCTGAAAAAGCACCCTCCGCCCCGGCGCGTTCTGCAACAACTGGCCGACGGAGTTGAGAATCGTCCGGGCCTGCGCTTTGCACGCCCCGGCAAGCAGGTCGCCGATAGGGACGCGGTTCTTGTACTTGTTTATTGAAGTCGCCGACAGCACGGCGCATACGGAGCTGAACTCAGCCTTCGAGTCGTAGTTCACCTTGTCCGCTACGTCCTCCACCCTCACGCCGAGCTTCTGCGCCACTGAATCGAGGAAGCTCCCCGTGCCAGCTGCGCAAACGCCACTCATCATGCTCGTCCAGAGCTTCATCGACGGGTTGTACACCATGCACTTGGAGTCCTGCCCGCCGCAATCGATGATGGCATCCACGTCTGGATGCAGGAACTTCGCGCCCGCGACGTGCGCGGTGACTTCGCTCGTCTGGAAGTCGAACGGAATGAAGCGCCGAGTGTCCTCCACTATCTGACTGCCGGTGACAACAATCGCCGACATGTCAGAAAACGAGGAAACACCTGAAACCTTGAGGAACTCGAGGGCCAGCTTGCGCGCAGACCCGCCGCCGCAACTTCCGCAGGCGGAGCACCGGCCCGTGCAAGAGACCTTCGATGAGTCCACGGGCTGGGTCCGCCGGTAAACGGTACGGAGAACCTTGCCGTCCCCGTCGAGAAGGACCGCCTTGAACGTCGTGGAGCCGATGTCTATTCCGAGATAACGGAGATTCTTCAACCGGGCCTCCCGACCGTCAACCCCCGAACGTGCAGTCAAGCGCGTCGGAAATCATGTCGAAGACGTCCTCCAGGTCGTCTTCTGAAAGCGTCAGCGGCGGCAGGAATCTCACAACGTGCGCGCCGGCGGTGAGCGTAAGCAGACCCTGCGCCTTGAACGCGTCCACGAGATCCTTCGCGCTACCCTCGGTGACGAGACCAAGGAGAAGGCCCTTGCCGCGCACTTCGAGAAGGCTGTCGTACTGGTCGGCGAACTCCTCTAGCTTCGCCTTGAGCGTCGCGCCTACCTTGACCGCGTTTTCGAGGAGACCCTCGGACTCGATGACGTCTATGACGGCAAGAGCCGCCGCGGCCGCGACCGGGTTGCCGCCAAACGTCGATGCATGCGACGGCGCGCAGAGGACGTCCGCCAACTTCGCGTTGGAGACGAGCGCCCCCATCGGTATGCCGCCGGCGAGAGCCTTCGCGCAGGTGAAGAGATCCGGCTCTACGCCGTAGCCCTGCCACGCGAACCACGTGCCCGTGCGACCCATGCCGGCCTGCACCTCGTCCACGATCATGAGGAGGTTCTTCTCGTCGCAGAGGGCGCGCACGCCCTTCATGAACTCGTCGGTCGCCGGGGTAACGCCGCCTTCGCCCTGCACGGCCTCGAGCATGACCGCGACCGTCTTGTCTGTAATCGCCGCCTTGACGCTTTCAATGTCGTTGAAATCGGCGTAGGCGAAGCCGACCGGCAGCGGGTTGAATCCCTCCTGGCACCATGCCTGGCCGGTTGCCGCCACAGTCGCGAGCGTGCGCCCGTGGAACCCCTGGCGCATCGTGACGATTTCGTACCGGCCGCCTTCAGCCGACCCCCACTTGCGGGCGAGCTTTATCGCGGCCTCGTTCGCCTCGGCTCCGGAGTTGCAGAAGAACACCTTGCCGCCGAGCCCCGAGAGGTCTACGAGCTTCGCCGCGAGGTTCACCGCAGGCGCGTTCGCGTAGAGGTTCGAGCAGTGGGTGAGCGCGGCAGCCTGGGAGCGGATCGCCTCGACGACTTTCTTGTTGCCGTAGCCGACCGACTGCACGCCGATGCCGCTGGTGAAATCGTAGTAGCTCATGCCGTCCACGTCGCGTACGGTTATGCCCTTGCCGGACGCGATGACCACCGACGGTGAATATGTCGGCATCATCTTCGACTTGTAGAGCTCGAGTATTTCCTGAGTCTTGCTGCTCATTCCGTTATCTCCGTTCCCACGCCCTGACGCGTGAATATTTCCAACAACAGCGAATGCGCCATGCGGCCGTCGACGAGGTGCACCTTCTTGACGCCCTGCCGTATCGCGTCTTCGCAACTCTCGATCTTCGGGAGCATCCCCCCCGATATGGTTCCCGACTCCTTGAGCTTTTCCGTCTCGGAAAGATGAAGCGTCGAGAAAAGAGTCGTCGGATCAGACGGATCCTTGAGAAGACCCGGCACGTCCGACACCAACACGAACTTGCGCACCTTGAGCGTCTTCGCCAGCGCGGCCGCCGCGAAGTCGGCGTTGACGTTGTAGAGGTGCCCGTCGTCAGCCCCCGTGCCGAGCGGCGTCACCACCGGCACGATCCTGGCGTCGAGCATCTCCACTACCGCGCGCGGGTTCACGCCGACCACCTCGCCTACGTAGCCGCAGTCGGGATTGACGCGCTTCTTCGCCGTGAATATCCAGTTGCCGTGCAGGGGCTTCGCATTGGCGCCCTTGTTGCAGAGCCGCTGGACGATGTCCGGATTGACGATGTTGTTGAGCGTCTTGCGCACAATCTCCATCGTCTTCTCGTCGGTCACCCGGAGGCCACCCACGAACTTCGGCTCGTGGCCGCTGGCCTTTATCGCCTTCGATATGGCCTTGCCGCCGCCATGCACGATCGCGACCTTTATACCGACCGCGTTCATGAACGCGACGTCGTCGACAATCGAATCAAGACTATCCTCGGACTCCATGACCGAGCCGCCGAGCTTTATCAGCACGACAGAGTCCCTGAAATCAAGAATGTACGGCAGTGCCTCGATCAGTACCGCCGCCTTCGCCTGAGCTGTATCTATGCGTTCCATTTCTTATCCGTGGTAGTATATCAAAATCCGCCGGATTTTGCTATACTACCGAGTATGAAACTTGAACTCAACAAAGAATACGCCCGCAGACACCTTTTTGTGACCGTCATTATGGCCGGCCTCGGTCTGTGGTTCGGGTATGACGGAGTCGTGCGGTATCCGGCGACGCCGGCCGCAGAGCTTTACCGCACGATTGAAGGCTCCGACGCCCCGACAGGCTACGACCTCGAGGCCTTCAAGCGCCAGAAGACGCAGACGCAGTACGGCTTTTCGATCCTTTCGCTTCTTGCGGCCCTAATCGTCGGGTTGCGCCTCTACGGCGCGAGCCGTCTGTCGTTCGAGTACGATGGCTCGGGCTTCTCATACAAGGGCCGCAGGTACGACTACGCCGACATATTGGAAATAGACCGAAGGCGGTGGAAGTCGAAGACGATCCTGGTTCTCAAGATGAAAGGCGGCGAAAAAATCATCCTCGACGCCTGGCACCACACCGGCGTCAAGGCGTTTGAGCAGAGGCTTCCGGCAGCTCCTCGCACCTGACATTCCGGACTTCGCACTTGCCCTTCGCCCGGTAGATGCGGAACTGCACGAAGGCGTTCTTGCAGCCTGGCGCAGCCACGAACTCGGTCGCTTGCCTGACCCAGCCGTCAGTAGAACCGGACATGAAGGACGGCGACGGCTTCTGCACCGAGTTCTCGCGCTCACGTCCGTACTGGGCGTAGAAGAAGTATCCGCCGCCACGCGACGTGGGCATGACGTCCGTCAGCCGGAAATACCAGCTCAGGCGGTATTTCACACCGGGCTTGAGCCTGTCGCGCCCGGAAAGCGCGTGCCTGACGCGGCAGTCTCGCAGCGTCTCCTCGGTCTCGAAGGAAAAAGCCGTACCATCGTCGGAAAGAGAAAGATTCCCATTGGAGCCCCTCGTCACCGACCAGCCGGAAAGCGGCTTCGTCTCCGGATGCGCCGCATAGTACGACTCCCACTTGGCCTCGTCCATCTCGTCGCGGTACATAGCTCCGCGCGCACGCGTCGGCTCATACATCTGGTCGCGATACATCGCAATCCTGCGCGCCTCAAGGGAACCAGGCTTGACTAGCTTCTCCGCCTCGTCAAACAGCGCGCCTAGCCTAGCCATGACCTCGGCGGAATAGACGTCGGTCCAGAGCAGGTGCTCCGTCGGAGGCACGGCCTGTGGCCCAAGCTCCGTGTCGCGGAAGCGCCCCGTCACCTTCGACAGATACAGCCGCTCGAACGTCTTCAATATCTCGGACATCGGCTTCGCGGCCGCCTCACCGAACATCAGCCGGTTGTGCTCCTCGATTATGGCCTTGTAGTTGACGGAGTTGCGCCAGCAGACTTTCGAGAACACATACAGCGGCAGGTACTGGTATATGAACCGCTGGACGTCGGACTCCGCGTACGCGCCGAATATGTATGGCGCGAGGTCGGAATAGTACCGTCCGTATGCATACGGCGTGAACATAGGCAGGTCAGGCATGTTCAGCTTTCCGTATCTGCCGACGTATGTCCATATCCACACCTTGCCGTGGGTTTTCTTCGTCCACGCAATGATCTCGTCGCGGTCCGCCTTCCATTTCGCCGGAGCACCAATCGACCACGGGCCCATCTCAGCCACCATGACACGCACGTTGTCGGGGATTTCGACAGACGGCACGCTCCTGTACGGGTGATAGGCCATCTGGGTGATAAAGCCCTTGATTCCTTCGGCCTTCAGCCTGTTCGCCAGGCGGGCGGTTTTACTCCAGACAAGCTCCGTAGCGAAGTTCGCTCCCGGAATGTACGCAGCCTTGCATTTCTCGCAACAGCACCTTTTCATTCCGTCGTGAGGCATGACGTCGTAGTACTTCCGCTCGGACGCCTGGCGGCCCCATTCGCATCGACGCGCGTCGCCCTTCCCGCTGAGCATTCCACGAACCTCCGGACCTTCGCCAAGAAAATAGCTGCGGGCGTCTTTGTACAACTCCTCCCAGATGTCGGAACTCTGGCACAGCTGTGAATTCGCGCAATATGGGATCGCCTCGGTGTCCTTCCATGCACGCGACCCGTCTGCGTTGAGCCTGAAGTACTCCGGATGCTCCGGCCAGAAACGCTGGGTGAACTTCGCCTTGTACTGCCCGTGGCAGCATGGTATCGTTTCGGTGCGCATCCGAAGGCGCCTGTTGTTCACCTGAACCAGCCAAGCCCGTCCGCCTGTGGGAACCGGCGCCATCCACTCCTTCCATCCACCTATTGAATAGTAGCGCGTCGTGTAGTCCGGGCTGTCCGCTATGCGTCCCGCCGGAACTTCTATGCTCGCGGCCTTCGGGACGATTTCGCCGAGTTCGCCAGGGAAGTACATCCTGACACCGCAAAAGCGCTCCAAGAATTCATATACGCCGTGCGTCGTGCCCATCTCGAAGAAGGTGGAACCCCTGCCGAAGCGCATCTGGCGGAAGGCATCGCGGAAGGTGTCGTCGGAGCCGGCGATAAAGACGTTCTTGTCGTCCGCGACAATCTCGAAGCCGTCGCGCGGGAGCTTCTCAGGCGCGAGCCCCGCAGCCTTCGACCATGCGTTCGTACCAAGGTAGATTGCGGACCTTGTACCCGTCGGGCGGGTGACGACTGGAATGTCGGCGGAAAAGACGCGCGAGAGGAAGTTCGTCATCTCGAACGCTGCCCATTTCACCGTACTCGCAGCGCGCGGCGCGATAACGACCTCGGTCTGGCCAGGCTTGAGAACGGCGGCGTTAGATGTCGCTGCCACGGCGGTCAGCGCCGCGCAAAGCACGAGCGCTCGGAGCGGCGCCAAGGCACCGACAGTGAGTCTTTCTTTTTCCATGCCGTGAAGTCTATCATGTTTAACGCCCGGATTTCAAGTGCAATTGCATCGGTCAATGCGGCCCGTCGCGTCTCGGAGACGCGGCGGAAAGGCGCAACGCCGCAAAGACGACGAGAGCAAAGCCGGCGAAGGACAAGGCGTCGGGCACCTGCCCGAAAAGCGCGAAGCCGAGCACGCCGGCGAAAAGTATGCTGGAATAGTCATAGACGGCTATCTCGCGCGGCGCGGCGAATCCGTACGCGGCGGTTATGCCGAACTGCCCCACGGCCGCGCCTACACCTGCGCCGAAGAGTATCAGCGTCTGGGAGACGGTCATCGGGGTGTAGTCCGCCGCGATGAACGGAACGGACGCAAGGCACGAGAACGCACTGAAGAACAACACGATGAACGCCGGCGGCACACCGCGGCGGCGCAGCGCCCTCAGGCAGGCGTACGCGCCGCCGGCGCAAGCGCCGCCAAGGAGTCCAATGAAAAGCGGAAACGCCGCCGCGCCCGCAAAGCCGGGCTTGGCGACCAGCGTCACGCCCGCAAAGGCCGCAAGCAGCGCCAGCACCTGCCGCGGACACGCCTTCTCGCCGAGAAACATCCACGCGAACGCGACCGTGAAGAAAGGCGCTGTCTTGTTGAGTGTCTGCGCCTCGGCGATCGGCACGTGGCTAAGAGCGTAGAAATTGGCGAATATGCCGCAGGTGCCTATCACGCTCCTGGCAAGGAGCAGCCACGAGCCGGACCTCCCCAGCCGCGGCAGGTAGCGGCGCAACCCGCGCCCTGCGCCGCCCGCCGGAACAGACCGCGCGAACACGAAGAGCGAAATCGCGAGGGCGACGACGTTGCGGAAGAAGCTCTTCTGGAAGCTCGACACAGGCGCGCCGAAATCGTCCGCAAGCCGCACGCATGCGCCCATGGCGGCAAAGCCAAACGCGCTGGCGGTCATCGCCAGCGCTCCCTTCGCGCGTCCGGAAAGGCGGAACATCAGCCCAGCCGGGAAAGGATCCGGGTGTCGTTCTCGTAAAGCCAGCGGATGTCGGGGATGCCGTACTTGATCATCGCAATCCGCTCGACTCCGAAACCGAACGCGTAGCCCGAGACCTTTTCAGGATCGTAGCCGACGTGGCGGAACACCCGGGGATCGACCATCCCGGCGCCGGCGACCTCGATCCATCCGGACTGCTTGCAGACGGCGCATCCCTTGCCCTTGCAGACGTGGCACGTGAAATCGACCTCGACCGACGGCTCGGTGAACGGGAAGAAGTGCGGACGGAACCTGACCGTTACGCCCTCGCCCATCATCTCCTTCGCGAAATACGCAAGAACTGACTTCAGGTCGGCGAGCGAAACCGGCTTTTCCGGCAGAGTGTCCACGTAGAGCCCCTCGATCTGGTGGAAGTTCGCGGAGTGCGTAGCGTCAGTGGTGTCGCGCCTGTACGTGCGGCCCGGGCATATCACCCGGATCGGCGGCTTGTTCGCCATCATCGTACGTATCTGCACGGGCGACGTCTGCGTCCTGAGAAGGCAGTCTTCGCCGAACCAGAACGTGTCCGTCCGATCCTGCGACGGATGGTGGGCAGGCGTGTTCAGGGCCGTGAAGTTATTGAAGCGGGTCTCAAGCTCAGGGCCGTCCGCGACCGTAAAGCCAAGCCGCCCGAAGATCCTCGCGGACTCTTCGATTACGCGCGTCAGCGGATGGCGCACGCCAATGTCGCGCCAGCGGCCTGGCTGGGTCAGGTCTCCCTCAAACGCCTTTTCGCTGCTTGCGCCTGCCTTCGCCGCGAGCGCGGTCTCTACCTCGGCGCGCCACGCCTGCACGGCCTTGCCAAACGCCGGACGCTCCTCTTTGGGAACGTCTTTCATCGCCTTGATTATGGCCGGTATCGAGCCGTTGCGCCCGATGTACTTAACACGCAATGCCTCGACAGCCGCCGCGTCTTCCGCCGCGGCGATTTCGGCGAGGCTCGCCGCTTTCGCACTTTCAAGTTCTGATAGAGTCATTTCAATCTCCCGAAAACAAGTGGTATTATACCACGTATGCGGCTGTCTGTGGTAGTGGAAATTTCACACACGGGCGTGCATGCAGTGTGCGCGATTGGATTTTCGTCGCACCGATTGAGGATTGCGGCGAGGGCGAGAAAGGCGGAGGCGGCGGGATGAAAGGCATAGCCGCGGTGGGGTGTCTCCCCATGGGTAAGTGACGAGGCCGTCACGTAAGCAAACGACCTCGTCACACTTCCTTATGCCACTTCACGGTGATTGAGCCTACACTCTTGATGGCCGCTGTGCCATAACCCTGAAGAATCGCCAAACAGTAGAGATTTGATTACATTATTTCTCTTTGCCAAGAGGCGAAGACACCGTCCGAATTGTTCCGCTGTGCTCCCCGAAGAGAACAGGCCACAACTCAACAGGTATCTCCTTTGCGCCGGTAATTCTGGCCGGTACACCCTCCACGGTTACGGTCTTCTCGCCGCAGAACCAGAGGAACCCAGTTGTTTCCGTTTCGATGAAGCGCGGAGCAAGCAGTATGGATGCACCAGACTTCTCGCAAGCGTCGTAAACAGCCGCGTTGTACACAGAAGGAATCATAAGCGGGTTGGCGCTTCCATCGCACAGCTCATGCGCAAATGAATTCGGCGTATCGTGCGGGAAGAACCAGAACCAGTACGATTGCCTAGCCGTCCCCTTGACCACGCCTTTGTGCGCCATCACCTCTACGGTTGGCTTGAACTTCGCGGGAACAAGCCGCGTCTGCAGGTCGCTGCGAAAGCAGTCACTTATAGTTGTCTTGCAACCCGTCACCGAGCATACGACAGCAGCCAGTAAAGCTGCGACCATTAGTTTCTTCATCCTTTTTCTTTCCTTTCCTTTCTTGTTTACCAACAGCATTCGGCACTCGCCTTGTCCGTTGGAGA
>Ga0310786_10012975_pt1 | contig 10290 bp, 8 predicted proteins | sample AusTroGonzalo_MG_FD_203881 | JGI IMG/M metagenome (GOLD analysis project Ga0310786, IMG submission 203881) | Bovine rumen microbial communities from tropical cattle in Woodstock, Queensland, Australia - Gonzalo_03 (v2) (version 2) | ecosystem: Host-associated > Mammals > Digestive system >... | reverse complement strand
TGGTCGTATATCCCTGGCGGTGTCGTATCCGGAACAGCGTTGATACGTCCAGATTTCCCTGAACTGCTTACCTTCCCCTTCCTCTGGCAACAGACGGAATACGTCTTGGGTGGCGGCTCGTCGCACTATATGTTCCTTGTCCTGGCAGCTCAGTCTTGTTTTGGGAAATAAGCCTGGTCGTTACCTTAAAGAATCACAAATTTTGTTGTGTTTATCATGGTAGTTCGGGAATAATTCGTAAATTTGAAAACCAATAAGCATTATTATGAAGGATTTTAATTACTACGCACCGACAGAAGTGGTATTCGGTGAACAGTCGGAGGAGCAGGTGGCTCGTCTGGTAAAGAAATATGGTGGCACGAAGGTGCTGGTGCATTATGGCGGTCAGAGTGCTGTGCGTTCGGGACTGCTTGACAAGGTTTGTACATTGCTCCGTGAGAGTGGTATTGAGTTTGTCATGTTGGGCGGTGTGGTTCCTAATCCGAGACTATCGCTGGCTCAACAGGGCATAGCACTCTGTCGTAAGGAGGGTGTTGATTTCATCCTCGCCGTGGGTGGTGGCAGCGTCATCGACTCGTCGAAGTGTATTGCCTATGGAGTGTGTTTCGAGGGTAACGTGTGGGACATCTATCTGGGCAAGGCAGAGCCGACGGCTATGCTGCCCGTAGCCTCTGTGCTGACGATTCCCGCTGCAGGCAGTGAGATGAGCGAGGCCAGCGTCATCACCAATGAGGACGGTGACGTAAAGCTGGGCTACTCCAACGACATGTCGCGTCCGAAGTTCGCCATCATGAACCCACGTCGTACAATGACCTTGCCACCTTATCAGACGGCAGCAGGCGTCACCGATATGATGATGCATATCTTCGAGCGTTACTTCACCAAGGACGACGACATGGACCTGACCACCAATCTGGCCGAAGCTACACTGCGCACCATCAAGGATGCTGTGTTTGACGTACTGAAAAATCCCGAGGACTATCGCCAGCGTGCCCAGATCATGTGGGGCGGCAGTGTAGCCCATTGGGGCTTGCTGGGCAAAGGCGTTCAGGAAGACTGGGCTACCCATCAGCTGGAGCATGAGCTGAGCGGTATGTTCGACGTGACACACGGTGCCGGACTGGCGGCCATCTGGCCAAGCTGGGCTCGCTATACTATGCATGAGAACCTGAGCCGTTTCGTGCGCTTTGCTGTCAACGTGATGGATGTGCCCAACGACTTCACTGACCCAGAGGGAACAGCCCTCAAAGGCATTGAGGCTATGGAACGTTTCTATCATGCTATCGGCATGCCCATCAACATCAAGGAACTGATAGGCCGCGATATTACTGATGAGGAGATTCGTGAAATGACTCGTAAATGCAGTCGTGACTACACTGCCACCTGTGGCTGTCTGAAGGTCCTGAAGGCCGACGACATGGAGGCCATTTACAAAATGGCACGAGGATAAATAACCATTGATTTCAATAATAGATGAAAACATTATTTTTGACCGTTATATTGGCTTGTGCATCCTTGTCTGCTTGGGCTAACAAGAATGCCGACGGCCTGTTTACCTTAACGAACGGTGATGTGGCAATGACCATTGATGCGTCGAAAGGCGGAAAGGTGATGTCGTTGAAGTATCAGGACAAGGAGATACTGTCGCAGTCACGATGGCCGGAGTCTTTCGGTAGCACATTCTGGACCAGTCCGCAGAAGGAATGGAACTGGCCTCCCGTGCCTGAGTTCGACAAGGCTGCCTATACGCTGGTGGAACAATCAGCCGACCGGCTTGTCATCAGCAGCCCTGTGTCGGAGCGCTTGGGGATGCGTGTCGGTAAGGACTTCAGCATTGACACTACCGATGGGGCATTTGTCGTGAGCTACTCCATCAAGAACGAAGGCAGTGAGCCACGTCGCGTAGCTCCGTGGGAGATTACCCGTGTGCAAAACGCTGACGGTACCATCTTCTTTGAAACACTCGTTGACAGCATTTGGCCTGCTGATTTGATGAACTTTGAGGCGGCTTACGGTGCGGCATGGTACAAGACTGATGAGGCCTCGAAGAACCGTAAAGTGAATGCCAACGGACGTGGATGGTTGGCTTATTGTGCCAATGGTCTGTTACTAGTAAAGAAATTTCAGGACCTGAAGCCGGAAGAGCCTGCCCCTAACGAAGCCGAGGTCCAGGTATATGTGAATCAAGGAAAGACGTACATTGAGTTGGAGAGTCAGGGCGCCTACACGTTGTTGCAGCCTGGCGAACAGCTCAGTTGGACGGTCCGCTGGTACTTGTTGCCTGCCAATAATGAGGCCTGTCCCTCGGAGAGTCTGATGAGGAAAGTCAGCAACGTCATCCGATAAACGTTTATTGTTACGCTATGAAGCAGGACAGGATTTTACGTGTCGGTATCATCGGCACAGGATGGATAGCAGAAAAAGCTGCCATTACGCTCAATGGCCTAAAAGAGTGTGAGGCATACGCTGTAGGCTCAAGGACGAGAGAAAAGGCCGAGGCGTTTGCGCAGCAATGGAGTATCGCAAAGGCTTATGGTTCGTATGACGAACTGATAGCCGACCCCGATGTTGATCTCGTATATATCGGTACGCCTCACTCACACCATTTCGACGTGACGAAGGCGGCATTGCTGGCAGGCAAGCCCTGTCTGGTGGAAAAGGCTTTCATGGCCAATGCCCGACAAACTAAGGAAATCATTGACTTGGCACACGAGCGCAGGGTGTTCTTGGCTGAGGCCATTTGGACGCGCTACCAGCCTGCTGTTGGTATCATCCGTAACCTGTTGGATAGCGGACGCATTGGCACACCTCGCCTCGTGACGGCTACACTGGGTTATTCGATGGGCGAGAAACCACGCATCATGCGTCCCGACCTTTGTGGTGGTGCCTTGCTCGACCTCGGCGTTTATGCCCTGAACTTTGCCAGGATGTTCTTCCCTGCCGATATTGTCAATATGGAAAGCCAGTGTGTGAAGAGTCTGACGGGCATGGACCTGACAAATGCCATTAGTCTGGTGCTCAGCGACGGCATGCTCTGTAACCTCCAGTCGAGTTCCGCCTGCGTGGGTGACAACATCGGTGTGATAGCTGGCACTGAAGGCAATCTGATTATCGACAACATCAACAACCCGCAGAAGATAACCGTCAACGGTCCTGACCGTACCTATGTCGAGACCATTCTTGTGCCCCAGCAGATAACAGGCTACGAATACCAGTTTTTGTCCTGTCGTCAGGCACTCATCGACGGGATCTTGGAGCCTCGCGAAATGCCCCACGAAGAGACACTCTATATCATGCAACTAATGGACTCGCTGCGCAGGAAGTGGGGTGTTTGCTATCCGATGGACGAGGAGTAAAAAAGGAAAGATGACATATAACACAACAACACTCGATAACGCACTACGTATCATCCACCTGCCGGCCTCTGGCCAGCAGGTGGTTTATTGTGGCTATGCCATTGCTGCTGGCACACGTCATGAACTGCCTGGCGAAGAGGGACTGGCTCATTTCGTAGAACATACCACCTTCAAAGGAACAGAGAAACGTAGTGCCTTCCAGATTCTGAATGAACTGGAACGCGTGGGTGGCGAGCTCAATGCCTTTACCACCAAGGAACACACCATTTATTATGCTGCCGTTTTGCGTGACCATGTGAACCGTGCTGTCAGCCTGCTGACGGATATTGTGTTCAACAGTACCTATCCGCAGTCAGAACTCGACAAGGAGAAAGAGGTAATTGGCGATGAAATAGAGAGCTATAATGACACACCGGCAGAACTCATCTTCGATGAATTTGAGAATCTGCTATTTCCAAACCATCCCTTGGGACATAATATATTAGGTACGCGTGAGCAGCTTCAAACCTTTACCTCTGCTGACGCACTGCGGTTTGCCCGTCGTCACTATCGTCCTGACAATGCCGTGTTCTTTCTCTATGGTGATGTGGATTTTGATAAACTTGCTTCTTCCCCTATGTTCTTTGCAGAGCAAAGCGGCATAGCCGAGCGAGGGGCGAAAAGAGGAGAGAGGAAAGAGGCGAGAGAAGAGCTCTTCCCCCTTCCCCCTTCATCATCCTCCCTCCACCACCAAGCCCACGTTATGCTGGGCACTCGCACATTCGCTGCCGACGACGAACGGCGCATACCGCTGTTCCTGCTCAACAACATTTTAGGCGGACCAGGCATGAATGCACGGCTGAACCTCGCCCTGCGTGAGCGTCGTGGACTGGTATATACTGTGGAGAGTAATATGACAACCTATTCCGATACGGGCACGTGGGCCGTCTATTTTGGTTGTGACCATGAGGATGTGAAACGCTGTTTGCGGTTGGTACGTCATGAGCTGGACCGCATGGCTGACAAACCCTTGAGCGAACGACAGCTCATGGCAGCCAAGCGACAACTGAAAGGACAGATAGCCATTGCCTCCGACAACCATGAGCAGTTTGCGTTAGACGTTGCCCGTACCTTCCTACATGAGCACAAGGAGCATCACATCAGCCAGCTATTCCAGCAGATAGATGCCGTCACAGCTACGCAGTTGCATTTGTTGGCACAAGAACTGTTTGTGCCCGAACGCTTGCAAACACTGATATTATAACGTTGACAACGGAAATTCCAAGTCTTCATCCCCAGGTATCGGGATGATCGCGGAGCGATAGCGAACGGTGACGAATACGCTCAGGTAGTTTGCTCACAATACACCACCAATAGCGGCACTCCTCGGCAGCCAGCGTGGGAGCAAACTCTGGTTCAAACCATACCAGCGGCAAAAGCTCTATTTTTTGACGAAGCACCTCACGCCATAGCACGTCCTGCTTCTGGCGGTCGTGCTGTCCGAAGTTGCCTGTACGCAACACCTTCTTCAGCAGCCAGCGACCTTTTCGCACCGATGGTTTGACGGGCAACAGGCTGTCGTGCTCAGAGAACAATTCGCCAATCACCCACATTAGGGCACGTGCCATCGATGTCAGCCCAAAAGCCTTGAGTTGCGAGGCTACGAATTGACGGTCTTCTGTACTACTTTTTCGCAGCAACATCCAGTAATCGTTCAACTGTCGCAGTCCTACACCCTCATGGCGCAGGTGGTGGCGGATGTGTGCCAGCTGCATCACCAGCGCAAAGCGCAGGCTTGGAACACGGAAACCCTCGCCGACCATCGTACATCCCTTGGCCAACTCGCTGTCAAGGAACTGTTGAAGTCGTTGGTTGCACTGCTTCTGGTTATGGCCCGACGATGGCAGGAAGTGCACCTCTACCTCGATGCCCTGGGCATTGCGCTCCAGAGAAACATGATGATAGCCCACGTCTGTTGTGTCATCCATCATACCCAGCCGTCGTAACGTGGAAATCACGCTTTCCTTGCCGCCAGACACATAGATGTCGATGTCGCCGGGCTGTCGGCGTTGTGGTTGAGGGTAGAGCAAGGCGTTAGCCTGTCCCTTCAGGATGACCGTGTTGTGCCCTTCACGCTCCAACAGGCTGGTCAGCCGTGCTGCCTCGGCATTCATCTCTCGGCTCAGCAGGGCGATATTCTCGGAATCGCCCGCCCAGCGCAGCATCAGGAGCAGTGGAGGACATAGTGCCCTTTCCTGCTTCTGTAGCCGCTGAATGCCCTCGAAGAGCACACCAACCAAAGAGTGGCGGCAGCTGTCCTCAAACAGCTGCTGCCACTCATCTTCTGTAAACTGAGGCGGCTCCTCAGTCACATTCAGCGCATATCGCAATAGCGATAGTATATTCTCATCACGCTTATCCATTATTTAAATGCGATGACGGGGCGGACAGTGTGAGTGTAATATTTACCGTCAGTGAACGCAGAGCATTGATTTTCATTGACGACCAAGCACCAAGCGGATTCGAAACTGGACTCGGAACTCGACCAACAACATATATAAATGCCCTGTGCACCGGCATTCTCCAGAATAGAATAAAATGAATCAGTCCCCTTATTGAAGTCACTATTGCCATACTCACCTATAGGCGTTGAATAAGGATTGCCTTCCCCTTTTGTAATCAACCCCTGGAGAATCAGCTGCCACTGGCCTAAGCTGGGCAAGAACCAATCGCTGGTGTGTTCTGGACGTGATACACCATAGTTGCGTGCTTTCTCGGCAGCTGTATGAGCATCAGTATGAGAAGTATGACCGACAAGAGCATCCGTCATAGTGATACCATTCTTCCACCCACGGGCATCTTCGATATTATCGCTATGTGTACTAGTACAATAATCGGAAGATTGATCACACCATTTATATTCTCTGGTATTACCTTCCGAGATATTTTTCATGGCGAGGGCGAGGCCGCGGAAGCCAGTTTGGGTGTCCGTACTGCTGTCATCTACGGATCCATGGTCGCCTACATAGGCTATCATGCCCACCATAGGCGTAGAGGAAATACTCAAAGACACAATGCCACTGTAGAATTTTCCTGCTTCTAACGTCTTTCCAGAGTAGTTTTTAGAGTAGATGGCAGGCCCCTTGCTGGCACTATAGACGTTGCCACTCTCGTCAAACACGTCACCTACATTTTCGGCCGTACAATTTGTCAACGTTACGCCATCCCGCTTCGTATAGGTGTTTATCTCCCCTGTTGTGGTGGCGGTAATTGAGAAGTCAGCACTTTCGGTGGGTAGCAGAGCCATAGTAAGGACATAGTTTGGAGTAGTGGGAGTAATGGTATAGGTGTGCGTTCCTTCCCTGATCTCCAGCTTCTTGGTAGTAAGGTCGTTGCTTTTATCATCTTGAATTCTCATCCTATAGAGGCACACTTGGGGCTGCATCTTAACATCGCTGGTTAGCGTGGCAGTCTTTCCTTCCACATTCATTGTGGTAGAGGCAGTCTCGATATCAAGCCCTTTGGTATTGATATAGTCCATCGTGCCTTCCTGTTTCATTAAGGCATCGGTCTTGAAACCGCCCTGGCCATTGTGTGCCGAAGCGGGATACACCAGTGTCACATCGTTACTGCCTGTCTTGGGGTAGCTGAGTGTGGCTGTAAAATTGGCGGAGCCGTTGCTGTTGATGCTGTTTACCGTAGCTACGGCCGTAGAGTGGCCGTCGTCCGTAGTGTAATAGATGGCGAACTTGTCGCCAACCTCCCAGCTGCCAGCGCCATAAGTGCCGATGGTGCGCGTCTGTTCACCCTTACTGCCAAGGGTGCCCTTCAGCACCACGTCACCTTTTCCCGTGGGATTCTGAGGCTCAGGAGTCGTATTACTTGTGATGTCATCACTTCCTGAACAGGCTGCCATCACGGCACCCGTCAGCAGCAGAATTGCTGCATAGAAGATGTTCTTTTTCATTGTCGTTGCTGTTAAGGATATCAATTATAAAAATTTATGACGTGCTTATCCGTTCTGCTAAAAAGCGAGAACTTTGCGGACATAAGAATCCCACGTCTTTGTGTTGGCGAACGCATAGCCCTTAGTAGCTACAGCCCATGTCTTATCACTACCATATTCTGTACTCAACCAGTAGCAATTCGAGTAATGATCTATGCCTACTTGGTCTAGTACGGAATTGAAAAGATTTATCTCATTATTTGTGGACAAAGTCGTTGTAATGGGAGTAGTGTAGGACGTACCAGAGGCCTTCGATACCACTCCTTGGAAAATCAGTTGCCATTGGCCCACGCTGGGCAAGAACCAATCGCTGGTGCTGCTTGGATGTCCAGTGGTGCTATGTGCGAGCGAGGCGGCTACATGATTATGGGAGTTGCTACCGGAATGACTAATAAGTGATTCGGTCATGCTGATGCCGTTCTTTGTATTGCAGGCTATGGTAGCATCCGTGACGTTGTCGCTGTCGTCACCTGTGCAATCCACGTCTGTTCGATCACACCATTTTTCCTGTACAGGGATGGACGACATGCTGATGGCAAGGCCGCGGAAGCCCGTTTGGGTGTCCGTACTGCTGTCATCTACAGTACCATGGTCGCCTACATAAGCTATCATGCCCTTGATATCCGTAGCTTGTTTGCTCAGATCCACATTGCCACTGTAGAATCGTCCAGCGTATAACTGCTTACCGTAGAACACCTTAGAGTAGATAGCACCAGGTCCCTTACTGACACTATAGATGTTTCCTTCCTCGTCGAACACGTCACCTACATTTTCGGCCGTGCAGTTTGTCAACGTTATACCATCCCGTTTCGTATAGAGGGTTGCCTCTTCTGTTGTGGTGGCAGTAATTGAGATGCCGGAACCTGTGACAGGTAACAAAGCCACAATTAAGCTACTGGTAGGGGGGGTGGGAGTAATGGTATAGGTGTACCTATTCTCCTTGATTATCAGCTTCGTAGTAGTAAGGGGGCTTAAGTAGGTGCCTCCTCGTAAATTCATCTGATAGAGGCACACCTGAGGCTGCATGGTGACATCGCTGTTCAGCGTGGCAGTCTTTTCCTCCACATTCATTGTGGTTGAGGCGGTTTCGATATCAAGGCCGTTGGCGTTGATATAGTCCAATGTGCCATCCTGATTCATCAGAGCGTCGGTCTTGAAACCGCCCTGACCGTCATGTGCCGAGGCGGGATACACCAATGTCACGTTGTTACTGCCTGTCTTGGGGTAGCTAAGCGTGGCTGTAAAGTTGGCTGAACCGTTGCTGTTGACGCTGTTTACCGTAGCTACGGCCGTGGAGTGACCGTCATCCGTAGTGTAATAGATGGCGAACTTGTCGCCAACCTCCCAACTACCATTGCCATTGGTGTCGATGGAGCGCGTCTGATCGCCCTTGCTGCCAAGAGTGCCCTTCAGCTCCACGATGCCATTTCCCGTGGGAGACTGAGGTTCAGGAGTTGTATTGCCCGTTATGTCATCACTTCCAGAACAGGCTGCCATCACGGCACCTGTCAGCAGCAAAATTGCTGCGTAAATATTCTTCTTCATTATGGTTATCCTAATCTTTAGCGTTTATCGTTCTTATTAGAACACAACACATTAGAATACACCACTCCATGACTGGTAGCTACCATGCATCAGACTTGGAGCACCTGAAGAGGCATTAACAGCACTCTCTGCCAACAACTGTGATTTACCACTCAACTGCACAACTTTCATTTGTGCCTCAACGTAGATTTTTTTCTGTTTCATAAGTTTATGAATTAATACTTAGTTAATAAAAATGTGTAATACTCTAATACAATAATAATACTATATGCACTGCCGCAACTGGCAGCGGACTTGCTTGCGTGCCTGACCGAGGCGATACTCAACGGCTCGGTAGGGCTGATGGGTTTCTTCTGCTATCTGGCTGACCTGCATACCGCCGTAGATATGCAGACGATATACCTCTCGGCATTCGGGAGCCAAACGGGCCAGTGTACGCTCCATGCGCTCCATGAGCTCACGGGCGGAAATCACCGAATCCATCGACTCAAAGCTGTCACCCGTACCCATGATGTAATGTTCGTATTCATCAAGAACACGACGGCGGCGGAACCAGTCGGCCACCGCGTTACGCGCCAAGGTGAATACCAAAGCGGGTAACGTGATGTCGCTGATCAGTTTGTCAGAACAAAGCAGACGCAGAAAGATATCCTGCACAATGTCTTGTGCAGAATCTTCATGACCAATACGCATCGCAACGAAACCTACGATTTCATTGCGATGCTGGGCATAGTAGTCTGCTATGGTCTGGTAATTATTCATTCACAACCTTTTTAATTGTGCCATCCTCGTTGTAGAACAGACGCTGCACCTTCAGTGAGCGCAGGTGTGTAATGTCGTTCGAAGGCACGCAGTCATGATAGAACAGATACCACTGTCCTTTGTACTCTACAATGGAGTGGTGGGTGGTCCAGCCTACGACGGGGTCGAGGATGACGCCCTGATAGGTGAACGGGCCGTAAGGGTTGTCGCCTGTGGCATAGCACAGGAAGTGGCTGTCGCCCGTAGAGTATGAGAAGTAATACTTGCCGTTGTACTTGTGCATCCACGATGCCTCGAAGAAGCGGTGCGGGTCGCCGGCCTTCAGGGGCTGTCCGTCCTTGTCGAGGATGATAACGGGACGCGGTGCCTCGGCAAACTGCTTCACGTCGTCGGTCATGCGAACCACATTGCTGGGCAGTGCAGGTGCATCGGGCTTGGCGAAGAGCTGTGTCTTGTGGTCGGGAGCAGGGCCAAGGTCAATGAGACCGTTGTCATCACCGTACTTGCCGGGGATGGCCTCGAAGCCGTGATAAAGCGTACGGCCCCACTGCAGCTGTCCGCCCCAGAGTCCGCCGAAGTAGCAATAGATCTGACCGTCGTCGTCCTTGAACATACAGGGGTCAATGGAGAACGAGCCACGGA
>Ga0310786_10012974_pt1 | contig 10290 bp, 7 predicted proteins | sample AusTroGonzalo_MG_FD_203881 | JGI IMG/M metagenome (GOLD analysis project Ga0310786, IMG submission 203881) | Bovine rumen microbial communities from tropical cattle in Woodstock, Queensland, Australia - Gonzalo_03 (v2) (version 2) | ecosystem: Host-associated > Mammals > Digestive system >... | reverse complement strand
AAACATTACCTACACGACAGAGTGCCGTTAAAATATGCTCAGAAACTGACCTCCCTTGCATTTTCCCCGTTTTTTTCTAAAATTTTTCGTTTTTTGATTTTTTAAGAGGCAAAAAATGAAAAAATTCTTTCTGATTTTTGTTGTTTTCTCGCTTTTCGTATTCGTCAGTTGCGGCGGCTCAAAGAGTGAAAACAAAGAGGGAACTTCCGATTCAGGTGACACAGTGAGTGACGATGCGGGCGACACTGCTGACAGCGAACCGGCAGGCGATACCGGAACAGACACGACACCGGACGGCGGCGATTCAGAACCTGAAACCGATCCTTGCAAAGAACCGAATCCGTGTGCCGGTTTAGCCAATTCAACTGAAAAATGCATTGCGGAAAACGGAGATTATCAGTGCGACTGTAATGAAGGATACATGTGGAATTCCGCCGAAAAAGGATGCTCTCCGCTGACTATAGGCAGGATCTGCAGCGGACAGACCGCATGCGTCGATTTGGAAGGCAACTATTTTGAAAACTGCCCTGGATCCGAAAAAGACGACTTTTTCGGGCAGGACGGTTATTTTGCATCGCGCAACGGATGCATCAAAAAAAGCCTTTCGGTCAAAACTTACGCTTCAGGCGAGGAAACCGTTGTGGAAAATGTCTCAAAACTTGAATGGTTGCGTTCGTTTTCAACCGAAAAATATACTTGGGAAAAGGCGCAAATCTATTGCGAAGACCTTGATTACGCAGGCCATAAAGACTGGAGAGTGCCTTCTCCGCAGGAATTTTTCATGATTTCGGATTTCAGTGAAGTTCGGGCTGTGAGCAGTGAACTTTTCCTGAATTATCCGACTCCTTCCGACTATGTCTGGACCTCTTTTTCTTCCCCTTATTCTTCTTCGACAACTTACGGATTTACTGTATATCCCGATGACGGAGACGACTGGTTCGACGAGACAATACACGAACAGTATGTCATCTGTGTGCGCGGCAAGACCCTGTCGGCCGCAGAAATCACAGTCTCCGGAAAAGAAGGCGAGGAGATAGAAACCGACAGTATTTCGAAACTTGTATGGCAGAAAAATTATCCTGAGGAAGCAAAAACCTGGAAAGAGGCTCTTGCATACTGCACAAACCTCGAATATGCCGGTTTTTCAGACTGGAGAATGCCGAATGTAATGGAAATGGTCTCAAATTTAAATTATGACGACCTGGATCTGGCGGCTACCGGCGGCGCTATGGAAAAAACTTTCTGGACATCGACTTATATGCCCGACAATCCCGCATATCAGTATACGGCAGAGTCAGACTGGGCTCTTATAAGCAAGGCGATCAAAGAATTTCACGCTTTCGTCCGCTGTGTCAGGGACGCTGAATAGGATTACCTCATCCTAAATCCCTCTCAGACCTCACCCTAAATCCCTCTCCAGTGTGGCGAGGGACTTCGAGAGGCAGAACACTCAAGTGTGACGAGGGGAACCTGGCGCATATTGCATTTTTTTTGAATTTCCTTAAAATACTGCTGTTTTTGATTGTTTGTTAATGAAAAGGAGGTGAAACCATGAAAAAACTCTGTATGATTTTTGCAATTCTTTCGCTTTTTGTTTTTGTCAGTTGCGGCGATTCAAAAAAAGAAAACAAAGATGAAACTACAGATTCATCTGACACTGTAAATGACGAGGACAGCGACGCGGCTGATACAGATTCATCCGACACGGGACATAACGAAAAACCGGATTCAGATAGCGGTGACAGCGGCGATTCCCAGTCTGACAGCGGCGATTCTCAGTCTGACAGCGGTGATTCTCAGTCTGACAGCGGCGATTCCCAGCCTGACGGCGGTGATTCACAGCCTGACGAAGACGCCGATACAGCTCCTGCCGTTCCTGAATGCAACGGAATCAACTTTCCATGCAAGGACTCAGTGACAGGTTACATCTGGTCGTCAAAATCAAAAGGCGACATCAAAGGTCAGAGTGCTGAAGAATACTGCGAAGACAGCACTGAAGGCGGTTTCAGCTGGAAACTTCCGAAGATCGACGAACTCAGAACCCTGATCAAAGGCTGCGACGGTACAAAAACAAACGGCGACTGCGCGATCAGCGAGAAAAACGGCAAACTTTCGCAGGATTACTGGTCTTCAAAATGCTACTGTTCTGAGGACAGCTTTGACGAAGGCATTTACAGCATTTTCGGCGACACAGAAAACTGGTTCTGGTCGTCATCGTTCCGCACCGATGACAGCAGCATGTGGGGCGTCGATTTCCATCAGGCACGCGTAACTGCGGAAGATCCTGCGACAAAGGCTTATGTCCGCTGCGTCGTAAATGATGACGAAGACAACGGCGACACCCAGCCGGATGCCGACACGGATTCTGGCGATTCTCAGCCTGATGAAGACGCAGACACTGACAGCGGTGACACGCGTCTGGACTGCACTTCGTTCCCCTGCATTGATTCATCCACGGGCTACCTCTGGTCAGAAAAGATGGAAGGTTCAACGACTTGGGAACAGGCAAAACTTGGTTGCTCAAACTTAAATTCGTCGAATTACGGCGGATTCAACAGCGGATGGCACTTGCCGAATATCGACGAATTGAAGACACTTCTTACCTCGGCAAGTGGCGGCACTCCAAGAAGCGCAAACTGCCAAGTAAGCGAAGCAAACAACTGTTTGGATGTGGAGAGTTGCTGGACTTGTGCAACTTGTACAGAACAAGGTATTCAAAAATCAGATTCTATTTACTGCAGCAACGTAAACACAGAGTGTAATGACTTTAGCAAATTAAGTGACAATGACTGGTTCTGGTCTTCCTCGCTTCGGTCTGATGACTCTGATTTCCCGTGGTTTGTTAATTTCTGCTGGGGTGAAGTGAGATACGACATGCACAAAAACTCATTGGGTTCTGTCCGCTGCGTGAGAAGTGCAGAGTAGGCAAGAATTCAGATAACTTGTTATCCGTGCGGTGCGCTATGTGTGCTGCACGGATTTTTTTTGTCAGCAGACGCCGATCGAGTGCATATAATCGCGAAGAACGACGACGAAACGCCTCATTTCCTCAGGTTTGATGTCGCCCATGTTGGCGATACGGAATGTGTCGATGTTGCCGAGTTTGCCGGGATAGATCGTGAATCCGAACGAGCGGACGTAGTCGTGCAGGCCGTTGAAACTGAATTCCGGATTTTCAGGGAAAAGGACTGCGGTGATGAAGCGGCTCTGGTTTTCTTCCTTTACGAGCATTTTCAAGCCGATTTCCTTAAGTCCGGCGACAAAAATTTTCCAGCATTCGCTGAATCTTTCAAAACGCTTTTCAACTGTTTCGTTTTTGGTTTCGATTATCGCCTGACGCAGCGCGTAGAATGTCTGGACCGGCGGAGTGAAGCGGGTCTGTTTGGTTTTTTTGAAATACTGGTACTGGTCGTAGAGGTTGAAATAGTAGTTGCGCATCGGCCACTCTTTCTGCTTCATAAGTTCCGAGAACCTGCAGACGACAAAGCCGATCCCGGCCATTCCGCCGATGTGTTTGTTTGACGTGCTCGTCGCGAAGTCGATATCGAGCTTGTCGAGATCGATGGGCATTCCGCCGTATGCGCTAACGATGTCGCAGAGTGTCGTCATGCCGTATTTTTTTGCCATCGGGCAGATTTTGTCGAGCGGGTTGAGAAGACCCGTCGTCGTTTCGTGGTAGACGACTGCAAAAGTCGTATATTTTTTAGACTGCATCTGCTTTTCAAGCGCTTCAAGGTCGATAGGTTCGTATGTCGATGACTTGAAAACGTCGGTGTCGATGTTGTAGATCTTCGCGATTTTCGCGAGCCTTTCGCCGTAAGAGCCGTTGTCGACGACAAGAAGTTTTCCTTCCGGCGGAACGCAGCTTGAGATCATTGCCTCGTCCGCGCCTGTTCCGGAGCAGCCGAACATGACCGTTACATAATTTTCGGTATCGGCGCAGACTTCGGTAAGGCCTATCGATACTTCTTCCATGAGGTTGCCGAATTCAAGTTCGCGCGGGCAGATGTCGGCTACGACCTGAGCGTATTTCACGCTGTCTGTCGTTGTCGAAGGCCCCGGATTCAAAAGGACTTCGCGGCGGACATCGCGGAGTGATTCGTTCTCTTTTATCCTCGGATATATCAGCTTTTCGGCGCGTTCGAGCATCGCCTCGTCGTCGATTTCGGTCCACGCGTAGTATTCGATCCTGCGGACAAAAACCGGTTCTTCCTTTGCGACGCGGCAGAAAACCGTTTCGTAGTCGATTTTCGCGTTTTCGGCGCGCGTTCTCTCATAAAAAGCGACCATTTTGTCGAGGAAGGATTTCGTTATTTTGGAAATTCCTACAAGTTCGCCCGCAAGGTTTTTCACGCTGGCCTTGTCTTTGGTGACGTTGCAGAGAACGCCGGAACTGTCTGTTTCGAGATAGACTTCGTCGTCGCTGTTTGTTTTTCCGCTTGCGAGAATGAGGTTTTTCCGCATGTCGTTGTCAAGGACGAAAAGGCCGATCGAATCGTAAAGCAGATCGCTTTCAAGCAGGAAAAACGAATCCTTGACGAAAGGTGCGCAGACTTCGAGCGTTCCCATGCTGCTCGTGTTTTCGTAATTGTCGTTGCGGACGGTTTTTATGCACGGATATTTTTTCGCGAGTTCGTCGTAATATTCCGAACAGTGACCTGTTCCGATGATGATTTCCTCGACTCTGGCCGCGATGAGTTTGCGCACCGAGCGTTCGACCATCGCCGTGCCGTCGATTTCGATAAAGCCTTTCGGCATTGCATGAGTCCTGTTTCCGAAGCGCGAGCCGAGTCCGCCTGCCATGATTACTGCCTGTTTAATCATTTAAAAACTCCATCAGTGCTTTTTTGTTTTCCTGCGGGGTCGATTTCGGTCTGCCGAGATCTTTTCTCGCCCCTTTTGCGACCCTGATCTCAACGAAAGTGAGGATATTCGAGCCGTCTGCAAACGATCCTGTGATTTCTTTTATCACGTTTTCAAGTTCAGCCGCCGTTGAAACGGAGCATGTCTTTTCATATCCGCAGGCCTTGGCTATTGCCGGAAGATCGATCTGAAGCCCGACTGTGGGCTGGCCGCCTACTGAATCGTGCGCGCCGTTGTTCATGACGAAATGAACGAGATTTTTCGGTTTGCGCGTTCCGATCGTCGCCATTCCGCCCATCTGCATTATCGCCGCACCGTCGCCGTCAATGCAGAAAACAGGCCTGTCTGGCTTCTGCATCGCAACGGAAAGGGCTATCTGGCTTGCGTGCCCCATGCTTCCGACTGTGAGAAAATCCTTTTCGTGCTTCATTCCGTGCTTTTCGCGGAGTTCGTAAAGTTCGCGGCTCGCCATGCCTGTAGTCGAGATGAAAGCAGTCTTCGGAGTCGCGGCAAGCATGATTTTTTCAATCGCCTCCTCGCGCTTCATTTCGGCTTCGACTGTGATGTTTTTCTGAAGTTTGTAGTCGTCGAAAGTCCCTTTTCTGACAACAAGCGCGAATGGAGCGGAATTTGTTTTTATGCAGGAATAAGCCCTTCCCAGCTGAGCCGGAAGTGCGTTTTCGTCATCAGTAAGGATTTCGTAGGGCACTTTCATCGTTTCAAGCAGAGCGCAGGTGACTTTTCCCTGCTTTACATGCTGCGGCTCGTCGTGAACGCCGGGTTCTCCGCGCCATCCGATGAGGATAAGAAGCGGCACCGAGTAGACATCTGGGTCGGCAAGCGAAAGGAGCGGGTTGATCATGTTTCCTTCGCCTGAATTCTGCATGTATATCAGCGGGATCTTTCCTGTCGCGAAGTGGTAGCCCGCGGCAAGGGCGGTTGCCGAACCTTCGTTCGCGCTTATGATGTGCTTTTCATCGGGTGCGTTGTCGGTTACATATGCACAGAAATTTTTGAGAAGCGAATCGGGAACGCCGGCAAAAAAATCGGTGCCGTTTTTTATCAGCAGATCGTAAAAAATTGAAGGTCTGATCATTGTTCCACCTATTTTGTTCCTGGAATAAGTTCAAGGATCTCCTTTATCGGCATGCACATGTCGTTGACTTCGAGCGAACGTTCGGCCTCGAGGATCTTTTCGGCGCATCGGCGCATTGCTGGGTAGCTTGCGCGCAGCATGTGGTTTGCATAGATGATGATGTTCGCGCCCCATTCGCCGAGTTCGCTTTCGGTGAACTGGTTGTATGTAGTCGGAACGAGGACGATGGGGATGTTTTTGTATTCAGCACGGAATTTTTGGCAGAATTCCTTGATGTCCATGCCGCTTTTGTCCTTGGAATGGATCATTATTCCGTCAGCTCCGGCGCGGACAGCCGCAAAAGCCTTTTTTATCGCCTCGTCGACACTGTATCCGGCGATGATTTCCTCGATCCTTGCGATGATCATGAAATCCTTCGTGACCTGCGCCCTTTTGCCTGCGCTGATCTTCTCGCAGAACTCTTCTTCGGTCGCCAGGACCTGCTTCGCTTCGGTTCCGAAGAGGCTGTTTTTCTTGAGCCCTTTCTTGTCCTCGATGATTACAGCGCTCACGCCGTTGCGTTCAAGCGTGCGGACAGTGAAAACGAAGTGTTCCGGAATGCCGCCGGTATCGCCGTCGTAAATGATCGGTTTCGTCGTGCATTCGAGAATGTCGGTGAGCGACTGAAGACGCGTCGTGAGATCGACAGCCTCGATGTCAGGCTTGCCTTTTGAAGTCGAATCGGTGAGCGAAGACGACCACATTCCGTCAAACTGATGGATCCCGTCTTCTTTCGTGACCTGTGCATGTTCTGCGATAAGCCCCGAAAGCCCGGAGTGAGCCTCGAGAATGCGGACGACAGGTTTAGCTGCGATGAGACGGCGGAGCGTCGCGCGGCGGATGTCGGGAGTCGTGCCGATAGTTGAAGCGTTTTCTGCAAGCGCGGTCGAATTGATCCCTTTCGTGTACGGGATCTCCACGATTTCGCCGCCCCATTCCTTCATCACTTCAAAGCATTCCTCGCGGATCTTTGAAAGATAGTTGGTTTTCCAGTCATCGCCGTGGATCATGATGTCAGGCCTGTATTTCCTGAGGTTCGGCACATAGCTCCAGTCTTCCTGCGGAACGACTTTTGCAACGCCTTTGATGTTTTCGACGACCTGCCTGCGCTGTTCGTAAGTGAGGTAGGGGAGCCGTTTGTGGCTGACGATCGCGCTGTCAGTGAGCAGACCTATCGTGAGTTCACCGAGCTTTGCCCCTTCGCTTATGATGTTGATGATCCCGGGGTGGATGATGTCGCCTGTTATTCCGAGATAAACCGTTTTCACCATGATTTTTCTCCTATATAAATAATAAGAACTCAAGAACGCGCTGAACTTTAAGGAAAAGCGGTGAAAAGGCAAGTTTTGCTGTTTGTTGCCTGATTTTGTCGTCACGTCGTTACGTTATGCCGCCGGTCGTTACGGCGTCACATTGTTTTGTCGTCACGTCGTTACGACGACAGAAAAAAAGGCAGCGGCGGAAAATCCAAAAAAATTGCAAAAAAATCTTGAATAAAATTGGTGGGTTGTCAAAAAAAACAAAAAAAGTGAAAAAAATAATTTGACATTTGGAAATGAATCGCTAAGATACGCGACGCTTTTTTGAGAGGTCATTGAAAACTGAGCAGCAGGAAATGAGACACACAGCGAAAAAATGGGTCTTTAAACAGACCTTTGAGAAATGAGAAAAGGATTTAACTGGAGAGTTTGATCCTGGCTCAGGACGAACGCTGGCGGCGTGCTTAATACATGCAAGTCGAGCGAGCTACTTCGGTAGCGAGCGGCGCACGGGTGAGTAACGCGTAGATGATCTACCCTTGAGACGGAGATACCTCCGGGAAACTGGAGTTAATACCCGATAACGCACATTGATTGGTTTTGATGTGTTAAAGCGGTGCAAGTCGCACTTGAGGATGAGTCTGCGGCCTATCAGCTAGTTGGTGGGGTAACGGCCTACCAAGGCGAAGACGGGTAGCTGATCTGAGAGGATGATCAGCCACATTGGGACTGAGACACGGCCCAAACTCCTACGGGAGGCAGCAGTAGGGAATATTGCGCAATGGGGGGAACCCTGACGCAGCGACGCCGCGTGAGTGATGACGGCCTTTTTGGTTGTAAAGCTCTGTAAAGAGGGAAAAATGTTGCAGTGAAGAGCTGCAATTGATGGTACCTCTAAAGTAAGGACCGGCTAAATACGTGCCAGCAGCCGCGGTAATACGTATGGTCCTAGCGTTGTCCGGAATGACTGGGCGTAAAGGGTGTGTAGGCGGATGTATGTGTCAGATGTGAAATACCTCGGCTTAACTGAGGCATTGCGTTTGAAACTGTACATCTTGAGCATGTCAGGGGTAAGCGGAATTCCCGGAGTAGCGGTGAAATGCGTAGATATCGGGAAGAACACCGGTGGCGAAGGCGGCTTACTGGGGCATAGCTGACGCTGAGGCACGAAAGCGTGGGGAGCGAACGGGATTAGATACCCCGGTAGTCCACGCCGTAAACGATGGATACTAGATGTCAGTTGCATAATAGCAGTTGGTATCGAAGCCAACGCGATAAGTATCCCGCCTGGGGAGTACGGTCGCAAGATTAAAACTCAAAGGAATTGACGGGGGCCCGCACAAGCGGTGGAGTATGTGGTTTAATTCGATGCAACGCGCAAAACCTTACCCGGACTTGACATCCCATTGAATGGACCTAGAGATAGGACCAGGCTCTTCGGAGACAGTGGAGACAGGTGCTGCATGGCTGTCGTCAGCTCGTGTTGTGAGATGTTGGGTTAAGTCCCGCAACGAGCGCAACCCTTGTGTTTAGTTGCCAGCATTCAGTTGGGCACTCTAAACAGACTGCCGAGGTTAACTCGGAGGAAGGTGGGGATGACGTCAAGTCCTCATGGCCCTTATGTCCGGGGCCACACACGTACTACAATGGTATAGACAGAGGGAAGCTAAACCGCGAGGTGGAGCGAATCCCAGAAACTATATCCCAGTTCGGATTGGGGTCTGCAACTCGACCCCATGAAGTTGGAATCGCTAGTAATCGCGGATCAGCATGCCGCGGTGAATACGTTCCCGGGCCTTGTACACACCGCCCGTCACACCATGGGAGTTGTTCTCACTGGATGATGTTGGGCTAGCCGCAAGGAGGCAGGCATTAATGGTGAGGATAGCGACTGGGGTGAAGTCGTAACAAGGTAGCCGTAGGAGAACCTGCGGCTGGATCACCTCCTTTCAAGGAAAGAGGCCTTGGTAGAAGATACCGGGGCTGAGAGCTGTGTTAAATCTTGCTGTTCAGTTTTGAGTGATTTTATTGGGCCTGTAGCTCAGGTGGTTAGAGCGCACGCCTGATAAGCGTGAGGTCGATGGTTCAAGTCCATCCAGGCCCACCACTCGTGGTAGATTTGGGGGATTAGCTCAGCTGGGAGAGCACCTGTTTTGCACGCAGGGGGTCAGGAGTTCGATTCTCCTATCCTCCACCAGCTCTTTTTTCTTGTTGAGGGGTGACTTTCAACAAGGAAGGAGAGATCCTTGTTCATTATAAATTGAGTAACGGGTAGTTGGAAAAGAACCAACTCTGATTTTGAGAAAGAAAAGAGGTAAACGGCATAACAATGAATTTTAAATGTATATGGTGGATGCCTTGGCAATAGGAGGCGAAGAAGGACGTAGAAGGCTGCGAAAAGCCTCGGGGAGCCGCCAAACGGGCTTTGATCCGGGGATATCCGAATGGGGAAACCCACCGCCGAGAGCGGTATCCTTGACTGAATCAATAGGTTAAGGAGGCGAACGGAGTGAACTGAACCATCTAAGTAACTCCAGGAAGAGAAATCAATTAAGAGATTCCCTGAGTAGCGGCGAGCGAACGGGGAACAGCCCAAACCGGAATACATGTATTTCGGGGTTGTAGGGTCCTGCAAAAGACTTAAGTCGTTAGCGGAACATTCTGGAAAGGGTGGCCGTAGGAGGTGACAGTCCTGTACGCGAAAACGACGAGAGCTGGCGGGATACCTGAGTACCACGGGACACGGGGAACCTTGTGGGAATCCGGGTGGACCATCATCCAAGGCTAAATACTACCTATTGACCGATAGTGCACAAGTACCGTGAGGGAAAGGTGAAAAGAATCCCGGGAGGGAAGTGAAATAGAACCTGAAACCGTATACATACAAGCGGTCGGAGCACCTTTATGGTGTGACGGCGTACCTTTTGCATAATGGGCCGACGAGTTACGTTTTGGAGCGAGGTTAAGCGGAAGTGGAGCCGAAGCGAAAGCGAGTCTGAACAGGGCGCATAGTTCCAAGACGTAGACCCGAAA
>Ga0310786_10012973_pt1 | contig 10291 bp, 8 predicted proteins | sample AusTroGonzalo_MG_FD_203881 | JGI IMG/M metagenome (GOLD analysis project Ga0310786, IMG submission 203881) | Bovine rumen microbial communities from tropical cattle in Woodstock, Queensland, Australia - Gonzalo_03 (v2) (version 2) | ecosystem: Host-associated > Mammals > Digestive system >... | reverse complement strand
TTTAAAATAACTCCTTTCATCTGACCATGCTACAGGAGAGGAAAGAACCGAATTGCTATTAATTGTGACTGTGGTTGCGTTTGTGCACTGTGTTCTAAAATTCTTTCCAAAACTAACGCCTTCTCCAACTACGATCTCGCGTATACTATTTATATATTTCGACCAAGGATTATTTGCATTATAACCCAAAGGGATAATTTCTCCTTCTCCCGAAAGAGAAAGTACACCAGTCTCATCATTCACTTCCCACGTTATTGTACCAGGAGAAATTGTGCCAGAATAGACCGTACCATGTGCACTAATTGTTGTCAGCAAAAATGCAATGATTGTTAATAAGTTCTTGAAGTAATTCTTTTTCATGATATATTTAGTTGAATGGTTAGTTTTCCAATATTTATGTATTAAAAAGGGGGGGGAGGGGGAATGGCAGTATTTATTAGATTTCTTTTAATAATCTTGAATAGAAGAAAAGGTAAATTCCATACTTTCAGACGAAAACAATTATGTATTCTTGCATAACTTGGATTTCTCTACTTTCATTCCAGACGAAGAACATAACATATCGTCTACTTCCAATTAAATTATGTGCCAGCCACCCTTCATTCACTGCCCAATGCAAAACACATAAAGCAGTGAAACAAGACATCACTCCGCAAAAGTACAAAAAGAATCTGAAACACCAAATTATTTCACAGAAAAAGTGCTTTCTAGCCCCTTGATCTGTGGACGAGAAATCCTACTCGCAACCATCATGCACCATTCATGGTGTATTCTACCTCTCTTCATGCTCTTCCAGAGATTTCTGACCTCATTGCCCGGCCTATGATTCGTTTACGCTCGCCTATGCTACAAAAGGGGAAAGGAACACCAAAGAAGGAGTAAAGCATCACCCAAGTAGTGCCTCATGTGTGCCGCTAGGTTTCCTCTAGGTTTCCTCTAGGTTCAAAAATAAATGGGTAAATGCACGTTATATAATAGGAATGAATGATGTCTTACGAGCCATCTCCGAGCTATCCATCATACCACAGTTTTGGTTACGACTTTCCACTATCCCTAATAGAAACAGGGAGCAAGACTAGGGCTTGTCAGATTCGAGCACCCGCCCGAATCCGCATTTTATACCATGGTATCCTACCCGAGATTGTATACATTAGGGTTAAGTTTTCTTAAACAGATAAAAAAGGGGGCATTTTCTTTGTATTTCGCTTACTAATTCGTAACTTCGCACCGTAATGCGTAAAAGCGGAATGAAGAAGAAACATCTTTTTATGCGGTTACTGGCAGGATTACCCTTGGGGTTCCTCTACCTGATCAGCGATCTGGTCTACCCTATACTTTATTACATCGTAAGGTACAGAAGGCGTCTGGTCAGGGAAAACCTGTGCCGTTCCTTCCCCGAGAAGAGCGAGAAGGAAATCATCCGCATAGAGAAAGCTTTCTACCACAACCTGTGCGACATCTTCATTGAATCCTTCAAATGTCTGAACATCTCTGACGAGGAGATGCGCCAACGTGTGGAGGTGGTAAACTGTGAACTCCCTGAACGGTTGGCTGCCGAAGGCAGGAACATCTTTATGCTGCTGGGGCATTGCGGCTGTTGGGAGTGGGTGCAGGAAGTATGTGTGCGCTACCGCAACCCGAAGAAGAGCTGCGAGATTTACAAGTACATCAAGAACAAGTACTTCTCTTCGCTGATGAACGAGATACGCAGCCGTTGGGACACAGAACAGATAGAAACCATGCAGACCGTCCGCACACTGCTGAGGTGGAATGCCATGGGCGAGCCGTTCCTGTGCGGATTCATTACCGACCAGCGTCCGTTCACAAAAGTCAAGGACACCCTTACCTTCATGAACCAGAATACGCGGTATGTCCCCAGTGCCGAGGAGATTGCCAAAAAGGTGAACGCCGAACTGGTGTATCTGGATGTGGAGAAACCACGTCGCGGACACTACAGGCTGACATTCCGTGAGATGGAGATGCCTGAGGACCTGAAACAGATGCCCTACCCTCTTACCGCACTGTTCTTCCGCATGCTGGAGGAGACCATAAGGCGACAGCCCGAAATATGGCTGTGGTCGCATAACCGCTGGCTTAGCAAAATCAGACAGAGATGAATACGCAGAGGCACTTCGACATAGACGTAGTTGTTACTTGGGTGGACGGCAACGATGCCGTACTGAATGCCAAGAGGGCTGCCTATATCCGGCCGGAGGAGGCGCAGGAGAAGGATATTGCGGCGCCTACCCGCTATGCCGACAGGGGCGAGATACACTGGTGCATACGCTCTATCAACAAGTTCATGCCCTGGGTGCGTCGCATCTACATCGTTACGGACCGACAGGACCCTAAGGTAGAGAGTAGGATTCCCGTTGAGATAGTGGACCACCAGGTCATCTTCCGCGGATTTGAGCAGTACCTGCCCACCTTCAACTCCCTGAGCATAGAAGCCTTACTGTGGAGGATTCTCCCCCTGAGTGAGCATTTCATCTACTTCAACGACGACCTGCTGGTGTGCCGCAAGGTTGAACCCGGGGATTTCTTCCCCAGCGAGGGACATATCAATTGCTACGGCAGCAAGTCCTCCATCTTCTGGACAAAGGCTTGGTTCAGACTGAAACGCCTTCTCGGCCATTCCTGCCAGGTGAACCATATACAGCAGATGATGTACGCCGCAGAGCTGGCAAGCAACAGCGGCTCCTTTATCCGTCTGGCACACACGCCCCGCCCTTTGCTTCGGAGCACATTGATACAGTTCTACGATTCACATTACGACCGTCTGATACAGAACATCAGCTATCGCTTCCGCAGTCCGTATAACTTCCGTACGGATGAAATCTGTTACATGAAACTATGGGACGAAGGCAAATTGCACCTCCGGCCCGTCCGCCCCGTACTGATGCGCTATTATTCAAAGAAAGGAATGATGCAGCTGGAATGGACGCTGCGCCGTGTAACCAGACCGGGCAGTAAGGTTTGCTTCGGCTGTTTCTATGCACTGGATCAGGTGAGCGATGAAGTCTTTGCCCGCATCAAGCGGTTTGTAGAGGAGCTGCTGAAATAATAAAGCCTTATAACACCTCTTCAAACCTGTCAGGTATCCTTACCATAATAACCTTCTCAAACATAGCCGGCTTGTTGAGCGCGTAGAAGGGACGGCACCACGTCTGACAGATACGTGCGATGCGAGTCCAGCGGTCGAAGTCGCGTGCCTTCTTCTCCGTTGCATATCGGATGGTACGGCTGCGCTTATAGATATGCTTCCCCCATCCCTGTGCGATACGGTCGGCATCGTCCAGCCTCTCCTGTAGGATTTTCCTGTCGGCATAGCCGAAGTGCAGCAGATACAGGTCCTTGGCGATATGGAAATTATGTCCCTTTATACGATGGAAGCCGCTCCCCCACTGACAGGGCTGCGAGATGATAGAGGGCTTCGTATAACGGGTACCTATCTGGGCATAGCGGCGCTGACGAAGGAAGGCACCCTCTACGGACAGGTCACCCTCCTCGCCCAACTTCTGACCGAAGTCGAGCCCCAAAGGAGAAAGGCTTATGTCAATATCCTGGGCAGAAAGGTACTCCCCGAGGCTGACACCCAACTTAGGGTCAACCACGATATACTCGTCGGCATCCACGCCGATGACCAGGTCATATCCCTTTGAGAAGAGTTCTGCCGCCTTATCCGAAAGGAACTTCAGACGCCCTTTCTCGGCACTCACCACCTGTGTGCCGATCTTAGGATGCACACAGGCATTGGTACCCTGGCAGAAAGCGGCAACGGACTGGTCCTCGCCGTCGTAATATATATATAGGTTCTCCTTGCCCAGTTCACGCCCGTAATATTCCACCCACTTGCGCAGGAAGAAGTCATCGTTACGGACCATTGTGAGTACAGCTATCTTTTTCAAATTCGTCTTATTTGTCGTACAAAGGTAGGAAAAAATAATCACAATACGGCAAATATTTACATTCATTAAATGATTTGTCCATAAAATTTCATTACCTTTGCATATGCTATCATCAAAAATGAGTAAAGCGTAAAACCTATGAAACAGAACGACCAAGATATATGCAGCAGACTGCAAATGACAATCCAGGAGCAGCTGACACCGCTGATTAATTCGGATTACTGCTATCTGGACCTGCCCTATCACAGCAACATAGGCGACACGCTAATATGGATGGGAACCGACCATTTCCTGAAGGATATCCCCCATCAGTGCCTGGGACAGCACAGCATAGGCACCTTCAATTTCCGCCCGTTACCCAAGAATGCTGTCATCCTGTTGCATGGCGGCGGGAATTTCGGTGACATGTGGCGCAAGCATCAGAACTTCCGCCTGAAGGTGATAGAGTCATACCCCAACAACCGCATCATCATACTGCCTCAGACGATATTCTATAAGTCGGACGATGTCTTCAACGAGGATGTCCGCAGGATGAACCGGCACAAGGACCTGATTATCTGCGTACGCGACAACAAATCGGCAGAACAACTGCAGCAGCACGGATATACCGGACAGATGCTGACACTGCCGGATATGGCGTTCTGCATAGACAGGGATATGCTTTGCGACCATAAGAACGCCATCACCAAGGAGGCGCTGCTTCTGCTGAGGAAGGACAAGGAATCGCCAGTAGGCTCTCTGAAAACGGATGTCACCACTGCCCGCATAGAGATAAAAGACTGGCCCAACCAGAAGGAGGCCTACAAGGCAGCCAAGAAATATACCCGCAAGCATACAGACGAGGAGACGGACATCTTCTTCCAGACATCGTTCCTGCCCGACCGTATCAACGAAGGCGTTAGGTTCGTATCGGAATACAAAATGGTCTATTCCACCCGTCTGCATGTGGCCATCCTGCGCCTGCTGTTAGGTCTGCCCGTTAAGATGATGGACAACTCCTACGGCAAGAACATGACCTTCTATAACACATGGCTGAAGGATACTGAGCTGGCCGGCATACCCGACAAGGAAGAGCAGGAGTTCCTGAACATGACCATCTACATACACCGTCAGGAGCAGGAGCAGAAAAGGAGACAGAAGATAATCAACACCCTCACACGGGCTCTCCTCCTTAGCATCCTTGTACTGGGCATCATTCTGCTGACAGCCTATCTCTCCACAGATTAACCCATCACGATATGTCCGAGACCGTTATCTCCATCATCATCCCCGTCTATAATGTGCAGGAGTACATCATAGAATGTCTGGACTCTATTGCCGCACAGACCTACACCACCGGTGTGGAATGTATCCTGGTGGATGACTGCGGAAATGACAACAGCATGAAGATGGTGAATGACTATCTGGACGGTTATAAGGGCGGGATAGACTTCCGTATCCTCAGGCACGAGCGTAACCGCGGACTCTCGGCAGCCCGTAACACAGGTATCATGGATGCCAAGGGAAAGTATGTGCTCTTTGTGGATAGCGACGACAGCATCTCTGCCCAGTGCCTCATGTACTTCATGGAGGTGGCCCGTCAATACCCCGAGGCTCAGATGATAGCGGCAGGCGCCAAGACCACCAAGAGGAAAAGCTACACCATGGAGAAGCCTTTCCCCGACTATGCCGACAATCCCAAGTGGATAGCCACGATGATGCTGAGCAGAGGAGGACGGAGAGGAATCCCCGTTACGGCATGGAACCGTCTGGTCAGGAGAGACTTCCTGATAGAGCACAGGCTCTTCTTCCGCGAAGGAGCAGTACACGAGGATGAGCTGTGGAACTTCACACTGGCCCCCGAGATTACACGCATTGCCTTCTGCAAGCACGACACTTACTTCTACCGCATACGTCCGCAGAGCATCATGACCCGCTTCAAGAACAATGACGAGAGGGCTCTGGCATGCATTCCCGTATGGAAGGAAATGCTGAGCCGTATTACCAAGGAACTGGAAAGAGAGCAGGCAGAGTGTCTGTGGAACTTCATCAACGATATCAGGCCCAACTGCACTGACCCTGTGGTAAGAAAAGAAACATGGGGAATCCTATGGCAACTGGTAAAGAAGGGGATCTGGCCTACCTCGTACCTTATTGTCCTTTACCTGATGCCGTTTATCTTCTATATCAAGTTCATCCGTAATCTGATACCCAAGATTTCCAGACTGAACCCGAACCGCTACAGCTGCTGCATATCGTAAAGGCGCTTGTAGTAGCCGTCCTTGGCGATAAGCTCGTCATGCTGGCCGCTCTCTACAATCTCTCCCTCATACAAGACGTGTATGATATCGGCATTCCTGATGGTAGAAAGACGGTGGGCAATGGCTATGGTGGTACGGCTCTTCATCAATCGTTCCAAAGCCTCCTGCACCAGACGCTCGCTCTCAGTATCAAGGGCTGAGGTAGCCTCATCCAGAATAAGAATGGGCGGATTCTTCAGAATGGCGCGGGCGATAGAGACGCGCTGGCGCTGACCGCCAGAGAGACGTCCGCCACGGTCGCCTATCATGGTGTCGTACCCGTTCTCCGATTCCATAATGAATTCATGTGCATTGGCTATCCTGGCAGCCTCGATGACCTGCTCCATGGTGGCATTCTCAACACCGAAGGTAATGTTGTTGTAGAATGTATCGTTAAAGAGGATAGCCTCCTGATTGACATTACCTATAAGAGAGCGCAGGTCGCTGATGCGCAGACCCTTGATATCCTGTCCGTCAATAAGTACCTGACCATCCTTGACATCGTGGTAGCGGGGAATCAGATCCACCAGTGTCGACTTGCCGGAGCCCGACTGCCCGACCAACGCAACTGTCTTGCCCTTGGGGACGGTCAGATTGATATGCTTCAGCACCTCACGTCCCTCCGTATAGCTGAACGATACGTCACGCAACTCTATCTCCCTCTCGAACGAAGGCATGGGCTGTGGATGCTCGGGCTCCTTGATGGGGTTCTCTGCCTTCAGGATGAAGTCGATGCGGTCCATGGATGCCAAGCCCTGAGGAATCTGGTAGGTGGCACGGGAAAACTCCTTCAGCGGATTGATAACGCTGTACAGGATGACCATATAGAAGATAAAGGTGGAGGCATCTATCAGGTGCGAGTCATTCAGGATAAGCGAACCGCCAAACCAGAGTACCACGACTATGATAACGGTGCCCAGGAACTCGCTCATGGGGTGAGCGGCACTCTGACGGATAACCATGGCGCTCATATCCTTGCGGTAGCCATCGTTAATCTGCAGGAAACGCTTCTCCATCTTCTTCTCGGCAATGAAAGCCTTGATGATACGAAGGCCTCCCAATGTCTCGTCCAACTGGGCGATGATACCGCCCCACTGACGCTGCACGGTTGCCGACTGGCGCTTCAACTTCCTGCCTACCACGCCCATCACCCATCCTGCAACGGGAGCGACCACCAAAACGAAGAGTGTCATCTGCCAGCTGACGGCAAACAGGGTGACAAAGCATACCAGTATGGCTATGGGCTGACGTATCAGCATATCCACACTGTTGGTGATGGAGGTCTCCACCGTCTGCACATCGGCACTCATACGGGCAATGATGTCGCCCTTGCGTTCCTCGGAGAAGAAACTGAGGGGCAGCTTCAGTACCTTATTATATACGGCAGTCCGGATGTCACGGACCACACCCGTACGCAGGGGCACCATGATGGCAGAGGAGGCAAAGTAGCCGGCAGTCTTCAGACCCGTCATCACTATCAGGGCAATGCCCATAAAGACCAGCGTAAGGAAGGCACCGTGAACATCTATCAGTTCCTGCACCCAGGCGTAGGCATTGTTCATTACAAGGTCCTTGCTGAGAGTATCCCATGTCCACTCCTTGTATTCATAACGGGCAGTATCTATCCTGAACAGGATATTCAGGATGGGAATAAGCACCACAAAGGAGAATACATTGAGCCATTGTGACACAAAATTCAGCACCACCGACCATGCCAGATACTTTCTGTATGGCCTCAGGAACCGCGACATTATGGATAGAAATTGCTTCAGCATACTGTTTACCTTACCTTTCAGAATGCGAAGGTACGAAAAAAAGAGGGATAAACGAAAGAATAAACACAAAAAAAAACAGGAGCACCCCTGAGGATGCTCCCGAAAAAAGCGTATGATTGTTTATTGTTTAATAACAGAGGGCTGAGATGAGAGCACCTACGGCTACTGCACCTATGGCACCTGCGACTGCGGCTGCAGGAGAAACATGGCAATGGTGGAAGTGTGCTACGGGATGACCGAAGTAGTAGTCGGGCTCGTAGTATCTGTCGTACCAGTACCAGTCAGAACCACGGAGGTAACCCCATCGACCGCTCTCGTAACGGATACGGCCTTCCCAACGAGGATCAAAGTAACGGCCACCGATGTAGATGTGGCGGGCGGGACGATGCTCTACCACTACATGCGGACGGGCAGCTACTGCGTGGGGGCGACCCATCTCGTGATGACGACCGCCACGCATCTCCATGCGACCGTCGTGATGCATTACCATCTCACGGTTGTGACCGCCATGATTGAAACCGTCACGACCACCGCGGTAGTCACCACCTCTGCGGCCCTGAGCATTTACGTTAACACTTGCCATGCACATCATGACTGCCATTATCATCATCATGTAGAAATTGTTGCGCTTCATAACAGTATAATTTTAAATGTTTGTAAAACCGTTTTCTTTATCTTTCGACATTGCAAAGGTACGGCATTTACAAAAGGGATTAAACTGATTATCCCTAAACGCATAGGGGAATTCCCCTAAAGCGAATAGGGATTAGAGAGAAGCTATTCTCTGCGAGCATCAGCCCACGGCAGGGATGATGAGGGGCAGGTCGTCAGGGTTGGTGGGCTGAAAGTAGATCTGCCAGCCACCATCGTCATATTTATTGAGTGTGACTTCCGTATTGCCGTCGGGAGAGAAGAAGATGGAGTAATGCACATTCGGCTGGTCAGGATAGATGATGCCTCCCCTATAATCGTAGCCCTGCTTAATCAGGCTGGTAAAGGGCACTTCGAGTGGCACATTGGGGTCGAAACAAATGCAGATGGAACATAGCAGGTTGTTTCCGCTTTCGTTATCGAAACAATAATATTCATAGAGATTTTTTGCGATGTAATACCATTGGCACCAGCCATGTCCTTCTTCCAGATCCAGTTCCTCGTTCAGGCATTCCCACCATAAATGATGACTGGCAACGTGGTTACGAACGGTCTGCATGTCGGCTCCCCACTGGATGCAGAGGTCGTTAACGAGAATACCGGCATCGCGCTGAGCCTTCCATGCAGCGAAGTCTGCCGTCGGACCGAAATATGGCGGCTGGTAACCGATCTTGTCGAGGTCGCAGTAGAAGGTGGAAACGGTGCCAGGCATCAGTGTAAGCGCGGCATTGATAATGCTATCTTTCTCACTGGTATTCTTATTGATTCCGAACAACCAGAACTCCTTGTTCTCGCCGTGGCTGAGAGTGAATACCTTATTGCTGGACGATGAGGGGGTAACTCCGGCAATAGAACGGGAGCTTTCCTTCCTGCTGGCAGAGAATACCCAACGGTCTTCCCCACTGCGGGCGGGATTAAGATAGAAGCCATCAACGCCAGGCTCCTCGCCACCGGCAACCAGACTTGTATATGTGTAATCACCCTCTGACGCAGAACCGTCAATCATGAGGTCCACGATACTGCCCATAGGTTCTATCTCGGCATTGATGGTGGCTGTCTCGCTGCCTATGGTGACGGTTGTGGCGTACATGCCGATGGCGCGAAGCCAGCTGATGGACGACGGATAGTTTTGTATGATTCGGGCTGTGGCAAGCTGGTCGGCACCTGTCAGCCACCAGAACGAATCGGCCCAAGGCCCGTCGCTACTCGTCTGCCATGCCACAACGGTATATGTTCCATGGGGAAGGTCACTAAGGCTGATGGTAACGTTCTGCAGACTGGTGGATTCAGCCCCCAGACGGGCCACGAGCAGTCCCTGTTGGTCGTACACGACTACGGAGTCGGTCACTGTCTTGCTACCGCCAGCCAGCAATTCGGCCATGAGATCAGTAATGCCCAATTTGTCGTAGAGTGTAGCGGTATTGATGCTGACAATGGCACTACCGCCGTTTGGGTTATCTGGATTGTCGTCGTTGTCGCACGACGTCATACAAAGCGGCAGGCACATCACAAGGGCGGCTACCATCACCCATTGGAACAAACTTTTCGTTTTCATCTTTGCGATATATTATATTGAACTATGTTTTTACCTACTCCGGGCACAAATGTGTTTTATTTTCTTATCTATTATCTATCATCTATCATCTATCACGCCGTCGCAGATGTGGATGGTGCGGTC
>Ga0310786_10012970_pt1 | contig 10292 bp, 9 predicted proteins | sample AusTroGonzalo_MG_FD_203881 | JGI IMG/M metagenome (GOLD analysis project Ga0310786, IMG submission 203881) | Bovine rumen microbial communities from tropical cattle in Woodstock, Queensland, Australia - Gonzalo_03 (v2) (version 2) | ecosystem: Host-associated > Mammals > Digestive system >... | reverse complement strand
ATGGCGACACGATCGTGATCGAACCGTGGCGCGCTGCTGCATTCCCGGTCATCAAGGACTGCGCTGTCGACCGTACGGCTTTCGACCGCATCATTGCTGCCGGTGGCTTCGTTTCCGTGAATACCGGCGCTGCTCCTGAAGCATCCGTGATCCCGGTTCCGAAGGCTGACGCTGACCGTGCATTCGACGCTGCTGCATGTATCGGTTGCGGCGCTTGCGTTGCTGCATGTAAGAACGCTTCCGCTATGCTCTTCGTCTCTGCCAAGGTCGCTCACCTCAGCTTCTTGCCGCAGGGCAAGGTCGAAGCCAAGAAGCGCGTTTTGGCTATGGTCGCTCAGATGGACAAGGAAGGCTTCGGCAACTGCACGAACCTTTACGAATGCCAGGCTGCCTGCCCGAAGGGTATCACCGTCGATTACATCGCCAAGATGAACCGCGAATACCTCGGCGCAACCGTCACCTACGCCGAAAAGGTTTATGGAAAGGATTAATTCCTAACCAAACCAGCATTAAAAAGGACCGCAGCGATGCGGCCCTTTTTTGTTTGTAATCCGTAATCGTCCAAATCTCGCGGGAATCGGTCATTTTTTCGGGAAATCCCCAAAAGAAGTTGTAGCCTGCTTATGCTTGTGGCGCCTTATGACCGCTTGCTTTCCTATATTTCCATCAGAAATTAAAAAAGGAATCAAAAATGAAAAAGATTTTTGCGATGCTTGCTGCTTTTGCTTGTGCCGCTGTTCTCTCTGCCTGTAACGACCAGAAGTCCGAAACTAAGGCCGCTGCCGATGAATCCTTCAACAAGGTCAAGGCGGCAGGCGTGTTCGTCCTCGGCCTCGATGATTCTTTCCCGCCGATGGGCTTCCGCGACAAGGACAACAACATCGTTGGTTTCGATATTGACCTCGCGACAGAAGTTTGCGCTCGTCTGGGCGTCAAGCTCAAGACTCAGCCGATTTCCTGGGACGCCAAGGAACAGGAACTGAACACCGGCAAGATTGACTGCATCTGGAACGGCTTGAGCGTTGACTCGGCACGTGCCAAAGCGATGAACTTGAGCGACGCCTACCTCAAGAACCGTATGATTTTCACGGTGAAGGACAAGGCTATCGCAAACCTAGCTGCTCTCGCTGGCAAGAAGATTGCCGTGCAGAACGGCTCTACTGCCCAGAAGCTTTTGGACGCTTCCGATGCAGGCAAGGCCGCCAAGGAAATCGTCCCGTTTGACGACAACCAGACGGCTCTCATGGATTTGGACAAGGGCGGTGTCGATGCCGTGTTCCTCGACGAAATCGTTGCCAAGTACTGGATTGTCACGAACGCCAAGCCGTACATCGTCTTGGAAGAAGGTCTTTCCGACGAAGTTTACGCTGTGGGCTTCCGCAAAAAGGACCAGGCTCTCCGCGATTCCGTGAACAACGTCCTCGCTGCGATGAAGGCCGACGGCAAGTTCGCCGAAATCTCTGCCAAGTGGTTCGGCAAGTAACTTTCGACGCTTATTCCCATGTCTGATTTGAATTCCTTACTCCCGATTCTCTGGGGCGGCTTCTGCACGACGCTTGCGATTTTCGCACTTACGTTGTTGTTCTCGATTCCGCTCGGCTTGCTTGTGGCGGTTCTCAAGATGAGCCGCTACCGCATTATCCGTTACCCCGTTTCGTTCTACATCTCGGTCATGCGCGGAACACCGCTCTTGCTCCAGATTGTGGCGATTTACTTTGGCTCGTACTACTTGAGCGAATACACGGGAGTGGAATTTTCGTTCGACCGTTTCCCGGCAGTGATTGTCGCTTTCTCGATCAACTATGCCGCTTACTTTGCCGAAATCTTTCGCGGTGGCATCCAGTCCATTCCGAAGGGCCAGTACGAGGCGGCTGCAATGCTCGGTCTTACGCGTGGTCAGACATTCTATCGCATCATTCTTCCGCAGGTGGTCAAGCGCGTTGTGCCTGCTAGTGCAAACGAAGTCATTACGCTTGTGAAGGATACGTCCTTGGCGCAGGTGATTGCCGTGACGGAACTCTTTGCGCTTGCCAAAAAGCAACAGGCCGCTTACGCAAGCATCTATCCGTTGTTTGTCGCGGGTGTATTCTATTACGTGGCGAATCTTCTTTTGAGCGTGTTGTTCGCTTATGTTGAACGTAAGCTGAATTACTACAAGTGAGGTGTGGCATGACTATTGAAAAAACTCAACCGACCGCACCGATTCTTGAAGTCAAGCATCTGAAAAAGTCTTTTGGCGACTTGCAGGTGCTCAAGGATATTTCGCTTGACCTCAACGCAGGCGAGGTGCTTTCGATTATCGGCCCGTCAGGTTCCGGTAAAAGTACGCTCCTCCGTTGCCTTACGCAGCTCGAAACTTTCGAAGCGGGCGAGGTGCGTGTCGATGGCAAGGACATGGTGACCCCGGTTCCCGGCAAGGAAGGCAAAATCAAGTACGCCCCGACAAAGGTCTTGCGCGAAATCCGCCTTTCGACAGGCCTTGTTTTCCAGAATTTCAACTTGTTCCCGCATTTGACGGTTCTCCAGAACTTGACGCTTGCGCCGATTCGTGTGCTTGGCGTCCCGCGTGAAAAAGCCCGTGCAACCGGGCGTCGACTGCTCAAGGAAATGGGGCTCGAAGGCAAGGAATCATCTTATCCCTGCGAACTCAGTGGCGGCCAGCAGCAGCGTGTGTCCATTGCTCGCGCCCTGGCGTTAAAGCCGAAGATTCTTTTCTTTGACGAACCGACCAGTGCCCTGGATCCGGAACTCACGGGTGAAGTCCTCAAGATTATCAAGCAGCTTGCCGAAGAACACATGACGATGGTCATCGTGACGCATGAAATGGCGTTTGCCCGCGATGTGGCGAACAAGGTCATTTTTATGGACAAGGGAGTCGTTGTGGAACAAGGTACGCCGGACTTTGTGTTCAACCAGTCCGAGAACAAGCGCTTGGCGTCATTCCTAAAGCGCTTCTCTCGTGCGTAATTTGACATCCAAACGAAGTCTCAACACATTTTTATAATTTTTTGTTAAAGATTATAAAATGAAGTACTCATTTTTTGTATTTTTCGCTCAAATACAATAACATTTTTTGTTTTAAGGAGTACTTATGAAAAAACTCATATTGGCATCTGCTATTGCCATGATGTGCCTTAGCGCAAATGCCTTTGCCGAAGATGACGGTTATGGTAACGATATCCCGGCTGCAAGGGTCGAGGGCACCGTCGATGATGGCTATGGCAACAAGCTTCCGTCGAATGGCCCGGAATACAAGAGTTTCGAAGATGCTCGTTCTTCGAGCCGTGGTGGTGTTCAGGGCATTCCCTTCAATATGGGTCTTCACCTTGCTTTTGGCTTGGGCACCTATTGGGATTACCCGACGGATCGTTATCTGGTGGAATATTTTGGCGAAAACGACTGGCTCACCGTTAACTTTGACATCGGTGGCGTCGCCAAGATAAAGATGAGTAACCTTGTGAGCATCGTTCCCGAAGTGAACTTCGGTTTCAACTTTACATCGAGAGAAGTTGATCGTGGTCGCTACTACAAGGTCGAAGAATCCCGTACCCTCATCAATGTGAATGTCCCGGTGGCACTCCGTTTTACGCCGCTCCCGTATGCCTATGTTGAAGCTGGCGCCCGTTTCAACTTCAATTTGGGTACTTCCCATACTTTGGACTGGTATGACGAAGATGGCAATGCCCTTAAAGACTGGAATGGCAAGGAAGTTTCTGAAGAACTGGACAAGTGGGAAGCCAAGGCTTTCATTCCATCCTTTATCGCAGGCTTTGGCGGTACTGTAAGGGCCAACGGTCACGAATTGGATTTGGGCATCCGCTTGATTCTTGATCTTGTGGGTGTCGAAAAGGATGACGATATTGACTTCACTTACGAAGGCGAAGTCCTCACTGTTAACGGCGAGAAGCTTGTTGTCGAAAACAAGACCAAGATGTGGGCCATCCAGTTCTTCGTGAACTACTACCTCTTCTAAAATTTGACTTTGTTTGAATTTTAAAGGTCTCCTCCGCAATGGGGGAGATTTTTTTTTGAAAAAACAAAAAAAATGGCGAACAAAATCCTGAAAAAAGCGTGTTTATATAGTAGACACGTTTTTTTATAGGAGAAAATATTGATGATGCATAATCAGGTTGCGCTGGTCTCGAAAAACAAATACAGTTTGATGCCGCGGGAAAAGCTGGAATATGCCGGTGTTGGCGCCTTGAGCAACGAGGAACTGTTGGCGATTATTCTGGGGAGCGGCAGTCATGATTGCGATGTCTTTGAACTGTCGCGGAACCTCGCCGATTTTTTGTCAACCGAAACGTCTGTCCCGTCCTTGGCGCGTCTCAGGAGCATTCGCGGGCTGGGGAAGGTCAAGGCGTCGCAGATTTTGGCCTGCCTGGAACTTTCGGGGCGTTTCATCTTGAGCGATAAGGCGATTCCTGTCTCGTCACCTGAGGACATTCTATCGCGTGTTTCGTATATGAAGTACGAGTCGCAGGAACATCTCGTGGTCATTTCGCTGAACTCGGCGAATTATGTTATACGGGTCCATGAACTTACGACGGGGCTTGTCAACCAGACTCCCGTGCATCCGCGCGAAGCCTTTGCTCTTGCAATCGAAGACCGCGCCGTTTCCGTTATTTTTGTTCATAATCATCCGTCCGGCTCGTTGGAACCCAGTACCGAAGATATGTCTATTACGCGGGTTCTCTGCGCATCGGGAAAGATTTTGCAGATTCCAGTTCTTGATCACGTCATCATTGGCCGAAGTGGTTTTACGAGTCTGTGTCGACGCTACCCGGAACTTTTCGAAAGTACGTTCTTTAAATGACTTATGTAAATATTTCGCAATAAAACCCTGAAAAATAAAAAACATGTATTATTTATCAATTTTTTTAAATACGAAAATTTGCGGACTTTTTTTTAAAGAGTTATATTTCACTTAAACAATTACTAGAATGACCTTTCCATAAAGGGTTGGTCTAAATAAGGAGACTCTATGAAACGAGTAGCTATGGGATTGGCTTTTGCTTTGGCGGTTTCCGCCTTTGCAGACCAACATGCCCAGACGATGAATACGACTGCTTTTGGCGGCGTCAATAAGACGCAGTCAGCACAGTCTCTTGGACATTCAAAACTTGTCTTCTCCGCTTTGGCAAATTACGCTTTCGGAAATAAGATGTTCCAGCCTATGACTGAAGGAATGCCTGAAGCTCAGCAGGTTCACTACACCTTGCAGAGAACCGCAGATGGCAAGCAGTCCGATGTTTCTGGCTATAAGGGCGTTTCCGCTTACGTCGGTCTTGCTATTGGCCTTTGGGACTACTTCGACTTCGGTGCTACGTTGCCGGTCTACCTGGACCAGTTCAAGGGCAATATCCTCGGCAGCGCTAACGAAACTCTTGGTGGCAACGGTGCCGCAACGAAGAAGGCTTACATCGGTAACGTGACCTTGAACCTCAAGGCTCGCGCACCGCTTCCGTCTGACCAGCCAGTCGACGTGGCTGCTTTCGGTCGTTTTTCTCTCAACACCTCCAAGGACAAGGAACAGGGTCTTTGGGTCCGTGAACCGGAATACATCCGTAAGGATGGCGTGGCTTATGCTTACGGTTCTCCCAAGTCTGTCTTGACTGGCGGTCTCGCTGTGACGATTGACCTTGCTAAGGTTGATCTCGCCGCCCTCCTCTTCCACTTGAACGGTGGCTACCGCTACTCTTTGGACAAGGACTATCAGTCCTTCCCGTTTGCAAGTGCCGCTGCTGAATTCTTCCTGTTGGACTTCTTGTCCTTCTTCGGTGAATTCTACATGGACTTCCAGACGAAGGCTTACGAATGGACTGCCACTTACGGTGAATATGCTTACAATTTCAGCGAAAAGCTCGACATGAAGCAGGTCACCGGTGGTGCCGTGTTCCACACGCCGATCGGTCTTGACATCCAGCTCGGTGCTTCTATTTACGTTGGTAACAAGAATTTTGTTCATAACATCCAAGTTCTCAGAGGCGACGAAGCCTATGCAGAAGGCGTGAGAATCACGAAGACTCGCGTCAACCCGGAAATGACGGTGTTCGGTGGCCTTACATGGTCTGGCTACCTCATGCCGCAGGACCGCGATGGCGATGGAGTGCCTGATGCCGAAGACCGTTGCCCGAGCGACTACGGTCATCGTTTGAATGCTGGTTGCCCGATGGGTAGCCCGGATACCGACGAAGACGGTATTTGCGATGCTTGGGTTTCTGAAAAGGGTATGCTTGATGAATTCCGCAACGTTTGCGAAGGCATCGACCAGTGCCCGAACGAAAAGGGTAATAGCACCAATGGTTGCCCGACGGACGATCCGGATGCCGACAAGGATGGCGTTTGCGATGGTTGGGTCAGCCAGAAGGGTCAGCTTGACCAGTTCAAGGATATTTGCGAAGGTATTGACCAGTGCCCGGCACAGGCTGGTACGCTCATGAACAACGGTTGCCCGGAAGACAATCCGGATCCGGATGGCGACGGTCTCTGCTCTCCGTGGGTCACCGACAAGAACAAGCTCGATCAGTATGCCGGCGTCTGCAAGGGCTACGACATGTGTCCGGGTGAAGCCGGTGCTGCTGCCAACAAGGGTTGTCCGTGGGATGATCCGGACTCTGACGGCGACGGCATGTGCGACGAATGGGTTGTCCAGAAGAAGCTTGGCTACTACTTCGAAAAGGCTGCTGAAGACGAATCCGTTGCTAAGGAATGGTTCATCTCCAAGTCCTGCAAGGGTCTCGACAAGTGCCCGCTCGAACACGGCCCGGCTGCAAATGATGGTTGCGCACTCCCGGATCCGGACCTTGATAAGGACGGCGTCTGCGATGCATGGGTCACCGAAAGAAATATGTTCAACCTCTTCGAAGGTGTCTGCGCTGGTCTCGACCGCTGCCCGGCTGAAGCAGGTGACGATGGATTCGGATGCCCGAAGAAGAAGGTCGAAAAGCTCGAAGGTATCTCCTTCAAGAGCGGCTCTGCTACCGTCAACGCAAATGCTAAGAGAATCCTTAAGGGTATCGCCCAGAAGCTCAAGGAAGACGATGCTTACAAGGAACTCAAGATTGTGATCCAGGGTCATACCGACAACCGCGGTAAGGCCAAGAAGAACCTCAAGCTCTCTGACCGCCGTGCTAAGGCCGTTATGAAGCAGCTCACGAAGTTCGGCGTTGCTAAGGATCGCATCAAGGCTATCGGTCTCGGCTCTACCTGCCCGGTTGACGACAACTCCACGGCAGACGGTCGCGAAATGAACCGCCGTATCGAAATGCACTTCGTCACACCGGAAAATGACGGTATGAAGTGCGAAAGCAACTACGTCGGTGACTAAGACCTGATTCCAAAGTCTTAAACCAAAAGCCCTGGGCATTCGCCCAGGGCTTTTTTTGTTCCCTGCATTGCATTCCCGCGTTTGACGTCATCCCGGATTCATTGCGCAAGCGCAATGCCCTTCGGCTAAATAAATTCTTTGCCGCAGCGTTCGCCTCGTATGCCTTTCCGGGGTCGCCTTGCACGGTTCCTCCAGCGTTGTCATCCCGGACTCCGTTCCGGGATCACCTTCCGAGATTTCTACATTTGCAGTATGACAAAACTTGATGAAATTTTAACCGCCAATAACTTTAGCAATCACGACCTCGTCGAAATGCTCCCCGTAAACTTGAACCACAAGATGGTGCAGAAGGCCCGCCTCGGCAAGAAGCCCGTGCCCAAGCATACTCAGGACCTGATTTTGCAGGCTCTCAACAAGCTTTTGCTGCAGAACGCCGCCGAAGTCGAAGGCAAGGTCGCAAAGCAGTACAAGCGCGTCGACCTGTTTGGAACCGACGAAGTCGCTTAGTATGGGCTTGGGACGAATTGCCCATACCCCTTACATTGTCATCCCGGCCTTTGTGCCGGGATCGCCTTTTTATTACATTAACAATATGAAGCAATACTTAGACCTTCTCCAAGACATTATTGACAATGGCGTGGACCGTTCTGACCGTACCGGCACCGGCACGCGTTCGGTTTTCGGCCGCCAGATTCGATTTGACCTTTCCAAGGGCTTCCCGTGCCTTACGACAAAGAAGCTCCACTTGCGCAGCATCATTCATGAACTGTTGTGGTTTTTGAAGGGCGATACGAACATCAAGTATTTGCACGACAACAAGGTTACGATTTGGGACGAATGGGCTGACGAAAATGGCGACCTGGGTCCGGTCTATGGACACCAGTGGCGCAGCTGGCCTACCCCTGATGGCGGACACATCGACCAGATTGCAAATCTCATTAACAGCCTCAAGAACAATCCCGACTCCCGCCGTCACCTCGTTTGCGCCTGGAACGTTGCCGAAGTCGACAAGATGGCTCTTCCGCCGTGCCATTGCCTGTTCCAGTTCTATGTGGGCGGTGTAGGCGCAAGCGGCAAGCGTAAGCTCAGCTGCCAGCTTTACCAGCGCAGTGCCGACATGTTCCTTGGCGTGCCGTTCAACATCGCTTCTTACTCGCTTTTGACGATGATGATGGCTCAGGTTTGCGGTTACGAGGCCGGTGAATTTGTGCATACCTTTGGCGACCTCCACTTGTACAGCAACCACTTTGACCAGGCTCGTGAACAGCTTTCGCGTGAACCGCGTGCGCTTCCGACGATGAAGGTCAATCCCGATGTAAAGGACTTGTTCGAATTCAAGTTCGAAGACTTTGAACTTGTCAATTACGATCCGTGGCCGACCATCAAGGCTCCGATTGCTGTTTAATGGAATCAAGCATTGACTTCATTGGCGATATTCATGGGCACTACGATGAACTCGTAGCGCTCCTTGAAAAGCTGGGCTATACTTACCGGGAAGGGGCTTATCGCTATCCCGGAAACGCCCGAATGGTCGTCTTTTTGGGCGACTACATCGACCGCGGGAGTCAAGTGCGCGAAACGGTAAACCTTGTGCGGGCCATGCATGATGCGGGTTCCGCGGTGGCGCTGATGGGCAATCACGAGTTCAATGCCTTGAGTTTTTGGCAAGAGAACGGGCGTGGTGGCCGTGAAATCCATTGCGTGCGTGGCGGCTACTTGCGCGAACATACTTTTAACAAAGTAGCGATTCACGTGAAGACCGTCGAAAGCTACCGTGGCCGTAAAGCCGAGTTCATGGAAATGCTCGACTTTTTAAAGACGCTCCCGTTCTATTTGGAAACGGATGCGTTCCGTGCGCAGCATGCTTGCTTTGATATGAAATGCGCCGATATGCTCAAGGCTCTGGGCATCCAGTCTTTTGCAGATGGCGATTTTGATGAACTCATTGCCAGGGCGAACGACAAGTACAACGAATACGGTGATTCGCTCTACTTTCCGGTAAGCATTTTCTTGAAAGGTCCGGAGATGGACTTGACCGATGGCATCACGTTCCGCGATGGGGAAGGCGTGCTTCGCAAACGCACTCGCCTTTGCTGGTGGATCGATCCGAAAAATGCCAACTTGCGCGAACTGAGTTTTCAGCCGGGCGTAGAATTGCCGCCGGTTGACGTTCCCGCCGAAGTTCATGAACGTGATTTTTACGGTCAAAATGAACGCCCGGTTTTCTTTGGGCATTATTGGTTGACGGGGCTTCCGGAACTGATTCGAGATAACGTCTGTTGTCTGGATTATAGCGTGGCCGGTTACCGTGGCGATGGTCGCCTTGCCGCTTACCGTTATGACGGCGAACAAAAGCTCGATAACCAAAAATTCGTCTGGGTCGACGCTCGAACGGCATTATAAAAAAACATACCCCATAGCTCAAAGCACCGAAGGTGCGACCCCATAGCTGATTGTCATATTGCTATATTGGCACGCTTCGCGTGCATTTGACATCTTTGATGTCATGCGGCTACATTTCGGTCATAGGCCGATGCAAGCATCGCCTGCGACACTCAATTTGCACGCATTTAGCTAGGCTCGGTCATGCCAATTGCGCTTCACGCAGTTGTCGCGACTCTCGCCTTATGCTAAATTTTAGTCTATGCTACAATGGGATACGCTACTCTCTGCAACGCGTTACGGTCACCCGGCCGATCCGGATCCGAACCGTTCTGATTTTCATCGCGATTACGACCGTATTGTTTTTTCTACAGCTTTCCGTCGCCTGGGGCGCAAAACGCAAGTCCACCCCTTCTCGGTGAACGACCACGTTCACAGTCGTTTGACGCACAGCCTTGAAGTTTCGAGCGTTGGTCGAAGCCTCGCGATCACGGTGTATCACCTGATTAAAAAGCACTTGCCAAAGTACGTGAACGAATACCAGTTCGGTACAATCGTGCAATCGGCCTGTTTGGCTCAT